>Ga0302320_10023230_pt1 | contig 12181 bp, 11 predicted proteins | sample Bog_T0_3_FD_202130 | JGI IMG/M metagenome (GOLD analysis project Ga0302320, IMG submission 202130) | Peat permafrost microbial communities from Stordalen Mire near Abisko, Sweden - Bog_T0_3 | ecosystem: Environmental > Terrestrial > Soil > Wetlands > Peat | place: Sweden: Abisko, Stordalen Mire...
TAGTGCGCGCAGAAGTTTGGGTTGCAAGTGCAGTGGCATCTCGCCAATCTCATCCAGCAGAATCGTCCCACCATCCGCGAGTTCGAATTTGCCCGCCTTCGCCATTACCGCCCCGGTAAAGGCGCCGCGTCCGTGGCCGAACAGTTCACTCTCCAGCAATGCCTCGGGAACGGCAGCACAGTTCACAGCAACAAACGGCTTGCCGCTGCGATCACTTGAGTCATGAATGAATCGGGCCAATAACTCCTTACCGGTCCCACTCTCCGCCTCTACCAACACATCGGCGCTTGTTCTCGCGGCGGCCCGTGCCCGCTGCAATGCACGCTGCAGCAGGGGTGAGCGTCCCACAATCCCGCCGACGGGTGAATCGTCCTCCACCGCCGTCTGTCTCGCCGCATGCATCACCTTGGCGGCCGCGGCCTGCAAGTGGTCAAACGAAATCGGCTTCGTCAAATAGTCCAGCGCTCCATCGCGCATCGCACTTACCGCATCAGGCACGGACCCATACGCTGTCAGCAAAATCACCGCAGTTCCGGGAGACAATCGGCGCGTCGCCCGCATCACCTCTACGCCTGTACCATCCGGCATACGTATATCGGTGACGACCAAGTCAAACTGCTTGCCCTCCAGATGGCTTACAGCCTCGCGAACACAGGCAGCTGTCTCGACCCTCCATCCGTGGCGCTGAAAGTTGGCGCGGAGGGCCGTGCGGATTCCCGGCTCGTCGTCCACCACCATTACCGAAGACACTCGATCGCTGGTCGTCATATTGCCGCAAACTCCATCTCAAACGTGCTGCCTCGGTGTATCCGACTGGTTGCCCGAATCGTTCCTCCGAGCCCTTCCACCAATCGCCGGCAAACCGCCAGCCCCAACCCCGGCGTGTCGCCCTGTGCACTGAAACCGACCTCAAATATGTGGTCGATCTGCTGCTCCGGAATACCGCATCCGGTATCGCTGACTTCGACCACACCGCAGATTCTTTCGTCTCGCAAAGTCCCCCGCGCAGTTACCGTAACCTTTCCTCCATCCGACGTATGCCGTATCGCATTGCTGATCAAGTTCAGTAATATCTGCCGCAATTGATTCTCGTTTCCCTGGATCCTCAACTCTCCGTCGCCAACAAACGAAAGCGCCACACCTGCCTGCTCCGCAATAGGCCGCACAAATTCCACCCCTGCCCGGACACATGCCGATAGCTCGATCGGTCCTAATGGAGCGCTGCCGCCCCCACCCTGAAGGCTCAGCACGTTGTTCACCGTCGCCGACAGCAGTCGAATCCCTGCGCGGAGGTGAGACACCCACAGCGATGCCTGTTCGCGATCCTCCATCAGCAATCCGGCAAATAACTCCATGCTCGCTAACGGATTTCTAATCTCGTGCGCAAGAATCGCCGAAACCTCGGCTAGCGCCAATGCACTTCGCGTCGCCTCCCGTTCCTGCTCAGCCTCTTTTCTCGCCGTCACATCGCGGAGGATCCACATGCTTTGCAGACCGAGCTTCTCCGCACTCCCACTGGGGCGAGGTGCTCCTGCCGAGAGCCCCCGATGACTAATCGCCAGCCAATTCCTCTTCCCGTTCCGCGCAAGGCAAACCTCTTGCTCAGACCGCTCTTCTGTTCCTTCTACCAGCATCGCTAGATCGACCTGGCTCATCGCCGCCACATCGTGCAACGTCCTAACGACCGCGCCGCCGAGTTGTAACAACTTGCGACCCTCTGGATTGATCGTCACGATCGTGTCTGCTGTATCCAGCACTAGAACACCGCACGGCATCGAATCGATAATCTGCTGTAGCGCTCCTCGCATGGCTTCGTTTTCAGCCAGGCTACGCGTCAGCGCCGTGTTCCTCTCTGCCAGCTTCGAACCGAGACGCCCCACCTCCTGCTGCAAATCCCGATACGAACCCTCCAGCAGCGACGACGCCACGATGAACTCTGAGAACGCGTCCGCCAACAGCTTTGGGCTCTGCGTCGACTTCGGTGCGGAATCATTTATTGGAACGACATGAGAACAGGGCAACATTTGCCTATTTCAATTGCACGACGATTGCCAAACTCGACACATGCAACACATAAACATCCGTGCACCGCACAAGATTCACATACGACCGTGAATCCGTAGGCTACAGAAGAATGTGTTCCGGCCGAATCTCCTGTCCCAACCCCACAACGATCGTTGCACGTTCGACTACATTCCTCAGTTCGCGCACATTGCCCGGCCAGTGATGCTTCGCCAGCACATGCATCGCGTCGAAGCTCATCACCTTCCCTGCGCTGAATCTGCCCAGAAATAGCGCCACTAAGTCGGCCAGGTCATCCATTCGCTGCCGCAGCGGCGGAAGTTGTATCGGAAACACCGCCAACCGGTAGTACAGGTCATCACGAAACAACTGCTTCTCAATCTGTTGTTTCAGGTGGACATTTGTAGCTGCCACCACACGCACGTCCACCTTGAGATTATCGTTGCCGCCCAGTCGCTGCACCTCGCCCTGTTCGAGAAATCTCAAGAGTTTTCCCTGGAGCGACAGAGGCATGTCGCCAATCTCATCCAGAAACAGCGTTCCTCCATGAGCCGCATGAATGCGCCCGATACGCGACTGCACTGCCCCCGTAAACGCCCCTTTGGTATAGCCAAACAGTTCAGCTTCCAGCAGCGACTCGGGAATCGCAGAACAATTCACCACAACAAAGGGCTGCTTTCTGCGTGGACTGATCTGATGGATCTCCTGCGCCACAAGGTCCTTACCTGTGCCGCTTTCACCGGTCACGAGCACCGTGGTATCGCGGATCGCAACCATGCGTGCCAGCTCATACGCACGCTTCATCGGCTCCGAGTTCCCCACCATTCCTCGCAGATTGTACCGAACCTTCTCCGACCCACGCGAAGTGCCTCCGTCTGAAACTTCGCGACCCTCCCCATACATCGCGTCAGTGTTCATCAACTTCATCAGCCACTGCGATGCCGCTGTCGGAGTTCCCTCCCCCACTTGCATCTGGCCTGTCCTGGAGTTGAGCGTCACGACCTGGGTATTGGGAAACCGCCTCTTCACCATCCCGTGAAACTCATCCGGATCAAGATCCGGAAGCACGGGGTCCAGTAACAACACCCCATCCCGTCCCTCCTGTTGATACAGCGCCTCGAGCGCTCCTGCACCGCTGCCCACCTCGAACACCTTCCAGCGCGGATGGACGAGCTTTCCATGAACACTCTCGCGAAGTCTTACATTCGAGCTGACGACAAAGACGTTAATCGCAGCCTGATCTTCCGGACGCGCAAATGTTGCGACAGACATTCCCATTGATTGATACCCATACCCTAATGTTGGAAATTCGTGAGAGCCGCCTGCCCTGCGCGGCCGGTTTCGTCTCGCCGTTACGCGTCCCGGAACTCATATCCAATTCCACGTACCGTGTGGGTCAGCTTGCGTTCTCCCGGCCCATCCACCTTGTCGCGCACATACTTCATATAGACATCCACAATGTTCGTGGAGGGCCGATGAGGCATCTTCCACACTTCCTCGAACAGCATTGCCCGGCTGACTGGCCTCCCCACGTGCCGCAACATGTATTCCACGATGGAATACTCACGCGGAGTCAACTCAATGCGCCTCCCGTTGCGCTCCACGCGGCGCTCCTCCCGATACATCTTCAAATCCCCCACTTCAGAGATGTTCGGAATATTCCCAGCGCACCGGCGCATCAGCGCATTCACCCTAGCCAGCAGCTCGGCAAACGAGAACGGCTTGGTCATAAAATCATCAGCGCCGCTCTGGAACGTCTGCACCTTGTCCTCAATCCGGCTGCGCGCCGTCAACACCAGTATCGGCAGCCGAGGTTTCTCCTGCCTCACCCACCGGATCAGGCTTAGGCCATCCACCTTGGTGAGGTTCAGGTCGAGGATTAACAAATCTCTCTGCCCCCCCTCCCGCAGCGAGGCCGACGCCGTCTCCCCGTCATGCAATACCTCGACGTCGAACGACTCGCCCTGCAACTCCTGGCTCAGGAAATTTCCCAGCGAAGCGTCCTCATCCACGATCAGGATGCTGCGCTTCGCCGAGGCCCTTCCCCCACTGTTGCTGATTCCCGGCTGCATATTCTCCCGCTGCGCGATGTCCATTGTTGCCTGTTCCATGTCCTTACCTCAGTGCCTCCTAATATCAGTTCGTCGTTCCAACGAACCTCACACCGTTCTCATCAAACTTCCTGCTCTCAATCGCGGTGTACTATTACCATCCACTGCCCTGCCGGTGCACACAACGATTACTCATGCAGATCTAATCTTTTGCGCTCCCAATGCGGGACAATTCGCCAAGTCCCATTTCGGCCCCGCAGTGGCTATCCTGAGTCCTCGAAAGTTTTAGCCCCAATTCGCCTTTTATTCGCTAAAATGAGCCCATGGCTATTACGCGTCGGCAAAAAGAGGTCCTAGACTTTCTCTCCACCTTTACCTCCCGCAACGGCTACTCCCCCTCCTACGAGGAGATTGCCGCCGGCCTCGGCCTCAGTTCGCTCGCCACCGTTCACAAGCACGTCACCAATCTCCAGACCAAGGGTCTGCTGCAGCGCGCCCACAATCGCAGCCGCTCTATCGACGTTATCCCCCAGCGCCCCGCGCGCAAGGTGATGGATCGGCTCCCCCTTCTCGGACGCATCGCCGCCGGCAAGCCCGTAGAAGCGATCGAAACCGCGGAAACCATCTCTTTGGGGGACATCATCGGCAGCCGCGAGGTCTATGCGCTCGAGGTCCAGGGCGACTCCATGCGCGACGAACATATCGTCTCCGGGGATTACGTCCTCGTGGAGCGCACCCGCACTGCCCGCGAAGGCGAGATCGTCGTCGCCCTGATCGACGGCACCGACGCCACGCTCAAACGCTTCTATCGCGAAGGCAACCTCATCCGCCTGCAACCCTCAAACAGCGAGATGAAGCCGATTTACGCCCCCGCCAGCAACGTCAGCATCCAGGGCAAGGTCCTCGGCATGCTCCGCAAGTACGCCTAATCCTGCTCAAAGGCCACATTTTCGGCCTCGATGGAACCGAGCGGACCCCTGCTGCGTAATCCCCCTCCGAAGAGCAAATCTAAAAGGCTTCGGAGACCCCCTTGAAATCAAAATCGAAATCGCGCAAGCGCCTTTGGATCATCCTCGCCATCGTACTCTGCGTGCTCGGCGGAGGAGGTTTCCTTGCCGCCAAGAGCCTCGGAGGAGCGCCTCCCATCGATCCCTCCCAGCTAGGCACCGCCGACGTAGGAGATATCGCGCGCTCCGTCGTCGCCACCGGCAAGGTCCAGCCCATCACCGAAGTCGAAGTGAAGTCCAAGGCCAGCGGCATCGTCACCAAGCTGGATACCGACATTAACCACACCGTTCGCCGCGGAGAGGTCCTCGCCCAGCTTGACCAGGAAGAGATCCTCGACCAGGTCGCCGCGCAGAAGGCCCAGCTCGCCGCCGCCATCTCCAGCGCCCACTCTTCTGCCGCTGCCGTCGAATTCGATAAGGTGGCCGCAGAGGCTCCTGACCTCCCCATGTTTGAGCACTCCTACCATCGAGCCCTCGAAATGGAGAAGGACGGCGTCCTCTCCCAGCAGGCTATGGACGATGCCCACCAGAAATATCTCGCCGCCCTGAACTCCCGCGACAAAGCCGTCGCCCAGATTGCCGTCGACAGCGCCAAGCTGCACCAGAGCGAAGCCCAGGTGCAGCAGTCCCAGGCCTCCCTCAAGCAGCTTGAGGAGCAGCTTTCCTACACCACCGTCACCTCGCCCATAGACGGAGTCGTCCTCTCCCGCGACGTCCAGGTCGGCGACGCGGTCAGCTCTATCCTCGTCCTCGGCTCGACCGCCACCCTCGTCATGACCCTCGGCGATACCCACGAGGTCTACGTCAAAGGCAAGGTCGACGAGTCCGACATCGCCAAGGTCTATCTCGGTCAGGCCGCCCGCATTAAAGTCCAGAGCTTCCCCAACCGAACGTTCGCCGGCCGCGTCACTAAGATCGCTCCCCTCGGCGTTGAGAAGGACAACGTCACCACCTTCGAGGTACAGATCTCCATCGACAATCCCGGCGGCGAGCTCAAGGCCAACATGACCGCCAACGCCGAGATTGTCCTCGAAGAGCACAAGAACGCCCTCAGCATCCCGGAACAAGCAGTGATCTACGATAAAGACCGCAATGCCTCCGTCTGGATTCCGGATGCTCACGGCAAAGACGGCCACCGGGTCCTCGCCATCAAGACAGGAATCTCCAACGGAAGTCGCATCGAAGTGCTGTCCGGCCTCAAGGCGGGCGACAAAGTCGTCCTCCAGCAGACTTCGTAAACTTCATCCAGAAAGGTACACATCATGAAACTTCGACTCCTAGCAGGTACGCTTCTCTTGACGATGTCGACGGCAGCATTTGCCGCAGACAAGCAGTTCGAGCGCACGCTCAACGTCACCGGCCAATCCGACCTCTATGTCTCCACAGGTTCCGGCGACATCAGGCTCCATGCGGGAAGCGACACCCAGATCCGCATCGTCGGCCACATCCATGCCGGCTGGGCCATGTTCGGGGATCCACAGAGCCGTATCGACCGCATCATTAACAACCCTCCCATTGTGCAGAGCGGCAACTCCGTTCGCGTCGGCGAGTCCAATGACCATGACCTCTTCCAGAACATCAGCATCGATTACGACATCACCGCCCCCCCGTCCGTTGCGCTTAATCTCCACAGCGGTTCCGGCGACGTCACCATCGACCACCTCGGCCGCTATCTTTCCGCTTCCAGCGGCTCTGGCGACATTCGCGCCCACGGCATCAATGGTCCCGCCGAACTCGGCACCGGCTCCGGCGACATTGAGCTCGAAGAAACAGGCAGCGGCGATATCAAGGCCAAAACCGGCTCTGGAGATATCAAAATCCACGGTCTAAACGGCGGCCTCACCGCCCGCAGTGGCTCTGGAGAGATCCAGGCCGATGGTCACCTCACCGGCGCAGCCAACCTATCCTCCGGCTCCGGAGGTATCCGTCTGCACCTCACTCCGGATGCCCACTTCAACCTCGAAGCCTCCACCGGTTCGGGCGACATTCACGTCAACTTTCCCGGAGCTCCCCAGCAAGGGGAAAACTCCCGCCATCACCTCACCGCGCCCATCAACGGCGGCGGCCCCGCCCTCGAAGTCCGAACGGGTTCTGGCGACGTAGAGATCGACAACCATTAGGCCAGTGCGTGGCAGCCACTAACGCGTCGCCCTCAGACAGAACAGCGGGGTGGATACACTAGCAGCATGCTCAGTGTTCCACCCCGCTTTCTTGTCTTCGACCTCGACGGTACGCTCATCGATTCCTCGCTCGACCTCTGCAACTCGATAAATGCCGCACTCACTCACGTCGGCAAACCATCCCTGCCCAATCCCCTCATCGCCAGCTATATCGGAGACGGCGCTGCCATGCTCGTCCGGCGCGCGCTCGGCGATCCCAACGACCTCGACGCTCTCCACCCCACCGACACCGACGAACTCTTCCGCCGGACCTTCGACTACTTCCTCACCTACTATCGCGCCCACAAGCTCGACAACACCCGCTGCTACGACGGAGTGCTCCAAGCCCTTACCGAGATCCGCGCGCGCCATCCGCATCTGCCCATGGCCGTCCTCACCAACAAGCCGGTGAACCCGTCCCGCGACATCTGCCGCGCCCTCGGTCTAGAACCCTTCTTCTTCCAGAACTATGGCGGCAATTCCTTCGACACCAAGAAGCCAGATCCCACAGGTCTTCAAACCCTCATTGCCGAAGCCGCCATGCTCATCGGCACGCCTCTCACCCCACAAGCCACCGTTATGATCGGTGATTCCGACGTTGACGCCCTCACCGCACAACGCTCCGGCACCCAGTTCCTCGGCTGCACCTTCGGACTCGCCCCCGCCGCGCTAGCCGCCGCCCGACCCGAGCATACTGTCGACAGCCCATCCGATTGGCCGGTTACTCTCGGCCTCTAACTTTTCTCAAACCCCATCTACTTCTTCCAGGCTCCTAGCAGCCGCCGGACCACCACCAACTCGCCCACGTGATACGCATCATGATCCGCAACCAGCAGTGCCTCACGCAGTAACGACTGGCCAGAACCCCAGGCAAATGGCGCAACCAGTTCGGCGTCGTCTGCAGACTTCAGCAGCTTTTCAAACGCCGCACGATCCTCGCGAATCTGCGCAATCGAGTGCTCCCACGCCGCTTCATCCTTCGGCTCCGGGGACTTCGGCCAATACTCCTCCGGCCACTTCAGTTCCTTATAGCTACCATCCGTATTACTGCTAAATTCCAGGATATCTTTTTGCGTTATTCGAATATGCTCCAGAATCTGCCAACCAGAATACGGCAGTCCCTCCGGCACGACTCCGCGAAGGTTTGCGGGGAAGCCCTTCACTGCCTCATCGAAGGTCGCATGAGCCTGTCCGCCATCCAGGAGCGCCTGCAACTGTTTTCGTAACGCCTTTCCGAGTTCCGCCTGTGCCGTTACTTCTACATGTTTTGCCATGCTTCATCTGATGCGGTGTTGCTCCCCAGCGTCACTTTTTTCCAGCGGCCACAACCACGCGGCGCCGCGGACACCGCTCGAATCCCCATGCTGATTGCGCAGGATCGGCGTCTCTACACCTCCTCCGAACCCATAGTCACGTAGTCGCAGAGCCAACTCGCCATCGTATAACCGACCCAGGTTCGAAAGCCCTCCTCCGAGCACAAACGCGTCCGGGTCCAATACATTTACAACCGTCGAAAGCCCGCGCGCCATCCGGTCGATCAGCCGATCCAGCGCAGCATTGGCCTCCTCGTCACCCGCCTCCGCCGCCTGCACAATCTCCGCGCCGCGCAGGTTGCGACTGCTCACTCGAGCAAAATCCCACTCCAGTCCCGTCCCCGAAATCCATGTCTCCAGGCATCCATGCCGTCCGCAATAGCACAGCATCCCTGGAACCTCGCCAGCAGTAGCCCATGGCAGCGGAGTATGTCCCCACTCCCCGGCCAGGCCGTTCGGTCCGTTATGGATCCTTCCACAAAGCGATACTCCGCCCCCACATCCAGTGCCGAAGATTACACCGAAAACCACGTCATAATCCTTTGCTGCGCCATCCGTAGCCTCACTGATCGCAAAGCAATTGGCATCATTCGCGCACCGCACCTCGCGGTTCATCGCAGCGCTCATGTCCTTCTGCAGTGGCCTGCCATTGAGCCAGGTGGAATTCGCGTTCTTCACCAGCCCCGTCGACCGGACAATGGTCCCGGGGATTCCCACTCCTACCGTCCCAGTCTGCGCTGTCACCGTCTCCAGTTCGTTCACCAGACCTACGATCGCAGCAATCGTGCCGACATAATCCCCTTTCGGTGTGGCTGTGCGGATCCTCTGCAACTCCAAGCCCTTCGCGTCCAGGGCAATTGCCTCAATTTTCGTTCCACCAACGTCCACACCAATCCGCATCGCTTACTTCCGCTCCTAATTATTCTGCTGTGCTGCCGGCGCTAAGCTCCCGGTATATAGGTTAAGCCTAACGCGAGAGCAGTCCCGACCGCTAAACCGACAATCTGACCTAGCACCGCACGAGGTCGGCGCTCATGTTGCAGCTCCGGTAGTAGGTCAACAAGTGAAATATACAGAAAACTCGCCGCACTCACAGGCAATAGCCACGCCACCGCGTGAGATCCATGGTCTCCAAGCGCCGCCACCAGGCCCCACCCCAGCAAACTCGACCCACCCGCACCCACCGCCAGCGCCGCCGCCCGCCCCCGCGAGATCCCCATATGAATTAGCAGCGCGAAATCTCCCAGCCGGTGCGGAACCTCGTGCAACCCGACCGCCAGCGCCGTCACCCAACCCACCCTTGCGTCGATTGCGAACGCCGCGGCAATGCCTGTGCCATCCACCAGGCTATGCATAAAGCTTCCCAGCAACAGCGCTGCCGGCCTCGACGCATGATGGTGATGATGGTGGCCCCGCTCGTGGGCATCCTCCGCATCGGTCGCCGGCTCCGCACTCACCCCGGAAAACACCTGGAATAGCCGTTCAAAGCTGTAAAGGCCGAGCATCGTCACCACCAGGGCAATCCAAATCCCACTGCGATTTCCCAGGGCCTCCACCGCCTCCGGCAGCAGATGCACCACCCCCGTCGCCAGCAAAACTCCCACCGCCACGCTGATCACATACGGAAGCGCGCGCCGCAGCCACGCCTCGGAGCGATGCAGCGATACCACCGCAATCGCTGCAAAGACCTGCACCCCCATCACCGCAATCAGCGACGCTATACCGCGTGTATGCACAAACTCTCCACCACCATCCTACCGTCTAACTGTCTGCTTCCCGAGCCGATAGACTTCTCCCCAAGCACGGAACCTGCTATCCCGTACCCTGTTCTGAGTTCTCGGCCAATGTCTTCTCCGCCCGCCACGCTGCATTCGCCCAGATCCGCTCTCTGCCCCCAAAACTCCGGCAAGCCTCTGCAATCTCCGTCGTCGTCGCCTCGTCAATCTGCGAGTCATAGCACCACGCAACCCGCCGCTTCCTGGTCACCGCGCCCTCGACATCCCCTGCCCAGGTTACAAACACGGGCTCCAGCTTGCTCTGGACCGCCAGTGACAAGGACGAAACAGCCGCGTCGACAACTTCCTCCGCAGCGCCATCAGCGGCCTCCGGGAGCTCCTCATAGAACGCCACCGGAAAGCTCTCTCCAGGCCGCGCACTCAGCGCCACATCTCGGGCCGTCACGTGATCGACGTGCCGGCTCAATCCCAGCGGAAGCACCCATGCTCCTGCCTTACTCATCTCCAGGGCCCTTCGGATCTTCGAAATGACTTTCTCCGAAGCATCCGCTACGCGTCCAAACACCTCGTTCGCTCCAACATGGAGCCGCAGCGGAGCATCCTTGAGATTCAGATCCTCGATCGAAAACTTCGCAGACCCGGTCTGCTTGCGCCACTCCTCATCCTCGCGCTTCCGCACCGCCGTCACAAACGAAACCCGATCATTCCGATGCACCGAGCCCACGTCTGAATAAGGCGCAAACTCGCTGCGGGTAAAGCAGCTCACTACTTCGACTGCGTGGCCCTGATCGAGCCACGCCCGAATCGAGAGCCCCAGCGCGAAGGCCGCATCTCCGCGATGCGGAGAAACAACGGTAATCTTCACAGTTCGGCTCCTCGCGATCTCCGCGTATCCAGTTTCATTACTTGAGGTTGGAAAGCGTAGGCTGAACCTTCACAGCAATTCCATCCAGCTGAGCCTGATACGCGACAATCCGCTTCAGCATGTCGTAAGGAACATCCACCGGAGGCAGCACGCGTCCATTCACCACCAGCATCGGCGCAGCTTCCACGCCAGCCTTCGCCGCCAGCGCGATCGAGCCCTCTACCGCCTCCTTCGTCTCAGGCGTCACGCTGCATGCCGAAACACTCTTCGCATCCGCGCCCGCAGCCTCGACCGCAGCATCCAACGCCGACTGCAACGTAGTTGCCGTCAGTCCCTTCTGCTTGCTATAGACCCCTTGGCTATAGGCGAAAAACGCCGCATCCCCCTTCGCCTTGCGCACGCATACACCCTCTGCCGCCGCATGGAACGCGTACGGGCTTCCATCCGCCGGGAGATTCTCAACTACGACACGCGCCTGCGGAATATCCTTTAGTAGATTGTTTGCCACATCCTGCGCGTCCTTCGACCGCCCATTCAGCAAATCAGCGAACAGGACCAGCAACAGATCACCACCCGCCGCTCCCTCAGCAGGTCCTTTTGCCTCCTGCTGCATCAGCACCCGCCGAGCCGCAAACGGAGTCGCCCCAAAGTCAATCACTCCACCTGCAATCGCATGCTTGCCATCCGGAGTGATGAAGAACTCGCTTCTAGACACCTTATCGGGATGAGCCTTGTCCGCCGTAAACACAATCACGCTCGCCACTCCCGGCGCAGGCGTCTTCCGAATCGCAGCCACCCTCCAGATCCGATTATCGTCATAACCCCAGATCTCTTTCAGAAATGCATTTACCTCAGCCGTCGTCGGCGAATCGGCTGTAAAGTTCTTCAAATTCACCGGTGGAAACGGATCTACCGGCACGCCGGCATGGGGCGCTGGGACTTGCCCTTGCGTCGCCTGCGCTGCATCCGCGGTTGCCGGAGACATCACCGGCGCCGCCGGGGTCTGCGCCCATATTCCCGATCCCGTT
>Ga0302320_10023231_pt1 | contig 12181 bp, 3 predicted proteins | sample Bog_T0_3_FD_202130 | JGI IMG/M metagenome (GOLD analysis project Ga0302320, IMG submission 202130) | Peat permafrost microbial communities from Stordalen Mire near Abisko, Sweden - Bog_T0_3 | ecosystem: Environmental > Terrestrial > Soil > Wetlands > Peat | place: Sweden: Abisko, Stordalen Mire...
AACCTCTTCGATCTCGTGATTTTCGACGAGGCACACCATGCACCGGCAGATTCTTGGGCAGCATACCTCGATCACTACACTAAGGCCCGGTTCGTATTTCTTACCGCGACACCATTTCGTCGAGACAAGAAGTCCATCCCAGGCCGCATGGCCTATTTCTATCCCGTCTTGAAGGCGTCTCGCGAGAATGCATTCGGAAAAGTACGATTTAGACCGGCTCCCGTGCGCAACGACCACGACGAGGATGAAGTTGACCGATCGATCGCTCATATCGCAGTTCAACAACTCCGTGAGGATCGCCGAGCGGGGTTCGATCACAGATTATTCGCGAGAGCAGCATCAATCAAATCGGCGCGCAGACTAGTTGAATTATATGCGGCGGAGCAAGCAAACGTCGCAGCTGTGGACAGTCAGATTTCGAAACGCCATCAAGACCAGGTGGAAGAGGCACTCTTGGCGGGTCGACTCGATGGAATTGTCTGCGTGGACATGTTTGGGGAGGGATACGATTTCCCGAAACTTAAAATTGCGGCCTTACATTCTCCGCATCGATCTCTTGTCCCGACATTGCAGTTTATCGGACGTTTTGCGAGGACCAATGATGCGGCGACGGGAGACGCTACTCTTATTGCGCCGATAGGCCGTTTGCGCGATGCGACATTGAGATTATTCGAGGAAGGCGTAGACATTGCAACAATGATTGACGCAGCAGCTCAGGAACAGATTGCCGAAGGGAATGTCGACCGCGGTATTCTTGAGGTCCTGAAGACCAAAGTACAGGCAGAGTCTGACTATGACGCAGTGTCGCCTCTTTCGCTGGAGCTCTATGCCCACGCACGCGTCTTTGAATGTGCGGCTCGACCGGATTTCGATCTCTTTGGCAGTATTATCGGTCGCAATCTAAAGCTGGTGAAACAATGGATGTCGGGCGACAGATTGATCACTTTGCTCTTAACTGTCGACAACGAACCGCCGGCTTGGGCGACATCAGACGCTCTGGTCAATGTCAGGCACGAAGCCTTTCTTCTTGCCTATAACGAAGCGACGCATCTCTGCTTCATTGGCTCGACGCGCCGAACAGATCGACTGTACATAGAGATGATGCAGGCAGTCTGCATGGACCATCATCGTCCGATCAGCTATGAGTCAACGCGACGCGCCGTCGCTGGCTTAGTGGATCTGAAGTTTTATAACCTCGGGTTGAAAAACACGGCAATCAACACGCAGGCTGAATCATATCGTGTACTCACCGGACCTCGGGCTGAGCGAGCTGTGACCGCTGGAGATGCACGCGCCTTTGTGCAAGGGCATTTCTTTGGAAGCGGGTTTGACGGCCAGGAGCGTGAGACAATCGGTGCCAGCAGTAGTTCGCGGATCTGGAGCAACCAACGGCTCACGGTATCTGAATACCTGAAATGGATTTCGAAGCTCAACAATCGACTAAATGGGAATGCCGGCATTGCTGCTTCACAGCTTGATCTCGTTCAGCATTCACGTTCTCTTCGCGCGCTCCCCACGCGTGTCATTGGTGCGAGCTGGCATAAGGATGCTTACCGTCTAGCTCCCCGAGTGAAGTATAGATTTACTGATGAAGAGGATTGGCAATTCAGGCAGATGACGGATCTTGAACTTTCGACTTTTGAGGTGCATGGACTTGAACTTCGTTTCCGAATCGAAAGTGATACGGAAAGTATGTCGTTTGTCTTTTCAATCGCTGGCGGTCAATTGATTCGAGCCGATGATGATAACTGGGAATGTGAAGTGATGTCCCATCATGACGATTGGATCGATATGGCCACGTGGCTGTCGATGCATCCACCGGCTTTCTTTGGAGCCGATAAGTCTTCATTTCAGGGAATGAACTCGAATCCTTCCCCGACAACTGTCGCGATGAGACTTGCTGACTCCGATGCTGAGGGACTCGATTGGGCAAATTGCGAGATCGAGGTCGAATTTGATCAAGCGCGAGCCGGAAACCAGCTAACAGTTCATCAATTCATTTCGCAGAGACTTCAACAACAAAACAACATTCAAGCTCTGATCTACGATCATCGAAGCGGAGAGGCCGCAGATTTTATTGCATTGACAAGGGAGCAGGATCAGCGGGTCAGAGTGTCACTCTATCACTGCAAAGGAGCTGGTGGTGAACCGAACGGGAATCGCGTGAACGATGTATATGAAGTTACCTGCCAGATCCTTAAATCCGTAGCATACTGTGATAGCGAACTACTGTCTCAACATATTGAGCACCGAGTTAACCCAAGAAGACATATCGCTCCATCTACATTCATCGTTGGCAATCTTGAGGAAACAACACGGGTTCTGATGGAGACCCCCGCGAACCAGGTCGAGTTTGCCGTATTCGGCGTACAGCCCGGAATCTCGAAAGCGCAAATTGATGAACATCTCAGTGACTTGATGGCATTTAGCCTTGACTACGTCTTGCGGGGGGGGGCCGCTAAGGCATCCTGGATCTTAAGCGCGTAGTCGCGTTCAAGAGAATGGATAAATCACGAATCTGCACGCCGAGAGGAGAATGCGAACCTTCAATTGTCCATCGATGTCTCAGTTCAGGAAGAGAAAACCATTCAGGGATGATTTCTTTGCACCAGTTTCATCCCGGGCTACAGTAGTTTACTCTCTAGCACAAATCCAAATTGAGCGAGTGATCCTGTGACAAAACTTGAAATACTACTTGCGAGAGGCTATTTTCCCAAGGAGCTTCCGCCAGCCTTTTATACAAGTCGATTTGCGAAATATGCCACCTCTAAGGCAGGCAAGTCGTTAATAGAACAATATAAGGCTACCGATAACTTCACAGAGTGTGTGAAATATCTTCTGGCTCTTCCAGGGGGACACCGGAGAGAGCTGCGCATACCGCACCCGGCCGCTTACGCAAATCTCTCGATATTGGTCACCAAGAATCTGGCCCGACTTCTTAAGATTGCCAACAAATCAAAATTCGCGGCGAGCAAGCCCGACTTCACTTCTCATGGATTGCGCGCGTTTGTGTCCGAAGTATCTCCATCCTATCTCGCGACCGAACGTGCAGCTAGAAGAGGTGGTGCTTCATTCCTTGTAAAGGGAGACGTGAGCCAATTCTATCCGTCCTTGTACACGCATGCGGTTGGTTGGGCGATCGATCCGAAGCTTCGACTCAAGAAGTACTGGCAGGACAAGAGTCTGCTAGGAAAGAAATTGGACCAACAGCTAATGGATCTCGATGGAAAAATGAGCCAAGGAATTCCCATCGGCGGTGACGTATTTTACTTGTTGGCCGAGTGTGTACTTTCTCAAGTAGATGCGGCGTTCAAGCCAGCTCAAGAAAGAGCATATCGGTGGTTCGACGATTATGAGATTGCTGTTCGCACTCGAGACGAAGCAGAATCTTACATGAGGAGACTTTCAAAAGAGCTCTCCCGATTCCGGCTTCGATTGAATCCGACCAAAACGAGAATCGCCGACCTTCCGTTTGCCGCAGACGAAGAGTGGCAACAATTGCTCGTCCAAACAGGTGGGCGAAGCAGAATGGATTCACGAGATATGGTCAAGCACTTCGACACCGCATTCAATCTTCGGGAGAAGTTTCCGGACTCACCTGTGCTGTTATATGCTTTGGGCGTTCTTTTCGGAATTCCTCGTCCAAACGCGAATGCGGGACGCATCGCGCAGAGTTGCTTGAGTCAGGCCATGCTGGCAGAGCCGGGTGCCGCACAAAAAGGATTTGCCTTATTATCGTATTGGCGTACAAATGGATTTGCACTCGACGCAAGTTTAATCACCAGGACAATTAATCACCTTATCGCTCGTCACGAAGCGGCTGGTGTCAGTAGCGATGTGGCATGGGCCCTTTCATTTTGCATCGAGCAAAAGATAGCATTAGACGCCAATTCAGGGAAGATTCTTTCGTCAGTAGAGGACGACTGCATTGCGCTTCAGGCTCTACACATGGGAGCAATCAGTCTCCTGCCCAAGGGCTTTGCTATTTCGCAGATATCCAAGTTGATCAAGCAATCAGATTTGGACCGAGAGCACTGGTTACTCTGTTACGAATCACTGCGGCAGGGATTCTTGAACGATGCCAAGACGATGGTTGCTTCGAATTCTCTTTTCAATGATTTTCTCCAAAAGAAAGTGTCTTTTTATCGAACCACATTACCTTCTTACGCGGGTGTGATTCACCCGGGGGGCGCTCCTAACTGGCTCTTAAGGCTGTGGATCGAAAAACTGCAAATAGATCTCGGTCTTGCTCAGCCTGGAACGGGTCGAGATACTTCGAAAAGTGCAGTGATTCCGAGTGCGATCGAAAATGACATTCGTCGCTTGGGGACAGCCGCTCGCTCGGATGATGACCCACTTGTAGCGTTCCTAAGCCTTCTGGATGCTCAGCCTTTGGCCGCCACAGACATCACGTATCCAGTTTGATCAATTTAGAGTCGCCTATCGGGGATGGGTAAACCCCACGCCTTCAGGCGGCAGTTGCACTTGTATTGCTTTTCAGCCAACTTCTGGCCACCAGGTCCGGCGTGAGCACAAAGGCGTTCACGGTAACAAATCTGGAGTAGCAATATCGGCCGCATGGCCGATCAATCCGGCTTTCAGCCGTAACTCTGAAGCCACCGGCTATTAGCCGGTGGTTAGTTCACACCCATCCTCCATCCCTGGAGGAATTTGTACGCAACGGCGAAAGAGTTTTTTTGTTATGCTGAACCGAAATTGCTGACTAGCCCTGTCGATCGGGGGGCGCTTCTCTCGGCCCCTATCTCCTATCCCCTCAAATGCTTAAGGGGGATAGCTATTGGGAGGGGGAAATCCACCCCTTTGACCCAACCTCGTAAAATGGATCTAAAGAATTGGAGCCATCTGTGTCACTTCCGGGAGGACCTGCTGACAAACTTGGAAATCGGTATGAACTTTGGTGGACGGTCGTTCAAATTCAGAATCTTCTCCTAGGGCAATGGGACTCAATTCGGATTGAAGTACCAGGAATCGATAAGGTCGAGTTTGAACTCATTCGAGGTAATGTTCGTTCGTACCATCAGGTCAAAAGAAGTGCGGCAACCGGAAAATGGACTCTCGCTGAACTCGCTTCGCCAGATATTGGCATCCTTCAGAGCATTGAAATTCAACTTAAGACGCCGGAGAGCCAATACGTCTTCGTTTCAAGCAGTGACGCTCGCGAACTCGCCGAACTTTCCGAAAGAGCCCGCGATTCAGCATCTTTGAAAGAATTCGTCGAATTCTTCACAAATGGGAAAGAACAACAACAGCGGCTCGCTCGCCTCCGGAAATCTTGGAGTAATTGCGATGATGAAACAGCACGAGACCTTCTCCGTCGAATCGAAGTTCGAGTCCTCGACGAAAGGAGCCTAAGAGAGCAGGCGTTGCTCCAAGCCCGGGCTCTCTTTCTCGTACCTCCCGCAAATGTCTGCTCTGTGATTTGTAATCTGTTGGTCGATTCAATTCACCAAACCCTTACACGAGCCGCAGTAATCGAACATCTTGCCAAGGCTGGTTATGCACTGAGGCAGATTGTTTCACTCGACCAAGCCAAGTTTGTCGTGGAAAGGGCGACGAAAACTTACCTTTCAGGGACTCGCTCGCGCCTGATTCGTGGCTCTCTCGTACCACGTGAGGTTACGGATCAGTTGTTAGCGAACCTTGCCACAGCGGGATCAGACTGCGTTCTCACGGGTCGAGCTGGAACCGGAAAAACGGGATGTATTGTGGAGTTCGTTCAAAAGCTTCAGTCTGATCATATCCCCGTATTAGCGTTCCGACTGGATAGAGTCGATCCCGTCGCGTCAACGACCGAACTCGGTCAGAAGCTAGGTCTGGAAGAGTCGCCCGCGCTTGTCTTGGCCGCCGCAGCGGAAAATCAACCGTCTGCGGTGCTAATTGTCGATCAGTTGGACGCTATCAGTACGTCATCCGGAAGAACTACAGGCTTCTTCGATACTGTGGAAGCCCTGCTCGATGAGGCGAGGGGCCTTCGTTCACAACTTGCGATGCATATTTTGGTGGTTTGCCGAGAGTTCGATTGGAAGAACGATCATCGGCTACGAAAATTGCTAGCAAGAGGTCATAACCATGTCTTAATAGGAGATTTCGCGCGTGAGCAAGTTCTCACCATCTTAGGGGAAGCTGGCTATGAGACAGATTCGATGACACCTCGAACCATCGAGCTTCTCCGCTTACCCCAGAACCTATCCCTCTTTTTGGATGCCTCGTTCCCTTCGCAGCTTCCGCTCAACACGACGGCACAACTTTATGAGCATTACTGGGAATGCAAACGACGGTTGGTGAACGAACGCGCGGCGCCCACCCAAGATAACTGGCACGCTGCTATTCGAACGCTGGTCGACGGCATGACAGAAAGCCAGCAGCTCTCGATACGCAGGGAGATCTTGGATCAGACGCCTCCCGAATATGTGAACCAGATGATTTCAGAAGGCGTCATCACTCTAAGTGGTAATCGCGTTGGGTTCGGGCACGAGAGCTTTTTCGACTACTGTTTCGCAAGGCAATTCGTGATTTCCGCTCAGTCTCTCGTGGAATTTCTCCTTCTGCACGAACAGCATCTCTTCCGTAGGGCACAGGTAAGACAGGTATTGCAATTTTTGCATGAGGACGAAGCTGTTCGGTTCTGCAAGGAGCTAGAAGCGCTGGTTAGGCATCCGCAGATCCGTACCCATTTAAAGGATCTAGCGCTCGCGGTGGCCGCAAACAGTCCGAGCATCTCAGTTGTCGAATGGGAGCTTTGGTTCCGTTTGGTTACACCGTACCTCGAAGGAATACGCAATGGCTCAGCGCCTGACGCTCTTTCAACTCTGGCTTGGAAGCACTTCTTTGCATCCGGCTTACTATTCGAGCAGACCCACGCACGAGGCATCGCAAAGGCGTGGCTTGAATCGGAACACAACGCTATCATCGACCTCGGTCTGTCTTATCTTCGAATGCACGACGCCCGTTTCTCCTCTGAAATCGCCGAACTGCTGAGGCCGTTCAAGGGAAATGAGGCATGGCGGCAAAGGCTCGTGTGGTTCATGCAGCTAACCGATCTAAACGGAAGTCGCGAAATGTTTGACCTTTTCCTTGCTCTCCTCGAGGATGGAACACTGGATGATGCACGGGGAGTGATCGCGGTGAATAGTACGTTCTGGAACATCGTCTATGGCGTTGCAGGTCAAAACCCCCAACGAATGTGCGAAATTGTGGCCACGTGGCTTCGTCGACAGCTGCACCTCGCCCAGCAAACAGCCCAAGAAAACCGCTATGTTTCCTTCAAGGGAGAGCGATTCGCCGACGACCCTATCTCTAGAGCGGCACAGTCAGCCCCAGAGCATTACGTGGAATGTGTCCTCCCGGTCATTGTTGCGATTTCCTCGAGGGCTGCGGTTAGAGACCACGAGCCTCCCCTGCGAGACAGCGTCTGGCCTTATTTGATGGTCCCTAGTCATGGACTGGACGCGGGAGACGCCGCTCTTTTCTATCTTCAGCAAGCTATGGAGAGTGTTTCCTCAACCTACCCGGAAAGCCTGCGAGATCATGTCGATTTACTGAAGCAGGAAGAAACTTATGTTGCAAACGTCTTGCTGATGCACGCCTATGCTGGAAATGGCAGGCACTTTGGTCACGAGGCCGTTGAGCTTCTTACGGCGCAGCCTTGGCGCTTTGAGTGTGGGGTTACCAACAACTCGCACTGGTACGCACAAAGAGCCGTCAAGTCCATCTCCATGGATTGTGCTGCGGAAGACCTTGCACAGCTTGAATCAACGATCTTGCGCTACGTTCCCCCTTTTGAGAAAACGAAATCAGGCTACAAATACCATGGCCAAACAAGGTTCAACCTGCTTGCCGCGATTCCCGTGGAGCGTCGGAGTCCCCGAGTTTCCGTCGCTTTCAGAGAGCTCGAACGGAAGTTCGGCGAGCCAAATGGCGAACCTGAAGGAGCACGCGGTGGCTGGGTTGGACCTCCGATTTCTGACGACCGGCTCGGCAAGATGGATGACAAGGCTATTCTCGCCGCCATCGCTCACTACAGTGCTAGCAAACGACCTCCGAACTATCGAGACTTCCTCAGAGGGGGCAATGACCAGTTAATCTCCGCCATTGGAGCAATGGCAGCGAAGGAACCGTATCGCTTTGCGCAGCTTGCACTAAGACTTCCTGGCAGTGTATCGCCTGGATATTTTAGGGCAATTCTGCGAGCACTTGAGAAGGCTTCGATCGAAGATGTTTTGAAACTTCAGGTCGCGTCAAAGGTGTTTGCTGAACTGCGAGAACATTGTGGACAGGAACTCGCCGATTTGCTTGGTGCAATCGAAGATCAATTGCCCGACGAATCGCTCGAGCAGCTTTCCTGGCTCGCGTTGCAATGTGCCGACCCCACTGAGGAGGCCTCGAGGACTCATGAAAGCGACCCTTTTTCGCATGGACTTAATTCGATTCGTGGTCGGGCGGTACTCGCAATCGGAAACCTGATAAATCGTGATCCACAATATGTCGGGCGATTCGAAGACACCCTTCAGAAGATGGCCGATGAAAAGAGCACCTCGGTGCTTACGTGCATTGCTTTTACCTTGCGAGCGCTGGCTGTTCGAGATTTTGAGCACGCTATGAGCCTGTTTGAACGCTGCTGCCTTCATGCCCCAGCGGTGCGATACAGCGAGTATGGCTCCGATCTGATTCGGGTAGGTATCAGATCCCATTTCGGCCGGGTCCGCTCTCATATTCAGAAACTTCTCCAAAGCCCGGACGAGCATGGGATCGAAAAAGGTGCCCTATTGGTCTGCATCGCAGCATTGATGCACCCGGAAGCAGTGGAGACAGCTCGATCGATAGTGAATGGAGATGAGAAACAAAGATTGATTGCGGCACGGGTAGCCTCTGCGAATATTGGTGTTGAAGAATTCCGCCTTTGGTGCGAGAAGCAACTGCTTCACTTCTTTAATGACAGTGATAAGAAGGTCCGAGCAGAAGCAGGCCAATGCTTCAGGCACCTCGAGGGCGACAAACTCGAAGATTTTGCGAACCTAATTGAGGCATACTGCCACAGCGCGGCATTTGAGGACAATTCGCATTCGCTCCTCTACACTCTAGAAGGATCTGTCGAGAAACTCCCCGGAGTAGTCTGCACCGTTTGTGAACTTTTCCTAATGCGTTTCGGCTTTGAGGCGAGAGATATCAGAACGAGTCGCGCCGCCGACGGCTTCAATGTGTCAAAGCTGATTTTTCGTGTTTATCACCAACATCAGCGAGAAGAATGGGGATCTCGCAGTCTGGATGTAATCGATCGGCTATGTCAGGAGGGCGTCGGTGAGGTTATGACTGAACTCCAAGACTTTGACCGATAGCCTTCACCCCCGGCTTTGCCTGAATTAGTCTCTTGAACCTTTCTTACAAATCCCAACGCAAGAACGCACAAATGATCTGATCGCTTGTCTCAGCCTTCGCCGGGCGGGGCGCGCCTACTAGGAATTGCCAATCGCTCTCCTGAAGCGATCTGACTTCCCCAAGCCGCGTCGCCTGGTGTGCAACAGGCGTGCTTGGAATTTGGAGAACCAGTCCGATAGAAATTTGGTCCCCGGATGCTACGGCGTTTGAACTAAGCCGCTGCGCGGCGGACGCTGCCGCATGGGTGACGATTCGACGTCACGGCGTTTGGTCAGAGTCCGGCCTCGTCGCTATACTGGGCTGGCCATGAACAACACGTTGTGGCACGTGCGAGTGACTACCCTGTTTTCAAGCAAGTGCGCTGTAATCATATGCGTACAATTGAAATCCCATAGATGTAGGTAGATCACCGCGTCCGCCGCAAACCGCATCGGCTCACTTCAAACGATCCTATCGAAACTGCCCGGAGAAGCGACCAGGCAGTCCGTCATCTCGCGCGGGCAGTCCCGATAGGAACCTAACGTTTGTCGGGACCGATCTGAACACCGGCCTATAATCCATGATGGATGAGCTTATTGGCTGCTGTCGACAGTTAACAATATAGTCGTCTGGATCATAAAGCAGAAGAAGAGAGCCTCTTAAGGGAAGGAGCGGGAATGGCGACAATAAAAAGGCTTGTGCTGGGGAACTTCAAGCGCTTTAGAACGCTTGAGCTTGAGTTTGATCCTGAGCTGAATATTTTCGTCGGCGGCAACGAGGCCGGTAAGAGCTCAGTTCTTCAGGCACTGGACATTGTGCTCAGTGCGAGTCGGAGCAAGGTGGACACGCTGGGTCTCGAGACCCTTTTCAACGCGGAGTGCATCGCTCAATTCCTGGGCGGGGAGAGGAAGATTGCGGATCTGCCTGAGCTCTTAATAGAGGTATACATCGACGGGATTGACGACCAACACGAGCTCGATGGACGAAACAACAGCAAGCACGCGAACTTCCTCGGTATAAAAATGGTTTGCAGGCCCGATGACGAATACACCAAGACAATCCGAGCCATCCTGGACGAGGGACACGACAGCTTTCCTTTCGAGTACTACGCTACCCAGTTCCAAACTTTCACGGACAAAAGTGTCGATCCGTATAAGAAGCCTCTCAAACATCTTCTCATCGACAGTTCCCAGATCAACAACGAATACGCAACGCGCGAGTACACAAGGAATATGTACGCCGCGAGTGCAGACGTTGCCGAGCGCCACCTTCATAGTCTCGAGTATCGCAAGACCAAATCGACGTTCAGGGCCGCCGTCTTCAAAAAGATGAACGATGCCTTGGAGACTTACAAATTTGGCGTCCGCACCAGCCCGAAAGCCAGCGTCGAGACGGACATCATCATCACGGAGGACGACATTCCGATCGAAAGCAAGGGCAAAGGCCGCCAGTGCTTCATCAAGACGGAGTTCGCCCTACGCAATCGCAAGCAAGCACTGGACGTTCTTCTGCTCGAAGAGCCCGAAAACCACTTGAGCCATGTCCACATGCACAAGCTCATCGAGCGCATCAGGACTTCTGAGAAGAAGCAACTCTTCATCGCTACGCACAGCAGCTTCATCGCTACGCGGTTGAACCTCAAGAAGGTTCTGATATTGAGTGAGGAGAATCCATCTCAACCGGCTTCCCTTGAGAATCTCAGCCAGGAGACCGCAGCCTTCTTCATGAAGGCTCCCGACAACAATCTTCTGGAACTTGCGCTGTGCAAGAAGGCAATCCTTGTCGAGGGCGATGCCGAGTTCATTCTTATAGATGCCCTCTACAAGAACAGTGCCAAGGGCGCCTGCACCCATGCAGATGGTGTCCATGTGATTTCTGTGGACGGGACGAGTTTCAAGCGCTATTTCGAACTCGCCAAGCTGCTCGGCATCAAGGTAGCAGCCATCCGTGACAACGATGAAGACTACGAGGCGAACTGTGTCGTCAACTATGCTGACTTCGTCTCGACTTCCATCCAGGTTTTCGCGGACACTGACCCTGCCCGGCGCACTTTCGAAGTTTGCATGTATGAAGACAACAAGAAGATTTGCGACGACCAGTTTCAAGCGGGCCGCAAGACGCTGACTGTACAGGATTACATGTTGAAGTACAAAACAGACGCCGCGTTCGAGTTGCTCGTGAAGAAGGAGGCTGAGCTTATCGCGCCAAAGTATATCCAAGAGGCAGTCACATGGATAAGGGCGTAATCCTCGCTGTTGCTGGATCCGGTAAGACCTCCCGCCTTGTCGCAATGCTTGACGAGGAGCGACGCTTCCTCGTCGTCACGTATACCGATTTGAATCGCGACAATATTCGTACCAAGATCATTCAGAGGTTCGGCTATTTTCCGGCAAATATAACGCTTTTTACCTACTTCAGTTTCCTACATGGATTCTGCTACCGGCCATTCCTCCGGTCGGAAAAGGAGACTAAAGGTGTAACGTTCGAGCTTCCGCCAACATTCCCCTCGTACAAGTTGACGGATGAACGGTATTACATGACTTCCAGCCGGCGCCTTTACGCCAACCGACTCGCCAAGTTCATCGACCAGTCAAATCTGACACGTGAGGTCGTAACTCGGATGGAGAAGTATTTTGATGTCTTCTTCGTTGACGAAGTCCAGGACCTTGCAGGGCACGACTTCAATTTCCTGATGGACATCAGCGCTGCCAAACTGAACGCCACATTTGTCGGCGACTTCTTCCAGCACACGTTTGACACGAGCCGCGACCGGAATGTAAACGCGAGCCTCCATGACGACTACGCC
>Ga0302320_10023235_pt1 | contig 12179 bp, 11 predicted proteins | sample Bog_T0_3_FD_202130 | JGI IMG/M metagenome (GOLD analysis project Ga0302320, IMG submission 202130) | Peat permafrost microbial communities from Stordalen Mire near Abisko, Sweden - Bog_T0_3 | ecosystem: Environmental > Terrestrial > Soil > Wetlands > Peat | place: Sweden: Abisko, Stordalen Mire...
CTGGGCCAAGGCGCACAACGTGGAATACCTGGTCCACCTGAACCACGAGGAGACCATGCTCGCGCTGGAACGCAGCGAAGGCGACTTCTTCCGCGATGAACGCTACGTCGAGGTCCCCGGCATCGACAACCTGAGCCAGTTGATCCCGAGCCTGGTGCATGTGCCGGACGGAACGTGGGACATCAACAACAACTTTCCCAAGCTAGCCTCGTCGACGGCGCACCTTTTCGGCAAGCCCAAGGTGTGGGCGGAAGAGGGCGGCGGGCCGGGCATCGAAGGCAAGTACCAGCTCGACTTCCAGCTCGTCCGCGGCGTCAACGCGCTGGAGATTCGCGTTCCCGTGACGCGATTTGGACAGGACGCGAACGCCGCCGCGCCGCCTCCTCCGGTGCCGCCCCAGGCGTCGATGATTGCGTGGTACGCCAACCGCGGCGGCTACCTGATGGCCATCGGACGGCCCGCGGCGCAGGTGGGCCTCTACCATCCCGGCAACAGCATCTGGATGGGCGGCGACGCAGCGACCGAGGCCAACCGCAGCACTACCAAGCTCGGCTGGCAGCTCTTCGAGCACCAGGTGGACTGGGACTACTTCGACGAGCAGTCGCTGAGTTCGGTGGCGAAGCTCGAGAACGGCGGCTTCACCAATCTCAGCGGACAGACCTACAAGGCCATCGTGCTGCCGTCGATGACGGTGATTACGCGGACCGGGCTGGAACGGCTGCGCGAGTTCGCTAAGCAGGGCGGCAAGGTCATCTTCGTGGGCAAGACGCCCAGCTTGATCCTCGACAAGACGTTTATGGATGCGAAGGAGAAGCCGGATCTCAGCTTCGCCACACTGGTCGAATCCTCCGGGGACATCACGCCCGCCGTGCTCGCCGCGCTACCCCGGCCGGACGTGAAGCTGGACGCGGACTTCCCACGCCTGACCTACACCCACCGCGCCTGGACCGACGGCGACATGTACCTCTTCTTTAATGAGAGCAACAAGGTGGAGTCGCGCACGGCCACCATCGCGGGCCATGGCACGGCGCAGTCGTGGGACCTGGCTACCGGCACAATCCATCCCATCGCGGGCGCGACCGCCGGCGCGGACGGAGTGAAGATTCCGCTGGTGCTGGCACCGTATGAGGCGAAGGTGATCGTCGTCGGTCCGCTGCCGAAGGAAGCCGCCGCCGCCGAGCCGTCGTTCGCTTCCGGCTCGACTCTGGCCGAACTGACCGGCGACTGGGGCCTTACCCTGAACGGCAAAGAGATGACGACCGGGCTTAAGTCGTGGGAAGACCTGGGCACCGCGGGCTTTACCGGGCCGGCAACGTACCACAAGCAATTCACGGCAGAGGCAGCGCCCAAGGGCAAACGCGTGTATCTCGAGATTGCCGATGTGCACGACTACGCCAAGGTGACGCTGAACGGCAAAGACCTGGGAGCGGCTGGTTGGCAGCCGTATCGTTGGGACGCGACCGGCGCGCTGAAGAAAGGCGCGAACGACCTGGTGATTGAAGTAGACGCGCTGGCCGCGGGAGGCCGCGGACCGGGTGGCCCGCCCCCGGCTGCTGCTCAGGCTGCCGCTGCGACACCCGCGCCTGGTTTGGCGACGGCCCCTCCGGCAGGAGCGCCCGGTGCGGCCGGTGCGCGGCGGAGACAAGGCGCGGGAGCTGCGGGAGCGGCTGGCGCAGGGGCAGGTGCACCGCCCGCACCAACCGGCGCTGGCGGGCGTCCGGCAGCACCGGCGGCGCCGCCTGCTTCCGGCTTGCTCTGCAGCGTGAAGCTGGTGGCCTACTGAGGCCCATGTCTCAGCAGGAGAAGATGCACAGGATTCGCGGTGCTCACGCGGCGCAACCTGCGGAAGAGGAAATCTCTGCCATAGGCTGCGCCGCGTTTCGCTTCAGGCGCGCAGATGCGGCGCGGCGCGGCGGCGGATGAGGACGGCGAGGCCGGCCAGACCGGTGCCGAGCAGCAGGAGCGAGCCCGGCTCGGGTGTGGGGAGGGCGTTCATGGAGTCTTCGAGGTAGAGGCCGGGATCGCTGTCGGAACTCCAGGTGTAGTCGGCCGACGGCAGCGGCTGGTCGATGGAGAGTGTGTCGGTAAGAGGATCGTAGCTGGCGGTGTAGCCGTCGGCGCTGTATTGGGCGTTGAACAGGTCTTCCAGCTCGGTGAGCACCTCCTCGTCGTCCATGCCGGCGGTGGGGTCGAAGTAGGCGATGTAGTCGGTTGGCGTGGAGCTGGTGTCGTCGAGGAACCCGAAGCCGATGAATGGCGGATTGCCCGAGGGGTCCGTGCCGGTTGTGAGTCCGGCCAGCGCGCCGAGACCGCTGAAGGTAGCCTGCCCCATGCCCATGCTGCCGGGACCGGTGCCTGAGCCGGGGGTCGATCCGGGGATGAAGGCGCCCTTGCCATTGCCGTTCTCACCGGTGACGGTGTTGCCGGCGGTGCGATAGACGCCGGGGCCAAGTGTGCCTGGCTTTGGACCGCCGGAGGGAATCAACTTCTGGGTGATTCCGCTGACGGTGTATTGCGAGAAGTCGGCCGGCGCCATGATGGGCCTGCCGAAAGCGTCGTATCTTCCCGTTGGATACTGCCCTGGCACCGTCCCGTTCGCCGTTGCCGTGAGCGTGTTGTAGACGACCCCGTTGATGGTGACCGGCTGGATGGGGATGGCGGCCTTGTTGATGGCCGCGATGATGGCGGCCTGTTTAGCGGCGGAAGCGGCTTCGACCTGAGCTTTGGTTGGCATTGGAAGGCCGGCTGTGACCGGGATACCCGGCACCTGGATGTCAGTTTTGGTGCTTTTGCCGGTTGGATCGGTGTAATAGATCGTGAGGCTGTAGTTGAGCGGAGGGTTGCTGCCCGGGACGGGCGATTTTCCCGTTGGCATGCCGGCGATTACGTTTTCGGCGCCCTGCTGGGGCACCGGGTCACCTTTTACCGCCAGGAGCTGTTGACCAGAGAAAAGAACAGACAAGCAGAGAAGTACAGCAAGCTTCAGCTTTCGCATTTGGTCCTCCTTGGGAGAGGCACATTAGAACTCGGCCTCGTACAAAGAGAGCGCATTTGCGTGGCCAAACGCGTTCGACGCGCCCGCGAATCCGAGCCGTATAAGCTTTGCACGCCAAGTTTGAGCGAGATAAAAGCAGTCCACTGACCCGCGGCTTCACCGGGCCCGCTCCGTCGCAGCTCGCACGGTATCCGAACGGATACCCTGGTGGGCATCCATCGGCTCCCGGCGATCGACGAATGGGAAGAGGCGAAGTATTTGGCCTTCAGGCGTTAGTGCTCGGTCTCCGCGAACATGCTGTTGAGCATGGTGAAGGCTTCGGTCTCGTGACCGTTGATAGCGGCGTTGCGCAGGCGCAGGACGTTTTGCACGCAGTTCTCATCGGCGTCGGTCGCGAGGATCTGCATGGTCTCGGCGATGAAGGCGTCCAGCGGCATGGCTCGCGGATCGGTTGGAGTCTCGCCCATCAGCTCGGTCGCAACCCAGGGCGGGATAATCTCGATCACTTTGATCGCGGTGTCCTTGAGCTGGTAGCGCAGCGACTGAGTGTATGAGTGGATCGCCGCCTTGGTGGCGCAGTAGGTGGGCGTAAACGCCAGCGGCACAAACGCCAACCCCGACGACACGTTGAGGATGGTCGCGCTCGGCTGCTTGAGGAAGTGCGGCACCAGCGCGGCGGTCAGCCGGATCGGCCCCAGCAGGTTGGTGGCGACGATGGCTTCGGCATCGGGCGCCGCGCCTTGCGTCAGCATCTCCGGGCGCATGATGCCGGCGTTGTTCAGCACCGCGTTCAGCGTGGGAAACTCCGCGAGCAGTTTCGGCACTGCGGCGGCGATGCTGGCGGCGTCCGCCGTGTCCAGCGCGATGGACTTCATCCCGGGGTTCGCGGCGGTGGCGGCGTCGAGGTTGGCCTGGCGCCGTCCAGCGATGATGACCTGGTTGCCGCGCTGGTGAAACTGCTGCGCCAGCGCCAGCCCGATACCCGAGCCGCCGCCAGTGATAAGAATGGTGTTGCCGGTGAGATTCATGGTTCCCCTAACGGTTGCTTTTCATTTGTCAGCAAAGACCGCCGACTTACGTAGAATAGACGAGGCTGCTTCAGCAGTAGATGAATAGACGGCGAGGAAGATGCGAGCATGATGAGTGAAGTTCTGGCAATACAGGTGGAAGCGGCGGCGAAGGCAGCCGGGCTGGTGGTGGTTTCAATCGAATCAGGCGAGAAGTACTCCGGCGGCGCGACGGCGAAGTTCATGCTGGCGCTGGCGGCGGACCCGAAGAAGACCGAGCTTCTGGAACTGAGTGAAGGCTTTGAGTTTGGCCGCGCCGACCTGATGGAGGGCGTCAAGGCGTACCTGGCTGAATCGGCCAAGCGGCTCAGGAACCCGCGCCCGGACTGCTACGTCACGCTGCACGGGTTGCCGCTGAGCTTTGTCCGCTTCGGCTGGCCGTTCCACGAGTCGACCTCGGGCGCGGACACATCGCTGGTGCACGGCGAAGTGCGTTTAGAGGACGGCGGCGAAAGCGTGCTGCACGCCAAGGTGGCCGTGTCCATGACGGTGACCTTCCGCGACGTGGTGCCCGCGCCGGAGCAGCCATTCGCCGAGGGCTTTATCTACAACGCGGTGCGCAAGACGATGGACCAGGGCCAGTTGGAGTTGGTGAAGAGCGGCAACCGCCAGCCCGTGCCTCTGACCACGCGCTACTACAGCGCCAGGCAAAGGAAGTTTGTCTTCAACGACACCAACGAGCAGCAGCGCAAGGAGTTCCTGGCCGCGAAGCTCTACTGGCTGTCAGGCGTTCTGGGCGCGGGCGAGCCGGTATGGCTGCTGGACCCGCGCGATGCGCAGTATCTGGACACGACACTGGACGAGCTGCGCGGGACAGCGGGAACATTGATGGCAGAGGGGTTGCTGCGGCTGTCTCCGGACGTGGAGTACGGCTCGCCGACGGTCCGGCTGATGGAGCGGCGCGAGGCCTACCAGGCCCAGTTGGCCCACACACTGGAGTCGATCAAGCCCGCCTTCAACGAGGAGATGCGCGCCGGGATGACCAATATGTGACGTTTCGGGGCGCTCGCAATTTGCACCAAAAAGGTTACAAATTGCGCTTATGTAACAAAAAGTGACCTATATCACATACAGACCTTGCCAAACGTCACTAAGGTAGTGTAAGTTTCGTGTGGCTTAGGGCCCCGTACGCCCTTCAAGCACTTTTGAGGACACCATGAAGAAGTTAACCCGCATCGCAACACCACTGATGGCAGTGGCGATTATGACCAGCGTTCCCTTTATGGCGCTGGCCCAGAGCTCCCCCACGACGGGGAACCAAACCCAAAACAACGCAACCCAGGACTGGAACACTCCTCCTGCCGGAACGGAGCAGGCGCAGCAGGGCTACCGTGACGGCATCGAGGCAGCCAAGCTGGACACGGTGGCAAAGCGCAAGATCGACGCCAAGGCGTCCCACCTCTATGTGCACCCCCCGGTCAAGGGCAACGATGCGGTGAATGCCTACCGTTCGTCGTTCGAAGCCGGCTACAACGCCGCCGTCAAGCACGCTTCCTAAGCTGCCTGCACGACGGTCGGCTGATTGCCGTTGAAACCTGATATAGCGGAGGGCCCCAGACCGGGGCCCTTTTCGCTGCCCGCAAATCGCCTGCGTAAATCAGAAGACGTATGGAATCAGCCGCCAGGTGCGCCGCATGTACTCGCTATAGCCGGGGCCGAGGCCGCGCACCAGCGCCTGTTCTTCCAGCGGGATGCGATAGGCATACGCAGCGGCCAGGCAGCACACAGGCAGAATCATCGCGAGCCAGTTCGTCAGCGTCAGCCCAAAGCCAATCTGCGCCAGCAATCCGCCCAGGTAGGAGGGATGGCGGACCCAGCGGTATGGCCCCTGCTCCACGATGTGCTGCCCCTGCGAGATGGCGACATCAAACGTGAAGAAACGGCCCAGGATGCGTACCGAGTACAGGCGCACCAGGATTCCGCTGAGCCACACGGCGATCCCGAGGAAAAAGACGGCCCGCCAGTGGGCCTGTATGGAAAGCCTGGGGACAGTGAAAGCAGCGAAGAATCCGAGCGCGATTCCCAGGTTCACCGCCACCACCACAACCGCCTTCGATCCGCGGTCCGCCTTCTGCGCGTCCGCTGCTGGACGCCGGCGCGAAACGATCATCTCGGGAATGAACCAGAGCGCGTAGGTTGCGACCCAGATGCCGTTCAGGACTGGGTGCGTGAAGACGTGCGGCATGGGCATACCAGTGGTTCCTTTCGACCTGCGCTGCGACCGCCCCGCGGACCAACCTGATGCGTGTCAGTGTGAGTACGCGGGACCATTGACGAAAGTTCAAAGTCCGTCGCGCAGCGAACACGGACCGGTTTGGGCTATCGTGAAACCTGTCCGATGTTATCTCTCTCGCGGAGGAATGTGGATGTTGGCAAGACGGGTTGGGACGATTGCGCTGGGGCTCGTGCTGACGGGAACAGCCGCGGCGCAGGATGTGGGCGAGCGGCTGCCAGGTGCGACCCGCGTGGTGCGGCCGCCCGAGGTCCCCGTGGCCGGTCTGGTCAAACGTGATGCGGACACGGTCGCGTTCACAGTGGCCGGGAAGACAGCCGCCCTTGAACTGCTCGTCCATGACTTCGACTTTAATGGCGATCCGGTCACCACGGACAAGATCCATCTGCGCCAGGTCGCGCCCGGCGTGGTGGAGATCACCAGCGTGGCGTGGGAGGTGGGCTACTGGCGTTTTTATGTGCATGACGCGGCCAGCTACTTCGGCCTGGGCGAGCGCTTCGACACGCTGGACCACACGCACACGGTGGTCAAGAATCTCTCCACTGATAATGAAGGCGTCAAAGGCACCTCGAGCTATAAGCCCATCCCATTCTTCATGAGCACCACCGGCTACGGGCTGTGGCTGGACACCACCGGCGAGGCATCGTTCGACCTGAACGCGACCGACAAGAACGAGATCGTCGTCGATGTGGCGACCGCGAAGCTGCGCATCGTACTGTTCACCGGCCCCGAGTTCCCTGCCATCCTCGACCATTTCACCGCGCAGGCGGGCCGTTCCATGCTGCCGCCCTACTGGGCGTTTGCGCCGTGGAAGGCGCGCGACTACCACCAGAACCAGGCCCAGGTCGAGGAAGACGTAGACAAGAACCGCGCGCTGGGACTGCCGGCCAGCGTCATCCTGATCGACTCGCCGTGGGCAGCGACCTATAACGATTACAAATTCAATCCGAAGCAGTTCGACGACCCGGCCGCGATGGTGAAGTACATCCACGCGCAGGGATACAAGCTGGTGTTGTGGCACACGCCGTGGATCAATGTGAAGTCCGATCCGCCGAAAGAGATCGGGTTCGAAGGCAAGATCGCGCCGCTGGCGGAGAACTACCAGTTTGCGGCGGACCAAAACCTCTTCGTGAAGAATGCCAACGGCAGCCCCTACGTCGGCCGCTGGTGGAAAGGCATGGGCTCGCTCATCGACTTCACCTACCCCAAGGCGAAGCAGTGGTGGCAGGACCAGCTTCGCCAGGCGATCGCTGCCGGCGCGGACGGCTTCAAGGACGACGACGGCGAGGGCAATTTCTTCGGCGACGTCAAGTTTTTCGACGGCAGCGACGCGCGCACGATGCGCGGCAAGTATTCGGTGCTCTATAACAATGCCGTCGAGGAGCTGATACAGAAGGACCTGAAGGGCAATGGCGTTCTGCTGGCGCGCTCGGTCACGGTGGGCGCCAATGGCATCGGCTTCTTGTGGGGCGGCGACAACGAGGCCAGCTTCTCGTCGCTGAATGGCCTGCCTACCGTGGTCACCGCGGGCCTCGGCGCGGGCCTGAGCGGGATGCCGTTGTGGACTGCGGACCTGGGCGGCTACTCGGCCACCGCGGACACGCCCAATGCTCGCCTGCTGGAGCGCTGGACCGAGTATGCAGCCTTCTCGCCCGTGATGGAGGTGATGTCGTCGAAGAACATCGGGCCGTGGGACTTCGATGCGAACGGTCCGGCGGGCTCGCACGAAGCGCTGGACATCTATCGCAAATATGCCGTGCTGCATATGAGCCTCTTTCCCTATCGCTATGCCGCCGCGCAGGAGGCCGCGCAGACCGGCATGCCGCCGATGCGCGCGCTGGTACTGAACTACCAGAACGATCCGCAGGCGCGCGTGATCAAGGACGAGTATCTCTTCGGCCCGGACTTCCTGGTAGCGCCGATCATCGACGCGGGCACACAGCGGGCAGTGTATTTGCCTGCGGGGGACTGGGTGAACTATTGGTCGGGCGCGCAGGTCGCGGGAGGTAAGGTGGTCGTCTCCGATGCGCCCGTCGATACCATCCCGGTCTGGGTGCGGGCCGGCGCGGTGATTCCGAAGATCCCCGAAGACGTGATGACGCTGGTGCCGCAGTCGGAGAGCGGCAACACCACGGTGAAGTCGCTGGACGATCGCCGCGTGTATGAAGTGATCGGCTCAGGCCCAGGCAACGGCAAGCTCACCGACTTTGAAGGCCGCGCGGTCGTGCGCGCTGGCCGCACACTGAAGATCTCTGGCAACTCCGCCGCGCACATCATTGTCCGCTGGCGCTTCGGCACGGTCGCCGGCGCAACCGTCAATGGCGCTCCCTTCACGGTGCAGCCCACTCCCGAAGGCCCCACCATCGAGTTCGACCACGCCGCCGAGAGCCTGGTGGCCTGGCGGTAGTCAGGCGGTGAAAATCGCGCGGGGGGCAGGCTTAGGACTGCTTCGCTCGGCGGTGCGCTTCGTGGTGATCTCCTTCAGGTTGAGGGCGACGTCGGCACCGAAGTAGCAGAGGAACATCAGCAGGACCAGGACCATGCTGAAGCTGAGATCGCTCATATCTCTCCAGGCGCGAATGGGATTGGGGAAACGTACCAGCATGAAGGTAAACGTTATGAGGTACGAACGGAGCGCGGTGAAGAACCAGGTGAGCGAATGCAGGACCGGCCCGGCGGCGATCAGCCAGGTGGCGTGGTCCTCGACGGTGAGGTCCATATAGAAGGCAAACGACGCGCCGATGAGGACGGCAATCACATACACCTTGCCGATGGTGCGATGAACGACAGGGCTGCGCTGGCGCAGGCGAGTGGAGAACTGAAACGGTCCGGTGAGCATCGCGGTAATCCCGCAGAGGAGATGCGGGATGAGCCACCAGCGGATCGCGTAGTGATGCGGGCGGACGGGGTTGGAAGGGGAGAGGAAAGCGATCTCACTCGAGAAGATCACGCTGAGGGACATCAGGAACATGACCCCCCACAGAAGGAGTTTGGAACGGTCCGTCTCGCGGACAATCTTGCCGACGCTCACACTCACCTGCCTCGTTTTCGTTTTATGTACCGGGGAGAGCGGTAGTGTAGCGTGCCCGCAGCCGAATTGCGAACCGAACCGAACCGCGAATCTCCAAAACTAGGCCGGCAAAAAGCGCCGCAGGCGCGCGAGCTCTTCGCCCAGCCACTTCGGCGCGGCAGCGGTACCGTCTTGCATTGCCATCCGCCGTCGGATGCGAATCGCAGCAGCGAGTCAGTTCCGCGAAAACGACGGATTTCTCTCAGCGGAACGGGTCCTGCACAGTAACGCCGTCGAACCGTTGGCCGTGCTGGAGGTCTTCGGAGTAGAGCGTGTGGCAGCCGCCCTGCTGCGCGGCCGAGACGATGAGGCTGTCATACCAGCTCAGGCGATATCGCTCCTGGATTCGGATGGCGTCGGATACCAAGGAAAAGGAAGGTGCCACGATGTGCATGGGGCGGAAGGTGACGTCGAGGTAGCGCTGGGCCTCGTCCTGAGGCATTTTGACTGGCCCTTTGACGAGCGCCCAGTTGAAGAACTCATGGATGACCTGATAGCTGATGACGGCATCTCCACTGATTGAAAGGCCGCGAATCAAGTTGTCAGCAACGGACTGCTTGACCGGCTCCCTCTGGTCGTAGGCGTAAATGAAAATGTTGCTGTCGAGGAAGGACTTATCGCTCATTCAACTCATCGCGCGTGTATTTGCGGTCTACCTTCATGTATTTCCTGGTGCGCTTCATCAGGGCGTCGTACTCCTGGAGCCAGCGGGCGCGGCCGGAGTATTGTTCCAGCCACTCGCGGAAGGCGGCATTGAGCGTAGTATGCCGCTCGGCGGCGGCCTTGCGGGCCTGCTCGATCAGGTTCTCGTCGGCGCTGAGGGTAATGTTCTTCACGAAAACAGTGTACACGAGATTAGTGCGGTAAGACCGGGCCGCCCGTGGGCCGGGCGCTAAAGTTCTTCCTTTCGCAACACGGATTGCGAGGGGTCGCGGGGGTCTACATGGACCATGACGCTCCTGCCTTTGTAGGAGCCGACCCAGGCTTTTGCGGCCACTTCCGTCCCGAACATGCGGCTGAAATCACCCATTTGAAGTTCAGGATTGCGGTAGCAGTAGGTGAGCGTGCCAAGGTAGCTGACAATTCTCTCCTGCTCTCCGTAGTTGGTTTTCTTGGTCTGAGGGACGACGCTGACGATGTCGATAACTGCCGGGATCGTCGCCCAATCGCGTCCGCGGAGGCCGTGAAGCCACTGGACAAAGAGCCCCCAGTAGCGAGCGGCGAGTGAAATGGCCGCAAAAGCCGCGAAAAGCAGGAGCTTGATATACGCACTGTAGGTTATATAACGCAAGTTTGTCCTCCGTTGATCGGGTAGAGTATCGCATGTGTTGTGAGGATCCCAAGAGAAATCGAAGCAGTGCGTGTGATTTCAGCCGGCTGGGTGAGGATCTCGACATAGCTGCGGGATGGACGGAATGGATGGCGTCCCTAAGGAGAAGCTGGAAGAGACCCGCGATGAAGCAACGTCAATGAGGACTGTTCTCTACCATCCGTAGGCCCTTCACGTCGACAACTGCTGCCACCCCTGAAGAGCCGAGCGGCACCCCTCTTAAAACCGTTTTGAGCAACTTCGCTTGGCCAGAGTTCAAGCTGACCCACCTACCGCCGGTTCAGCCCCAGCAGGCTCAGGAAGAAGCTGGCGAAGATGGCTTCCACACCCAGCATGAAGCAGGCTGCCGAGGGCAGGGTTAGCCGCAGCATCCGCGTCGGCGACAGGTCGCCGAAGCTGGCCGCGTGCCACAGAAACACCGCATACGCCAGGATTCCCGCGCCCAGCAGCAGCAATGCGCAGCCGAACAGCAGGCCGGTTTCCAGCGTGATGTACTGGAACAGCCGCTCGAACGAAGGGTTTCTCGGCAAGAATCCCTCCTGGGTCCCGAACACCTTCGCCGACACGGCAAACACCGTGATGTGCGCGCCGATCAGCACCAGGCCCAGCGCGTAGGTCAGCGTATCCACATCGAAGGTGAACGCGCGCGCTCCGAAGTGCAGCGTCAGCGGGCCGGGCAGCAGCAGCGCCGACGCCAGCAGCCCGATCACCAGCGCCGCGATGCCAGGGTAGAAGAAGAGCCAGCGCGGGCTGTACAGCAGCAGAAAGCGCAGATGCCTCCAGCCGTCGCGCCACGAGCGCAGATGCGGCGGGCGCGAGCGGCCGTCGGGCGAGAGGGTCGTCGGCACCTCCGTCATGCGCAGGCCGGCCAGCGACGCCTTCACTACCATCTCCGACGCGAACTCCATGCCCGTGGTGCGCAGGTTGAGCTTCAGGATCGCGTCGCGGCGAAACGCGCGCAAGCCGCAGTGGAAGTCGCGCACGGGAATCCGGAAGAAGACGCGGCCAATCGTCGACAGCACCGGGTTGCCGAGGTACTTATGCAGCGGCGGCATGGCGCCGGGCTCGATCGAGCCGGCGAAGCGGTTGCCCATCACCAGGTCGTAGCCCTCGTCCAGTTTGGGCAGAAAGCGCGGCAGGTGCTCGAAGTGGTAGCTGGCGTCGGCGTCCGCCATCATGATGTACTTGCCGCGCGCTGCCTCGATGCCCGCGATCAGCGCCGCGCCGTAGCCCCGCGTCGACACGTTGACCACGCGCGCGCCCTCCGCAGCGGCAATCTCCACAGACCCGTCGACCGAACCGTTATCGGCGACCACCACCTCGCCGCGAACGCCGGAGTCGTGGATGGCCTGCGCCGCCTGGCGGACGCATATGGTGAGGGTCTCGGCCTCATTCAGGCACGGCATGAGGATCGTGAGGTCGAGATCGGGCATGGGGAGATGGTAACAAAGCTAGTTGTCAGTGATCCGGTCTCAGTTGTCAGT
>Ga0302320_10023237_pt1 | contig 12177 bp, 2 predicted proteins | sample Bog_T0_3_FD_202130 | JGI IMG/M metagenome (GOLD analysis project Ga0302320, IMG submission 202130) | Peat permafrost microbial communities from Stordalen Mire near Abisko, Sweden - Bog_T0_3 | ecosystem: Environmental > Terrestrial > Soil > Wetlands > Peat | place: Sweden: Abisko, Stordalen Mire...
GCCGGCCGGTGACGCATTGGGTCCGCTGTAAACCACCGCCAGGCCGCCCGTGTCGCCAGCAACCAGATTGGTGTGAATATCCACCGCCGTGACGTTCAGTTGATTGGTGCCGGCGTGCAACGGCACAGCGACCCTCCAATTCGTCAGCGTGGTCCAGGTGATGGGCCAGGCCACTCCATTGATCCACACCGTTTCGACGGCCACCGGCGCCACGCCGCTGACATAAGCCATATTATTGCTAACGGTCACGGCCGGGTTGACCGTGAACGATGTGGCATTCACCGCGGCCAATTGCGAGGCAATGCTGGATTGCGCCGCAGCGATCCACGGCAGCAGGGCTGCATTGGGATTCTCCACGCTCAGTCCGTTGGCGACAAAAGCATGGTACTTGGCATTCAGCAACGCCCCGGTCGTCAAGGCAATATTCAACGGGCCATTGACCAATTCCTGCTGGGCGCGCCAATACATCCGCAGAAACGCGGGGGTGCTGTAAATCGCACCTAAATTCGGATCGGATGGGTCATAGACCAGCAAATCCTGTCCCGGTCCCAACGATTGAGGTCCGCCCAAGTCAATATTCAAATCCCACGGCATGAGGGTGTATTTGGTGCCATTGAGACCCATGTAACCGTACATGTTCTGGCTGATCTGTGTGCCAACGGAATCAATGTTCCCAGCCGCATGATTGGCCGCGAACACGCGCATCCACTCCTCCATGTCCGCCAGATTCTCAAGATTGGCCACGTAATTCGGGGTGCCGGAAGCGTTGGCGGCATCCACCAACGAGAACACGTTGGTAAAATCGCTGTAAGTGTCGGGCGTGCGGCGAATCTCAAAGTTGTAGCGATAACGCGCCACTTTCTTGACGCCGCCAGCGGTGGTGAAAGGCAAGAGATAGCAGTAGGCTTCCGCCGACGCCCCGATGCTGTAGCCGGAAGGAAAGGGAGCAAATTCGAACCACGGCTGCATCTTGTAAAGATACCCGCCCGTGTCGCTGGGGAAATACTGCTTGACCATGTCGCTGTCCGGCACTTGGGCATCCTCCATCAAAGCCCCGCGCCGGTTGCCATTGACATAAACCGCGACGAAGCGCCGGTATCCCCAAGGCACACCCACGGCGCGCATAAAACTCCAGGTGGTTTGTTCGCGTTGTAAACTGGGATCATCCCCCGGCGAATTGCCTGGCTGATGAATCTTGTTGAAATCCGTTGCGCCGAGAAATTTATCGTCGCCCGGAAATTCCCATTTGTAGGCGCATAGATTGCCGGCGGGAGTGTCAAATTGTTGGTGAAACGGGCTGCCGGAATAATGGCCTAGCGCATTATAGATGACCCGATTATTGTCATAGACGAAGGTGAAATCGTTGCCTTCGTTGCTCAGATCCGCCAAATTGGCCCAGCGATTGACATTGGTCTGGGTGAGCCAGACGTGATACACGCCAAAGCTGCCACCGGGGTTGCCGTCGCCAAACATCACCACACCTTCACGCACCGGCGATTGATCCGTCATCAAAGCTGGAAAACGTGTCGTGGCGCCCAGATTATCCACGGCGGAAAGATAAAACGCCGCGACCGTCTGCGCAGCTTGGCCCGGAATGGTCGCGCTAAAAATCCCGTCGTGGGCCATCGCGTCGCCGCCGGTGCCGTCATCCTTCATCGGCACACTGGTGTAAGTGGTGGCGGGATCCAGCCGGTAATACAACGTCAGGCTGCGCACGCCATCGGGATCCTGCACCTGGGTCGTGACCACCACGCGCTGGTTGGCCGCCGGCACCGGCGGGTTATGCGTCACCGCGTACAGCGCCGGACCGGCGTTGGTGAGATAAGTGCTGTTCGGCGCTCCTGGTGTGCCGAGGTTAGCCGGGATCGGGAGAACGGCGGTGGCCTCCAGCCAGTTCCCGTTCAAGCGCAAGTCCGGTTCCGGACAACCGTGAATCCAGCGCGCTTTGTAACGCAAGGTAACCGTGTCACCCGCCACCATGCCGTTGGCCAGCAAGTTCGCCTGGCAGGAATTTTCGGCCGGCCAGAATTTATCGCTGCTGCGAAGATGCAGCGAGTAACTGCTGTGGTAACCGGAATTCTCCAGCGCAGAACGGACGTGGCTCCCCTGGCAGGACCAGTTGGCCAGGCCCGATTCGAAAGTGGAATTGGCGATGTAATTACTGCCCTGAAAGTCGGCTTCAATATTGTCCACCAAACATTCACCCACGTCGAGTATCCCGATTTGGGCGTGCAGGATGCCCGATTCGTAATTGGCGCCGTTGTCCAGGACGCCGGTGGTCTCGATATCCGTCCACACGGACTTTTGGGACTCGTTGCTGTCCGCCCAATTCGCCGCCAGGCGATGGTTACTGTGGGGATCAATTAGCTCCAAGCTGCTGCCGCCCCCGGAAGACCATTCGCCCCAACGTCCGCCGGCGCCGTAAGTGACTTCGTCTTCCACCACCAGCACGGTGCCCGTGCCGTAAAGGGATTGCGGCATGGACAAAGCCACCCGCGCGCCGTCGTGCGACAGCTTGCCGGAATAGTTGCCATAAGTATTACCCACGTTTAGATTCGGGTAGTTGGAAAACAGTTCCGCCGTGTTCTTGCCAATCACCACATAGCCATTGGGGCCAATGCTGGCCGTCGCAGGAAAAGTGTACGTGACCCCCGCGGTGAACTGCCAGTTCGCGAGACTGACGGTGTTGCTGCCTTGATTATACAGTTCGACGTATTGATCATCGTTATTGCCGCTGATCGGGTCGTACATCAGTTCGTTGATGACAATGTCGCCAATGAGGATGGCACTATTGTTGGTTCCAGGCGTCAGCGACTGCAACGGATAGAAATCATTGGCCCCGTCCGGCCACCGGCCATAGGACACCCCCTCCGCCTGGCCTTCAAACTGCACCGCGTCCAGCACCCGGCTGCCGTCCGGTTTAATCAAGAAAATCGTATCGCCCGCCGGGTTCAAAGTGAAGCCGAGCGAGGCATCGAAAGCAAGAAATTCGCCCGGACCAATGGTGGTTCCCGCAGGAATGACATACTGGCTGACACCGGCATTGTCGGTCAGGATGCAACCCGACAGATCCACGCTATTCGTGCTGTGATTGTACAGTTCCGCAAATGGCGGCACGGCGGGGTTTTCGGAGTGCGCGAGCACTTCATTAATCACGATGCTGCGCAATGGGCTCGGGTGAAAACATTCCATGGCCCCCGGAGAGCCCCCGACCACGTCGCTGATAGCCCAAGCGCGCGGGTCACCTTCGCCGTAACTTGGATTGGCCAGGACCAGGGAATGGCCGGTGCCAGCCGTCGCCGCCGGCCACGGAAACTTATCCGAATAAGGCACCGTCAGCAGCACGGAGCCGTGTTCGTCCAACAACTGCAACGTCTCGGAATGTTTCAGGCTGCCGTTGTACGGTCCCAGGACGTTGGTGATGCCATACACATTTTGCATGCTGCCGGGCGAGGCGGCGACTACCAGATACGCGCCCCCCGCCAGAATGGTCCCCGCCGGAAAGGTGTAATTCATGTCGGCACAGACGATCTGGTAGGAACTGATGTCTTGGAACCAGGGATTGGAATTGTAAATTTCCAGGAATTCGCAATTGTTGGTGTCCGTTCGGGGAGCCGGCTTCCACATGATTTCGGAAATGATGATCGGCGTCGTGCGGCTGCACGCGGCGGGCGGTTCATAGGGATCGGGCACCGTCCCCACCACCGCGCTCGCGGGGGTGTTGGAGATTTGGAGGAATTGCGCCGTGACCGCTTGATTGGTCTCATCACTATCCACCGCGAAACCGAGAAAAAGTTGGTTGGACAGGGCGATGGTCTGGCTGGCCAGCAACGTCCACGTCTGGCCGTCATAGCTGGCGAAGCCGCTGAAGAGATTGCCCACGCGGTTCAGGCGCAGCCAGGTGTTGGGGTAATTGTCCGGGAAACTGCCGGCGGCCTGATTGGTCCCGTTGGCAGGGTCACGCCACTCCAAGAAGCAGCCGTTGATCGTCGGCGTGGCCAGCGCCGCGGCAAAGCGGCCGCCGGGCGTCAACGCCTCGCGCGCCATCAGTCCGGCCTTGGCCCAAGTATCGGACAAACTTAATCCCGCCAACCGAACCGACAAGTCAAAATTGCCGGAAACCGCCTGGTAACTGAACTCAAACTGGTCGCTGCTGCCGCCGATGGCCATTCCACTGCTCGTGATGAGCAGGCCGTTCGTCATCACCGCCTGGCTGCCGGAGGGCACGGGATTCCCCACGGCCAGCAGCGAATAGAGGCTGGCCACAAAGCCGGCCTCCGAATTACTGGCGATGACATTCGCGCGGCTGGTTTGGTCGGTGAGATCGTTGACCGTCACCACATACGCACTTTGGTTGATCATCGTCGCCACGGAAAGAACCACGTTGCTTTGCGTGGCATCCTGCGCTGCGCCCAAGATGGCCACTGCTCCGCTGGGACCCGTGAGCGCATAATTCAACACGTTCGTTGCGGAAGCGGGCGTGATGGGCTTGGACATGCTGACCAGCACCTGGTTCAACCCTTGGGATTGCCCACCGACCAAGACCGGCGGATTCGTGTCCACCAGCACGGTTAAAGTGACCACACTACTGGTGACGCTGTAGGCGACATTACTGACCAGGCTGGACGCCACCAACTTAACCAGCGCTCCGTTGTCGGCCAACGGAGTGAGCGGGAGGGTGTAAGTGGAGTTGGTCGCGCCGGGGATCACGCCACCGTTGAGATACCATTGTAGCGCGGGATACGGATTCCCGGCGACCGTGGCGCTAAATGTCGCCGAAGTAACCTCCTCCACCGTGGCGTTGGTGGGCTGGCTGACAAAGACAGGCGGCGCCGGCGGCGCCACGATGCCGCTCACGGCATAAATGGCGGTGGAACTGGCCACCTGGGCCATCCCGAATGTGAGTCCGGTCAGGGGCTTATTACTAGAGCCGAGCAAGCTGGCCAAATTGAGGGTGGTCTGGTAAAAGCGGGGGTTGCCGGGCGCGCCTTGCGTGGTGCCGTTGCTCAAGACGATGCGCTCCACGCCTTCCAGCGCTACGTTGGCGGTGTTGTTAAACCAGTCCGGCGCATAATAGGTCGTGCTTGCCGACGTGCCGTCGTTGAAGAGCAGCGTGACGTTCGCCGCGCCGACGCTGTCGCCATCGGCGGAATTGGCGAGGAGCGCGATGGCTTGATACGTCTGCGGCGTTCGCAGCGTCAGCGTGCCGGAGCCGACGCCGGTGTCACTGCTCAACGCCAACGCATTGTTGGCAGTGTACGGCTGAAACTGAAAAAGCGTGCCGTCCACCGCGCTCAAGAACGAGCCGGAGGCCGGCAACCCATACGCATGGCCCGGCAAACCGCTTTGATAAAAGGCCGTCCCTTCGCCGGGATTTAATTCCACGGCATAAGCGTTATATGGCGGCCCAACCGCGTTGCTTTCCACCACCAAATCCGCATTATACCCGGTCAGCGCAATCGGCATATTGATGGCATTGACCGTGAGGGTGGCGACGCTGCTTGTGACGCTATAATTGACGTTGCTGACCACGTTGGCGGCAATCAATTTGAACAGCGCGCCGTTGTTGGTCAAGGCGGTCGAGGCGATGGTGTAAGTTGCATTGGTCGCTCCCGTAATCGGCGCGCCATTCTGATACCACTGCAGTTTGGGAAAGGGATTCCCAGCCACCACGGCGCTAAAGCTGGCCGGCGACAGTTCATTCACCGTGGCGCTCACCGGTTGACTGGTGATGGAGGCGGGCAACTGATTGAGCCATTCCCCGCTGACCGCGTAAATGCCGGTGGCATTGGCAGCCGACGCCTTGCCGAAGGTCAGGCTGGTGAGCGGCTTGTTGGCCGCGCCCAAAACCGCAGCCAAGTTGATGGTCGTCTGATAAAACCTCGGATCCGTGGGCGCACCCGACTTGGCGCCGGTGCTCAGATTGATCCGTTCCACGCCTTCCAAAGCGTAGTTCGTGTTTTCAAACCAGTCCGGGGCGTAATAATTGGTGAGGAACGTGCTACCGTCGTTAAAGGTAAAAGTCAGCGTCCCGGCGCTCGTGGCAGTGGCACTGGCCGAGTTGGCGATGACGGCCACGCGGTTGAAGAGCGTGGGCGTGGCTAGCGTCAACGTGCCGCTACTCACGCCGGTCTCACTGCTCAGAACGAGCGCATTCTTGGCCGTGTAAGGCTGAAACTGGAACACCGTGCCATCCCCCACCGCGCTGGTAAAGCCCCCGGCGACGGGCAAACCGTAACTCGTTCCAGCCAGACCGCGTTGATAAAAGGCGTTGCCCTCGGCGGGATTTAGTTCCGATGCGGTGGCATAGGGCGGTCCGGCGGAAGTGCTTTCCACCACCACATCCAAATTGAAACCGGTAACGGCAACCGGCGTCATGTTGGCGGCAAAAGCGCTCAGGGCTGTCAGGACAAACAGGAAACCGGCGACAACGCGTGAACCAGACTGGCATTGCATGAATCTCAAAATCAATTCTATCAGTATCACCCAGAACACCTTGGAAAGCTATTAAAAACACGCATGAGTCCGGAATGCCCGATGAACAGATTTGGGTGCTCGCTCAGGGGTCTCGACCAAGAAACGGCGAAGGCCGGGCAGTTATGCCCGGCCTTCGCTTGAGACAATCGCTTACTGCTGAATGCGGTAGAACAGTTTCGCATTTGCCGCACTGACCGGCAAACTGACCGAGAAGTTGCCGCTGCTATCGTATGTGCCGGTCGAGGACGTGCCCCAACCTGCAGGATTGGAGAGGCTGGCGTTGGTTTGGACCGTGAAGCTGCCGCCCGGACTGCCGCCCGAGCCGCTGATGCCCAATTTTCCGGCGCTGTAGACCGCTTGCCCGATCACCGGCTGGAACGTACCCAGACCCGGAACGCCGAGGAGTTCAACTTCACCCACCTCCAGATACGCGGCGGTGTTGGGACTCACCACGTTGGGGAAAGTTAAACGGTAGGTGGTGAAACCGCGCACATTCGAGAATAAGATCTCTTGCAGGGAAGCATAATTACCGCTCCCGTCTTGGTAACACGGATCCACGGCGCCGGTTGTCGCGTTGCGCGCGCCGGGCAGGGCGAGCGGTCCCGAGGAAAGGGTCGTATAAGTAATGCCATCATTCGAACCCTCGAGCTTATAGCTGGTGGGATCATTGTCTGTCGCGTCCTGACCGGGGTAGATGCGAATGCCGTCGAGAACGGTGCTGCCCACCGCGGGCGTCACCGTAAAGCCCACGGGACCGGCAAAGGGCGGGAAACCGGCGAGGGCATCAATACCGCTGCCGGGGTTTTGCCATTCGGTAAACTGGTCGTCTATGGCTAAGTTCGGATTGCCATCGGCAAGACGCCCATAGGGCGGGTAGGCATTGGTGGTGCTGTCGCCGAAGGTGAGCGTCATGTCGCCCGATTGGGTTACATCCACATTCGTGCTGTAGATGGTGAGATGGGCGACGGCACTGGTCACATATCCCGCCGTGCTGTTGGCCACGGCGACATAATCAGCCGAGTCGGCAAACGTGGTGGGATTGATCGAGAGCGACGTGGTTTGCGAACCGGAGATGTTGCCCCCGTCTTTCAAGGGGAGATAAGTTCCATTCGCCCCCTTGAACCAACTAATCGTGGGCGTGGGCGTGAATGTCGCCACAGCCGTAAAGGTGGCACTGTCAGAACCCCAGGTTCCGGGGGGCGTTCCCGCATAAGCCGCCGCACTCACCGGCTGGGTGGTGAAACTGGGTTTCGACGTGTCAATGGTGCCCAGCAACTCCATCTCATCGAATTGGATCTGCCCCGTCCCCTTTTGCGTCGGGAAGGAAACGCGATAGCTCGTATAAGAACCCGTATTGGCAAAGTCCACTTCGGTACACCACTGGGTGAGCGGATCGGGCGCTTCGCCCGCCGTCAGGGGGTTCCGATTGTTGGACAACGCGATGGCATTGGAGGCGATTAGCGTATAAGTGGAACCACCATTCAAGGAGCCTTCGATCATAAAAGAGGCTGGGTCGCGCGAGGTAGTGTCGCTACCCGTGTAGATCCGGATGCCGTTCAGAATGGTGCGACCGGCGGACGGGGTGACCACCAAGTAGGGGAAGGCTCCGGAATAGTTGGCTCCGAACTTGGTGTCCATGGAATCGTCAATCGCATACGTCGGCGAGCCGTCACCAAAGGGAGAGACATTGGAGCCGACGGTGATCAAATCACCTGGCTCGGTCACGTCCATGCTGGTGCTGAAGGCCTCGATGGTCGCAATTCCGCTGACGGCAGAGCCCGCCGAGTCGGTTGCGACCAGGACATAATCGGCCGCATCGGCAAATCCGGCGGAATTAATGGTCAAGGTCGTGGTGGTTACGCCGGAAATGTGGCCGCCATTGGCGAGGTTGACATAAACGCCGTTCGTGCCCTTTTGCCATTGATACGTGATGGGCGCATTGGCCGTGGCCAAGCCGGTGAAGACCACGGTGGTGCCGGCATAAATATTGGTGGACTGCGGTACCACGGTGAATACCGGCGGCAAAGCGCCCGCAGCACCGCTGACCGCGAGGATGCCAAAACGTCCGCTGCTCAACCCCTGGTCAACGCCATTTGTGTTTTCGAGATAAATACTGACCACGGGATCTGTCGTGTCGCTCAACACAATATCACTTTCCTGCAGGATCGGATCACCGCTGCCGACGTTGTTGAAATATGACGTATCCACCGCCACCCGACCGTTGGGCACAAAAGCCTCCTGGCCCGAACCGTCGAACCAATCGTTAATGACGAGCACCCCCGATTCGGTTTTACCGCCCTGATGGGTGATCACGTAATTGACCGGCACCGGCCCATTGCCCGCGGCGGCCAGGAATGACAACCCAGTGTAGGCAGCCGGCGTGGTCAGGGTGATAGTGGCATTAGTGAACGCGTCGTTGTCGCTAATGTAAACCGCATCGTTGGTCGTGTAATCCGGCGGCATCTGATAGGTATGACTCTTGGCCGCATCAGAGAACGTACTGCCGGCGCGCGGAATGCCGGTGCCGGTCAAATTGGCCGAGGGATTAACGGTCGGCCCATTGTTAATGTTGTAACCCTGCTCATACCAGGCGTTACCAGTGTTAGCGTCATTGTCCAGGGATTGCGTCGTGGCCCACACGTTGGTGCCGTCCAGCATGGTCTGGCTCAGGATGCGCGCGGGAGCATGCGCCGCATTGGACTCGACGATAAAGTCATAAGTATATCCGGTCACCGTGATGGGAGTGACGGCTGCGCCGCTGCCACCACTGGTGAGGGCGCCGCTGACCGCCATGACGTCATTGTTGGCAGCGGACGATCCGCTGTTATAACTTAAGACAATGTTGGTCACAGGACTGGTTGTATTGGCCAGCGGAATGTCGCGGAAATAGATGCGTGGATTTGGGAGGCCATCGCCCCCGCCGCCAGACACTTCGCTCGTCAGGTTCGCGGTGGAAGTGCAGCGCCCGCCCCCAATGTAGGCGATATCGAGGGTGCCATTAAACCAATCCGGGCACCCAAAGGAGAAGCCGGTTTCCGAGGTGCCATCGGCATGGTTCACCGTCACATTGATGACGTCGCCGCCATCCCCGCCGTTGCCCAGAAAGGAGAGTTTGGTGTAAGCCGCCGGATGCACGAGCGTGAAGGCCCCACCGGCCCCTTTGGAATTCACCAGAATTCCATTTGGCGCGCTATAACTCGGCGCCATGGTGAAGGAGTGGTCGGCAGCCTGCATGGCGGTAAACGTGCTGCCATGCGGCGGCAATCCGTTTTGGGGATTGGCCGGATCCCAACCCTGTTCAAACCAAGTGTTGCCCGTGTTGTTGGTGCCGTTATCTATCGAGGCCGAGGTCGCCAGTACCAACGACGGAGTGGCATTCGACTCGACGATGATGTCGGCGGTATAGCTGCTGGGCTGGATGGCGATGGGCGTGTACCCCGCCTGCGCCACGCCAGCTAACGCCAGCGTCATGCCGCATAGGATTATTCTTGTTTTCATAGGTTGTTGCTTAACTCTTTGTTTGTTTTCTATTAACTACTTGTTGGTTTTTGGACTGCTCTTCCTTCGCTGCTTCCCGGCACAAGCCCGCTCCAGCAAAGAAATCATGGAAGCGCCGGTGACCCGGCTCGCTTCGGGTAAAACTGGGATTTCCCATATCGTTTCTGACCCGTGACCAGCGTGGGACGTTTCGTGTTTTTGGGATTTGGGTTTGATGGAAATGGTTAATGAAACCGCATCGTTGCGGGTATCCGGTTTACGCAACCACAAAAACCCTCGCCCGAAACCGACACGCCTGCTTCGCCTCTTGCAAAACGAAATTTGCTCTCATAGTAATCTTTGATTTAAGACATTATTGTCCAAGCGCCGACATTTTTGAAGCGCAAAGCACTTGTCGGATAACAAAACAAGCAGTAGGCTGTCCCGAATGATACAACTGCCCAAGCGGAACAGTCTGGTGCATGAAACCGCCGCCACCTTGAAACAGTGGGTGGCCTGCGGACTGCTGCAAGGCTTGCTGCCAGGCGAACTGGAGTTGAAGGAGCGCTTGCGAGTAGGGCGGGACACGCTGCGGCTGGCCTTGCAGGCGCTGGTGGACGAGGGCTGGCTGGAACCGCCGACCCAAGGGCGGAAACGCCGCATTCGCGCGGAGAGAGTCACCCGGTTGCAACAACCTGCCAACGCCGGGCTGCCGGTGACCATGCTGTCACCCTATGCGGTGGACCCGGGGCAAATCCAGGCGGAAATGGAAGAAACCCGAAAACGGCTGGCGGCACTGGGGCGCGACCTCCAACGGGTTTCCCCGGAAATCTTCCATCTCCAGGATCCCGACCACCAGCTCGAAAATCTCGTGCATTCGCACCCCTCCGCCGCGTGGATTTTGTATGGGTCTTCCGAGCCAATTCAGAAGTGGTTTGCCCAGCGAGACTTGCCCGCGCTGATTCATGGCTGGCCGTACCCGGGAGTGGACCTGCCCTACGTGACCAAGGACTGGGAGCCGGCGGCCTTTCACGCGGGCTTGCAATTCCTCCGCCACGGCCACCGGAAGATCGGCCTGTTTGAATATGTCCGACGCGGCGCCGGCGCCATGCTGATTGCCAGCGGATTACGCCGGGCTTTGGCTACGGCCGGCAACAGGGCAGAATTGTCGCTCTTCCCGGATGAACGGACGCCGGAGTCCATTGCCAGAGCTTACGAAACCGCCTTCCAACTCAAGGATCGCCCCACGGCAATGGTGTTGACCAGTTCGAATCACCTTTTGACCAGTTTATCCTGGCTGGTGTCCAAAGGCATCGCGGTGCCCAAAGAGGTCTCCCTGACCGTTCTGCCCTGCGACACTTGGTATTCGGAATTTCATCCGCCGCTCAGCCATTACAAATCAAACACCAAAGTGTTCGCCCAAGGCATCGCGGAACGCGTGCTGGAATTGATCGAGCACGGCCGGGTCAGTCGCAAGCCGCTGGTCGTGCCCGTGGAGTTTGTGCCAGGCGCCACCATTGGCCCGGCCCCGCTCCAGCCGGGCATCGTTTGAGACTGGTTAGCAAAAGCTCGCCAACCGCTGTGCATTCGGTTATCACAGTCAGGCATGAACCTGCCTCGCATTTCCCGTCGTCGCGCCCTGGCGCGAACCGGCCTGTTGGTCGGCGCCGCCTTCGCCGCGGATCATCAGGCCGCGTCCGCGCAATCCACCGCCTCGCCCGCCGCCACCAAAGCGCCGCGTCCCTTTTTGTTTTCGCTCAACATGGCGACGCTTCAAGGCCACAAACTCGGCATCGAAAAAGAGATTCAAGTCGCCGGCGCGGCAGGCTATGACGCCATCGAACCGTGGATTTCTTCGCTCCACGATTTCGTCCAGGCCGGCGGCAAGCCGGCGGATTTGAAGCAACAAATTGCCGATCTCGGCCTAACAGTTGAGAGTTCGATTGGCTTTACGGAATGGCTCGCGGAAGACGAGGCGCGCCGGGCCAAAGGGCTGGAACAAGCAAAACGCGATCTGGAGCTGGTGGCCCAAATCGGCGGCAAACGCATGGCCGCCCCGCCCGCCGGCGCCACGGACGTGGTGGGCCTGGATCCCTTGAAGGCAGCCGAACGCTACCGCGTCCTGCTAGAAATCGGCGATCAGATTGGGGTCGTGCCGGAGTTGGAGTTGTGGTCCTTCTCCAAGGCCTTGGGCCGCCTGAGCGAATGTGTGGCCGCCGCCGT
>Ga0302320_10023239_pt1 | contig 12177 bp, 12 predicted proteins | sample Bog_T0_3_FD_202130 | JGI IMG/M metagenome (GOLD analysis project Ga0302320, IMG submission 202130) | Peat permafrost microbial communities from Stordalen Mire near Abisko, Sweden - Bog_T0_3 | ecosystem: Environmental > Terrestrial > Soil > Wetlands > Peat | place: Sweden: Abisko, Stordalen Mire...
TAAATTATTATCAATTAATTTATCAAAAATTAATTAAATTAATATTTTTTTATATTTCTTTTTAAAAAACATTATATTCATCATCGTTCAAGTTTTTTGAAAAATGTTAATAAGTTTATTTTTTAATAGAAAAGACTTAAAAAAAACCAAGTTCTTTATTTTTGTTTTTTTGTGTTTAAATTAAGGTTCTTCCTTCTTTTGTTCTGGGATTCTAAAAATCGTTAGAATTTTTTTTGATTAAATAATTATTATTCAGATTTTTTCCACTTAATTTATTATTGTTTAAATATATTTTTCACTTATTATAAGTGTGATAAGTGAAGTCCATCCATTAAAAAGGCGATGGTGCGTTCCTTGAGTTGATTTATCATCAAAAGTTTCCCAGAAAAAGCCTGTATCCCTCCAATTCCCACAAACTGTTTTCACTAGATTCCTTCTTAGCTCCTCATAAACATTTTTCGCTTTTTCGTTTTCCCAATAGAATTTCTTTATCCCCCTCAAAACCATATAATTCAAATTAATCCAAATGGGAGAAGTCCAATAATTATCATTTTTTCGATATGAACTGTCTGATTTTGACAAAGATCTGATTCCTGCTAAACTCCATAATTTTCTTTCATCACTGATGAGATTAAGAACACTTTCCAATTCTTTGGAATCTGTTTCGATGAAACCAAAAAATAAAGGAAAGAGATTATCATAACCAATATGTGGGCTAAATTTGGTTCCATCACTGTCTTTATAAATAAGATCTTCAGGATCCCTTAATACTTTCTGAAGATTCTCCTTACTTTTATTAATGATAGTTCTCATGTTTTCAATTTTTTCAACATCTTTTTCAAATTCTTCCATAATCGGCAATAAATTTTCAGCAAAAACAATATTCCATACCTGTAAATCCAGATGAAAATTAGATCGAAATCCGGGATCATTTCGTGGATAATCATCCATACCAGAACCTAAATTAAATCCATTTCTTTCCACTGACCAATGATATAAATATTCCTTGTCGCTACTTTGACTAGAATGGAACCAATCAAACCAAAGTTTTGCTTTCCCCCAAATTCCTTCAATTTCTTTCAAACCCTTGGTATTTCCCTTTTCCTTAAATTCCTTAAAGATATGATTTAAAGGAATTATGAGTGTTGGAGGATTTGCTTCTTTTTCATTTTGAACCAAAAAATCTCGATTTGCATATTCTTCAATTTCAGCTCCTCGAATCTGTTCTCTCGGGATCCAACCAGTCTCTTCAAAGACTGTATCTAGCCAATGTTTTATGATTTCTAATGAAAGCAGAGGATTGTATTGAGCAATCAACATGTTATGGAAACCCTCATCCCAAAGAAAACCCCTAGCAAATCCTCTTCGGCATGGGGTCATCGTAAAAAGTGGCTTTGATTGTTTATAACTTAAAGGACTTGATGAAGTTTTTATTGGACCATACATATATGTTAAACCCCCCAAAAGATTTGAAAGACTTGCTATTGAACATTGGAGATTATCTGAACTATCGGCTGGTGGGAACTTTTGAATGAAATCCTCAATGAATTCGACTCTTTTACTTTGGATTCTTTGGGAAATGGGCTCATATTTATCTTCAAAAGCTGTGGAAACAGTGAGATCTTCCTTGTATAAGATGTGCAGCAAGAAATTTGATGACAATTTTATTGGTATTCTCAGCAAGAGCACAGTATTTTCGATTGAGTTCTCTTGAGATTCAGGAGAAGGGATAGAATCGAAAAGGAAATTTGAGAGATCTTCGCCCACTTCCCAATTTTTAAATTTATCTGAGAGTTTGAGGAATTTATAATCGAGTTGGTTCGTGAACAAAGTTTCATTTTCTATCAATCTCAGTCGCAAAACAGAAATAATCTCATGGTTCGACTTATTTCTAATAAAGAAGGAATTATTGGCCTCATCTGATTTCATCAGATAGAAATCTTTTGGATCAACATCCATATGTTCAATGAATTGTTCCAAACCCAACGAGAAACCAAAAACAGCTTCTTCTTCAGAAAATTGCTTTTTGTCAGATAACACATCATTTTCCATAAATCCATTTCCATTGAAAAGACCATCTGTCGTTCTCATGAATTTCTTCATTAAATCAGTCAATATTTGATTGACAAAACCTTTGCTTTGAGGATTGATGGCATAAATCGACCATTGTTCTAAACTGTTCTCTGATGTGTCGCGCATGGAAATCATTTTAAATTGAAATTTGGTGTCTTTGTCATAAATAGTTTGCTCTGAAAAATCACGCCCATTATGATAATTGTAGTCTAATATTAAATCAATGCCGTCGTTTTCATGAAGATCATATCGTGGCGGAAGTGGACTGTCTTTATATCCAAATGCAAAACGAACCGTTAATGGTGAAGAATCCTTTTCAGATAAACTATATATGAGCTGCGGCTTGTAATTTCCCCATTTGAAGGGATTGTTTGAATCTAAAGCATGAGAAAAAGGAAAAAGACAAATCAAAATGGAAACGAACTGAACGGATACCGAATGATGCATTGCTGTTTTTTTGGTTTTTAAATTAATCTGTTGAGTCTTAAAAATTAAAGGAAAAACAAGTTTTTTCAGAAAAAAATTTTTTTTTTTTTTTTTTGGGTTTCGGGATCGTCCCGATGGCTTTAAATGCAAATTTTTTTTTTATTGGAAATTTTTTTTCGAAAAAAATTTAATATTTTTTTGATCAAAAAATTTTTATTTAATGTGTTTTATTCATATATAAAAGAAAAAATTTAAATAATATCTTCTTTTTCAAGTCAAGATGAGCGGAAATGTGGTAAGGTAGCATTGAAAATTCTCACTAAATATTTTTTTCTGAAGTATGATTTAAATGTGACCATCTTCTCACCAGAAGGCAAAATTTATCAAGTCGAATAAACCAAATATGTTGAAACTCAGAGTTCTCAACCCCTTTTTTCAACTTTGAATTAAAGAACGATTTTCGGAATCAAATGCAAAGACGGAAGCATTTTGGGAGGTGAAAACTCTTGGTTTCTCGATTGTGAATCGATGGAACTACTCATATTGGATTGGTTCTTAATTTTTTCTATCATATTTTCTAAGCATAATATGTTTTATAAAGGCTTATACTAGTAAAATACCAGAGGGTCGTAATATATTGTCAGCGAATCTTCAGACTATACTAAAAATTTCGATATTCCAATCCAAGCAATATTGTATCTGATAGTATGCCTATAGATCTTTCAGATCCTTGCTGCTCATGATTTGGATGGTTCACATGATTGAGCCTTCCAGTTTCTCATATGTAAATTTTCCTTATTTCAGCAGAAGAAAGAATTATTGTATTAAAAAGGCTTATAAGGCTTGTGCAATTGGAAAAGGAAAAGCAAACAGCAAAGCTGAATTCGGAAAAAGAAACTTTAATGATATGAATTGTAAAGATGCTTTGTTTTATGTTGCGAAACTGTAATTCCAATAAATATAAAGTTTATATAAGGAAGTTATTAATCATTGAGGCTGCATTTGTGGTATGAAGAGTTCAAAGACAGGAGATTTGAAATTGAAATCAGTTGGATTACCAAGGAAACCAATTATGAGCATCAAATTATTCCAAAGGACTTTAAAGTAATGAAATTATAAAGAAATTTAGTTTATATATTTAATTAGGAAAAACTGGATGCTCAAGCTTTGGAGGAAATCGCAAAAGAACAAATGTGACCTCGGAGAAAGTTTTAAAATAAAAAGAAAATTAAATTATTTCAAATAAATTTGCAAATTCGAAACACCAAATGAATTTTCTAAAGGATCTTGATCCAAAGTGGATCCAAACCCAATCACCAGGCTTGTATCGCTGTGTGGGAATGTTAAGTCAATATTCGTTGTCAACTTATTTTCCGGGTATTTCGCTCCGCAAATGCTCGTAACATTCGCTCCTTTACTAAAATCATGTTTTTCTGTCCAGACATATTCCATGGTCTTGTCCTTCCCATTATTAACCCTCATAAATCCTGTTTCTCCACTCCATGCATCAATATAATGATAATTTGCCACAATTCGAATAACAGAATGAGTCGGTATCTCTGTAAATTCCTTCATAATCTCCCCTCCTGAAAGCAAACCATATCCCCCTAACATATTAATCCCTCCACAAGTAGAAATTGAATTATTAGTCCAACCATAAGGCTCACTCCAATAATTTTCATAGATAAAGAGCTTCCATTGTTTGACAGTGGAAATATAAAAATCTCCATAAAAATGAAGACCTTGCAATTTCATAATCTTGCTGTTGAATTGCAAAGTGTCCTTTGCGTCGATTTCCAAGAGATTAAATCGCTGGTTTTTAATGATAAAAGATCCTGTTTCAGCCAATAAAGAAATTAAGAGGGTTTGGGTGTTATCAAAGACAAAATTGATGGAAGAATCCTGATTCGAAGGGGATGCTAAAATAATCCTTGATATATTGAGACCAAGATTTTCAGCTGAGGATTTGGAAAAGAAAAAGAAGTGTGATATTATAAACGCTAGATAAAAAAAATATTTCATTGAATGTCTATTTTAATATGCGTTTTTCAAATTGAATATTTAGTTTTTTTTTTTTGTAAAATCTATGATTTTAGTTTATTTTTGTAAAAAGTATTTAATTACATTTGGTTCAAATTCTGCATTCACCACATCAATTCTCCATTTTCGCATTTCTTTAGCCCAATCCCACAATTTTCTATCTTGAACATATTCCTGATATTGTTCACCATTTGGGAAATTAGTCCAATTATTCGCTAAATAATGTCCAACTGACCTAAATGTTTTTTCGTTTTTCAAACCTTGGCCTAAACCCATTTGATTTAAATGCATGAAAACATTCTTCATTCCTGTTAGAAAAGTTTGATTAGCAATTTTATCTTCATAATTCAAAACGTTGAATCCATCTTGTAGATAACCAGGAGCGAGATTCCAAGTATTAAACTCAGAATGCATTTGATTATAAACTTCTTGAAATTCTCCTTCATTTAATTTCGCATGAAATTTAGCTTCAATTCCATTTGTTTCTTCTAAATTTGATGCATCTTTATCTTGAAAATACCATATGACGGCTTCTTGTCTCAATAAATATCCCAAAAGTGCACAATATTGATTGATGAGCATCTTTTGTTTTTGGGGAATATCTATTGAAGAACCATTTTGTATGGTTTGAACTTTAGTATATGTTTGAGCACCAGCACCTACCCTGCTTTCCCATGCAGAGAAACCAACGATTACATCATTTATGTTCAAGCCAATTTCCTGAGAAATGATATCTCCATTTTTCGATGTTTCAAGTGCTTCTAAAATTGCGTCCAAATACCTGCGTTGCTCTTTGTAATCTTCTTTTATTAAATAGGTTAGAACTCCAGTGTCAGCTCCAGGAGTTGCTTCCCAAGAAATTTGAACCAATTCGGCAAGCAAAGATTTAATTAGAAGGGAAAATGAAACAAGGAAAAGGAAATATCTCATCAGGAATTACAAATTTGATTTTTTTTTTTTTTAAATTTTTAAAAGACTTTTCAAGTTTATTTAGTTCTATGAAAGAAAGAAAAAAAAAAAATTTGGAAAATATGTTTACAAATTAAAAAAAACTAATACAACAAAAAAACTTTCCAAAAAAATTTATTTTTTTGGAAAAAATCTGAAAATTTTTTTTTGATTTTTTTTTTGGAAAAAATCAAAAATTATTTTTCATAAAAATAAATACGATTTGGGGAAAATTTATTAGAAAAACAAATAATTTTTACTTTATGAAAAAAAATTTAAATTTTTTAGACTTTTTATCAGCTTCCCCTAAAAAATCAATACATATTTTGAAAATGTTAACTAACTTTTGTTAAAATCTTGGAAATCCCCTCACGTTTCTTCCATTCCTCCTCGTTCCATCCCACATCTCTCATTTTTACTATATGAAAATAATTAAAAATTTTTAGACTTTTATTAGTTCTTCCCTAAAAAATCAATACTTATTTTGAAAATGTTAACTAAATTTTTATTAAAATCCTGGAAATCAAGTTTCCTCCATTCCTCCTCGTTCCATCACACATCTCTCAACAAAATATGCAACACTATTGAAGAAGCCTTAGCTGGTTTAAAAAGTGGTGACAAAATCCTGGTAGGTGGGTCCGGAGTTTGTGGTATCCCCGAAAACTTTCTCCGATATATCGTTTCGCAGCCTCAATACAAAGATTTTTGGGCAGTTTCTGGCACTGCAGGTCAAAAATTCTATATCTAAAAATTTTATTTCAATCGCAGGAATCTGGAACGATGGTCTTGGACTTTTAATTCAAAACAAACAAATTAAAAAACTCACGACATCATATGCTGGGGATAATCTGGAATGTGAAAGACAATATTTATCAGGAGAATTGACAATCGAGTTTTGTCCACAAGTAATAAAAAAAATCCTAAGAAATGAAAAAAAAAAAAATAATTTATAGGGGAATTTGGCGGAAAGAATTAGATCAGGGGCAGTGGGCGTTCGAGCTTTCTACACTACAGCTGGAGCAAATACTTTATTAGAGAGTGGAGGATTCCCTGTGTGCTATGGTCCTCAAGGCAAAGGAATTGCAACGTACTCCAAGCCAAAAGAAGTGATTGTTTTATTATGACAAGTTGTTTTTAATTTAAATTAGGTGAAGCAGTTCAGTGGGAAAAAGTGCATTTTGGAAGAATGGATCCGAGGTGATTTTTCCTTGATTAAGGCATGGAAGGCAGACACATCAGGCAATTTGATGATGCGAGGAACTGCTCGTAATTTCAATGCCGATATGGCAGGAGCATCCAAAGTTACTGTTGCTGAGGTAATAATACTTATAAAATTATCAAATTATTATTAAAATTCTAAAGGTTGAAGAAATTGTGCCTGCAGGTGAAATTGATGGAGATTTCATCCACGTTCCTGGAATTTTTGTGGATCGAATTTACAAAGGCGAGACTTTCGAACGCAAAATTGTCAGAACAGTGCATTCCACCGAACAAGGCATCATTTACAAGGACAAAGGTTCAATGGAAAGTTGGCCTGCTCAAGAAAAGAAAATCAGAGAAAAAATCGCGAAAAGAGCGGTTATGGAATTATCTGATGGGATGTATGTGAACTTTGGTGTCGGTACTTAAAATTTTGCAAGACTTCTTACTAATAATTTTTAGGAATACCATCAATGATCCATGGCTTATTGCCTCAAGGACTTTCTATCAACATCCAAGGGGAAAATGGCATTCTTGGTGTTGGGACTTATCCGAACCCGGGTCAGGAGGATTCTGAAATTCTGAATGCCGGGAATGTCAATATTTTATTAAAATTTTGAAATTAGTGTTGTATTCAGGAAACAACGACCAAACTACCTGAAACATCTTTTTTCAGTAGTACAACAAGTCATGGAATGTTTCGAGGAGGACATCTTTCAGCCTTTTTCTTGGGAGGACTCCAAGTTTCATCCAAAGGAGATCTCGCCAATTGGATCATTCCAGGAAAAATGTTGGGCGGCTTGGGTGCAATGGATTCTGTGTCAACGGGAGCTAAAATAATTGTTTGTATGACACATTTAACTAATAAGGGTGAGCCAAAAATTTTGGAAAGATGTACTTTGCCTTTAAGCGGAGCAGGAGTCATTCATATGTTAATCACTGATTATGTAAATAAGGGGGAAATAGTTTTTTTTTGTAAATGGTTTTTTAGGCGGTGTTTTCGTTCCAAAATGAACAAATGATTTTGAAGGAAGTTGCACATGATCATACGTTAGAAGAGGTCATCAACAAGACGGCTTGCGACTTTATAATTCCAGGCAAAGTGGAAACTTATTAATAAGTGGAAACATCTTGATTTTATAATTCGGAAAAAATTAAAAAATATTATTTTAGTTTAGTTTATCTTTCGAAATAATATCAATTTTTGAATTATTTAGAAGAACATTTAGTTGTCAAAAACTTTCATCTCTTGTTTATATCAAAATAGTTTTCCTTTAAAAAAACATATAATTTACAGAAAATGCTCAAGGCATTCCGTTGTTTCAAACAACTTCAAACCTCATTGTTTTTCTCTCATACCTCAGTAAACAAAATCTGCTTTTCCCCAGAAGAAGCTCTTTCAGGTCTCAAATCAGGCCACAAAGTCCTTTTTGGAGGTTTCGGTGTTTGTGGTATCCCCGAGAATCTCATCAGATTCATTTCCACCAGCCATGTGAAAGACATCTGGTGTTTCTCAAACACCAGTGGTATGGAGTTCTTCGGTCTAGGACTTCTTCTCAAAGCCAAAAAAATCAAAAGATTCACAGCTTCTTATGTGGGTGAAAACAAGGAGTTTGAACACCAATACCTCACTGGAGAATTGGCGGTGGAGTTTTGTCCCCAAGTAAGCTCTTTTGATCAAAAGAATCTAATCATTGTTCTTTAATTTAGGGTACTCTAGCTGAACGGTTCAGGGCTGGAGCCATGGGAATACCTGCGTTTTACACCCCAACGGGTTTTGGGACATATGTGGAAATTGGTGGTTTTGCGGTTAAATTCAAGCCTGGAGGTAAGGAACCACAGGAGTTTTCGAAGGCCAAGGAAAAGAAGATTTTTGATGGACAATCATACCTTTTGGAAGAAGCGATAAAAGGTGACTTTGCTTTGATAAAGGCTCAAAAAGCGGATACTTTTGGTAACTTGTTCATGAGAAAGACCGCCAAGAATTTTAACGTTGATATGGCTGGAGCGGCTACCATAACAGTCGCAGAAGTAGAGGAAATTGTGCAACCTGGCGAATTAGATTCCGATCATATCCATGTTCCTGGCATTTTTGTGGATAGAATCTATAAAGGACCTTCTTTTGAAAGAAAAAATGAGAAAATAGTTTATACCACAGATGAGGGAATAAAAATTAAGGGAGCAGTCAAGATGAAATCTGATGCGGATCAGAAAATCAGAGAAAAAATTGCGAAAAGAGCTTCACAGGAACTTGAAAATGGGATGTATGTGAATCTAGGCATAGGTATCCCAATGTTAGTACCTGCTTTTCTACCCCATGGAGTGCAAATTGAGCTCCACAGCGAAAATGGAGTGTTGGGAATAGGACCATATCCAAGACCCGGGGAGGAAGATTCTGATTTGATAAATGCTGGCAAGGTCATTTAATGATTTTTTATGAAATTATGATAATTTAATAGGAAAGTATCACTGCTAAAAAAGGAAGTTCATTTTTTGGAAGTTCCTTAAGTTTCGGGATGTATAGAGGTAAACATTTGAACGCGACGATTCTTGGGGCAATGCAAATTTCGGGAAGAGGAGATATCGCAAATTGGATAATTCCTGGAAAATTGGTGAAAGGAATGGGAGGAGCTATGGATTTAGTCATGTCGGGATCAAAGGTGGTGGTTTGTATGGAACATGTATCTAAAAATGGCAATTTGAAGATATTAGAAAGATGCACATTGCCATTGACAGGCGTTGGTGTGGTCAAAGTCTTGATCACTGATATGGCAGTTTTCTCATTTGAAGGAGGGAAGATGATATTGAAAGAAGTGGCTCATGATGCCACTTTAGAGGAAGTAATTAGAAAGACTGGATGTGAATTCGTTATTCCAGAGTCAATTGGGACGTTTTAAATGAGGATTTTGAAGGTCTTTATATTTAAAAAATATTCGAAAATCAAAGAACTTTTTTATTAATAAATGCAACGGGTTTCTTATTTTTTTTTTTAGCTCAAAAATTTGGCTCTTTTATTATTACAAATTTATCATTAATAAGATCAACACATTCATTCGAATAAGGTCTTTTTCAAGATTTCATAACGCATTATTATGTATTCGTACAAATCGATGCCCAAATCCTTCATATTCAAGCTAAGTCCTGCGACGATAAACCAGAAGTAATGCGAGAAAACACTTGCATAAAAGGTCCCTTCTTCTAACCCTTTGATCACATTACCATATTCCTTTGCTATCTGAGCAAAATCTTCCTTTGTGGGCTGATTTTCATTAAATTCCATCTCGAAATAAACAGTTTCTTTTTGCTTGTTTTTCCAAATTTTATGATAAAAACAATAGATGAGGAAGAATTTCATTCGGAAATCAATATCAGGATATTTAGAGGTATCGTAATGGAAATAAGGAGCTTGAGGGTAGCTATAATCAGTGGCGAATTCATTGAACAGATTCGCGAATTCATAGACCAAATAGTTTGGGGAGGAATATTCATAATCAATAACTCGAAGACTCAGAGGATTCTTGTTTTCCTTTATTAAGATATTTGTGTTGTTAAGATCATTATGACACATCACATAATAGAGGTCCAGAGGAATCTCATAGATTTCTTGAATGTTCTTTAGTTTCTTTAGAAATGTTTCAAGTTTCAATTGATAGTCAATGCCTAAAACTTCATGATAAATGTTCAGAAGCTTGGATTTTTTCTCTTCTGAGAGAAACTCCATTCTTTTTTCTATTTCGCAGCTCAAAAGCTTCAAAAAATCGGGCTTCTTTGTTATTTTATCCAATAGAAAGTCATTATCTTTATTGCTCATCGTTCCGAATAAATTTGAATGGATGTAAGATAATTGGAACAATAAGCCTTTAAGAATAGCAAAATCTTGGAATTCTTTTAGATCAATGGGCAATCCTGGGTAAAACTTCTCTATTCTTTGCTCATTATCAGCATAGAAGATCTCCACATAGAGACGATTTTCTGAGAGTTTTTTAATCACATTGTTTTCAAATGAATGATCTATCAAAAGCTTGAAATTATTGGAAAATTTGTGATACACAAAAGGGATGTCTAGACCAGGAACCTCAATTTTAAAAACGTTGTTGGTCAAGCCGGAAAGTCTGGTCACTTTTAATTCCAAATTGGAGTTGGAGTTGGGAAGGAGATCAGGTGGAAAACAACCTTTTTGTCTGAAGAATTGATAATCTTGTAAGAATTCGTCTGACATTTTATACAAAAAAAAATTGTTATATTAGTGGAATCTAAAAAGAAAAAATGAATATATATTATTTTCGGATTTTATATAAAAAATGAGATGTCGATATATTAAAAAATAGTCTCAAATAACCCTTCTGTCGAATCCCATTTAAATAACAACCGCTAAGCATCATAAAGAAAAAACAAAATTGCTCTAACAATTTGACATCACCTTCTTGATTTTAAGTGTGTTTTGGCTTCACTGAGCTTCTAGTCATGAAAATCTGGTTGCTTTCCATCCGAGAAAGGTCTTTAATAGAAGGTAGATTGTATTCATCTTCAATGTTCTTATAATAATCATTGAACCCTCCTTCTTCATATTCTTCATTTTCATCTTCTTCATCATCTTCCTCAGATTCCTCAGCCTTAGCTTCAACTTTGGCTTTAGCTTGGGGTTCCACTTGAGTATCTTCACTCTTTATCAAAGATTGGCTCATTTCCATTTCCATTGAGTTTTTGCAAAATTTCGAATTCATTAATAACTTGGATTCAGAATTCATGCTAAATTCCACAATGCTATCATCTTTCATTTGATTAACATTGTTTAGAATGTTCAGGTCCTGATTTGTTACGAATTTCGACCCAAATTGGAAGGATTTCGAATTAGATGATGGCCTAACACTTGTGTTTGTCTGAAATCGTGGAAGGCCTTGTTGTGGGTTATCGTTATCATGATTGAGATGTTGAGACGAAGAAAGCAATAAAAGATTCATTAAAAAGGTTTCGATTTCATTAATTTCCCAAGATTTAGTAGGAGTTGTTACCCTGTTGGTGAAATCAGGGTCTGTGATATTCATGAGGAGAGGGAGAACTAAATCGTTTCCTTCGATTATGAGATCTTTCAAATAACCTTTTTGACTTGGGGTGATCAGTTTTTCGTTGCATAGCTTCTGGAGAAGGTAGAAGATTTTACCGTAGGGGGATTGGATTTGATCAAACATATTTTGGAGATAAAAAGTGTCTTAGGAGAGTTAATATTAAATAATTAATTTTATTATTTTTTTGGCTAAAAAAGTAGATGAAGCTCTTAAGTCTTAAATATCAACAGGATTCCTCCAATTCAAACATTTGTTTTTTAAAGTCAACAAAAAAAAAAAAATATAAATTTTCTTTATTGTTTTTTTTTTTTAATTTTGTAAACATTTCCCTTCTAAATTTACATAAATATTTTTAAGTTTGAAAACAAGAATTTTAAAAAAGTCCATGAATTTTTACTTTTTAATTTCTCGAATTATTCTTTTT
>Ga0302320_10023240_pt1 | contig 12176 bp, 12 predicted proteins | sample Bog_T0_3_FD_202130 | JGI IMG/M metagenome (GOLD analysis project Ga0302320, IMG submission 202130) | Peat permafrost microbial communities from Stordalen Mire near Abisko, Sweden - Bog_T0_3 | ecosystem: Environmental > Terrestrial > Soil > Wetlands > Peat | place: Sweden: Abisko, Stordalen Mire...
ATAACAAGCGGGGATACCAAGGGGCGGCAGCCCTTTGTCTGGCTAGTGATTGCAGCTGAAGTTGGCTGCGTCGTTCACGTCGCCTGTGCCCTTGTAGTGCGCGAATTTCGGATATGCGCAGAGCGGTCGCGTGAGCACCTTTGCGGGATCGGCAACCACCTTGCCCGTGCCGATGAAATGATCCGGGGCCACGCCTTTTTCCACCCATTGATCGAGCGCCGTGACCAGATCGCGTTCGGGATCGTTCTTCGCGCCCGCCGCCGTTTGGCCGTTGCCGAACACGTTGGGGCCGATGCCGCCGTTGCAGTGTCCCATGCCCGGCACCATGAATAGCCGGTAGAAATCGGAGATCTGCGTCGAAGGGCTGGTGCGGCCATCGGGATACTGCGCCAGGAATATCTGCACCATGTCGTAATAGTTGATGGAGTTCTGCGGCGCGATCGCGGCATCGCCCCAGCCGTGATACTGGATGAGTTTGCCGCCGCGGTCGCGGAAGGAACGGAGATCGGGATTGTTGGAATTCAACAACGCGCCCGTCTTCTCGTCGGCGTATGCGACATCGGAATCGAAGTTGAGTGCGTGAAAGTCCGCCTTCAGATTCTCGTAGACTGCCTGCAGGAAGAAGGTATTGGCAAAGCTGAATTGAGCGGGTGTGTTCTTCGGGCCGGGAACGATCCACCCATCCCAGGTTCCCGCAACGGCTTCGGTGCCGGGCGAATAGCCGGGGAAAATCTGCACGCCGGTGCGGGGATTGATGGGGCCTGAGTAAATCCTGCGCAGGATTGCGACCTGTTTGGAAGTCAGGCACTCGGCGGATTCCGCGCCTTTGCAGGCGATCGTGCCCGGATCGAAATGACAGGCGCGCGGGTCTTCGATCAGGCCGTCTTTGACTCCATCGAGCGCGTCGCATTGATCCACTGCCGCCTTTTGGATGGCCGGAAGTTTGGTGAGTGGAATCGTGCCGGCGGGGTCGTCGAGGAGTGCGCGCTCATTCCACAGGAAGCCGGCCAGCAGGTGGGTCCAGTAGTTCGCGGGCGCACCTGCGATGATGCCATCGAAGTCATCGGCGAAGCGCTGGGCTTCCATGAGGGCTTCGCGGCCGCCATCGGAACACCCGACGAAATAATTGTGCGAGGTTTCCTTCCCGTAGAAAGTCTCCACAATGGCAAGTGACTGCACACGGGTTTCATGGACGGCGCGGTAACCGAAATCGGCGAGCTTCTCGGGATGCCCGATGGCCCATTCGGCTGTGCCTCCGCTGTGTCCGTCATCGGTGCCGGCCGTCGCATAGCCGCGCCGAAGGGGCTCGGCGAGCGAACCGACCGGTACGTTTCCCGCCCACCCACCGTTGCCGACCTGTTGGTATTTGCCGTTCCAGCCGGTGATGGGAAGCCAGAGTTCGAACCGGATTTCAGAATCGCTGGTGGGCCGTGCGGTCGCCTGCACGGCACAATGCGCCGGGACCGAAGTGGTTGCCGCGACCTGGGTCGAAGCCATGATCCTGGTATGAGGCAGCTTCAACGTGACGAGGTTCTCACACGTCTGCTGCGCCGGTGATATCGACGGCGCCAGCGAGGCGAGGAGTACGAAGGACAACCAGGACCGATTCTGCATTCACAGACATTGTGTCAAATCCATCGCGCCAGCGTGGCGCAGACACTCTCGAATATTACCTCCCGCGAACGGCCCGCAAGCCAATCCGCGTTTTTGAATGTGGACGGATTACCAGTGTTGTGCCACCTGGTTGCCTGGGCCTGCGGAAAGAATTCGGGGCGTTGTGCACGGAATAGCAGAACGCGGCTATCGCCGCGTGTCCAGTCGCCCCTGGCAGTGACGAAGCCCCGTGTACCTTCGGGTGGAAATGTAGAAACTTCAGGGTCGAGCGAAGTTCGACAGGATGTCGCGCAGGCGCTCTCGAATGTGGACGCGAAGTACTTGTTTTTCACCCCGGATCTTGCCCGCCTGGCGGGCCTGGGATCACTCATGTCTGCCGCTCGATTCAGGGGCGGCAGGAATTACGGCGGGTTATCAATCCGTCCCCCTGCCGCAACGACGTCTTACCGGCGTTACAGGATCAGTGTCTCTATCCGCGGAGGTATTTATTGAAGAACTCGACGGTCCGGTCCCAGGCGAGTTTCGCGGCCGCCTCGTCATAACGGGGAGTGGTGTCATTGTGGAAGCCGTGATTCGCGCCCTCGTACACGTAGCCGGTTGCCGTCGCGCCCGCCGCCTTCAGCGCAGTTTCATATGCGGGCCAGCGGCCCGTGATACCGGTATCGAGCGAAGCATAGTTCAGCAGGAGCGGCGCCTTGATCTTTGCGATGTCTTCGGGTGCCGTTGGCTGCGCTCCGTAGAAAGCAACGCCCGCGGCCAGGTCTGCCCCGAGGCGGACCGCTAGCGTATTCACCATGCCGCCGCCGAAGCAGAACCCAACCGCGCCGATCTTGCCGGTGCAATCCGAACGGCCTTTGAGCCAGCGCGCGGAGGCGATGAAGTCCTCCGTCATTTTGGGCTTATCGACGGTGCCGAACAGCGTGACGCCCTTCTGCTCGTCGCCCGGGTAGCCGCCGACCGAAGTAAGCCCGTCGGGCGCAAACGCCATGAAATTCAGTAGCGCGAGGCGGCGGGCAACGTCTTCAATGTAGGGATTCAAGCCGCGATTCTCATGTACCACAATGACGCCGGGAAGTTTTCCCGTGGCGTTTGCAGGGCGCACCAAGTATCCATTGATCGTGCCATTTCCCGCCGGCGATTGCACCGTGACGCGTTCCGTTTTTATCCGCGCATCGTCCTTTGGAACCTGTTCGGCCCACGCGAAGTTCGGCTGCAGAGCCTCGAAAAGTCCCGCGACGGTTGCGCCACCTACGGCGAATTTCCTTGCGCCGCTGAAGAAGCCGCGCCGGTCGATTTCGCCGTGCACGTAAAGATGAAACAGATCCAGAAGTTCCTGGGGAAAGTCACTGGCCTTCCTGCGTTTGGATGTATCGGGTCCCATGCGACGGAGGATACCACATTACGCCTGGAAACTTGCTTCAATAGCCCAGCTGGATCATGCCGGTCTGCTTACTATCGACCGTCCCTGCCGTCAGCCAGTCGAGCGACGCGCGAAAAAGCAGTAAATGGTTTCGTTCCCACAAAGCGTTGTGGGACGAACAGGCCAGATCTACGAAAACCTTCTGCGTCGATCCGATGTCCTCATAGAGGGTGCGCACGCCGTTGGGCGAAACCTGCTTATCGTGCACTCCGGAGACCAGCAAAGTGGGGGCCTGAAGCTTCGCTGCCATCGCCTGATTCCAGCCCCAGACGGTTTCCTGCGGTGCGCGCCGCACGCCGGTTCCCCATGTCGCACCGACGGGATCGGACTCGATCATCTGCGACCACACCGCCTCGGCCGCGGCGGGATCGTATTGGTTGGGGCAGCCGACCTGGCGGTCCCAGTTCGCGAAGAACTCGCTGCGGGATTGCGTATTGAAAGCTGCGCCGTTGGCTGGAACCTGGGCGGGCGGATTCGGCGATCCGGTGCGTCCGTAGGCCGGGGCCAGCAGCACCAACTTCAGTACCTTTTCCGGATGCTGTGCCGCATACCCGCCTGCGCGCGGGCCACCCTGCGACCAGCCGATCAGGCTCACTTTATCCACATGCCGCAGTGCCCGAATATGATCGACCGTCGCGCCGATATCGTTCCAATCCGAGGCGATGGTCGTGAGTTGCTTCGGATAGGATGCCGCGCAGTTCACCGAGAAAGTGGCTTGTTGCGCCGTGGTGAGATTGCAGAGGTCGTTCATCGCGGCGGGCCGTGTGGAGCGGCCATAGCCGGTGAGGTCCATCGAGAAGACGTCGAAGCCCGCGCGCGCCAGGTAAGCCATCCAGCTGTAATCCTGATAGCCGGCGTCGAAGGCGACTTCGGCGGGAGTGCCGGCGCCGTGAACGAAGAGCACGACGCGATCCTGCGTTACCGGGCTTCGCAGCGCGGCGCCCGCCTGGACCACTTCCCGCACGTAGATTTGCGTCAGTTCGCCTTTGATGGCGGGGACTTCGGAGTGGACGCCGACGTAGTGGCCGATGGTGATGAGCTTCTGGCCATCGTCGGCGGAAGCTGCGGATGCGAGGAGTGCAAAGAGAATGGCGAAGCGCATGGCGTGCCAATTGTATATCAGGCGTCGTATATCAGGCAGAGACCGTTTCGGGTTTTTCGGACTTGCGCCGCGACAACACCATGTATGCCAGCGCAGAAAGCGCGAGAGCGCCCGCGGCGATCCATCGCACCGGAACCTGCACCGGGCCGCGAGGATCGACCGCTTCCATCATGTCTTCCGGCGTGCGAGCGCGATAGCGGATCAGTTCCTGGGTCAGTCCGATTTCGCCTTGTGCCATGGCCCATTTATGATTTGCCTCGAACGCCGGGTGGGTCATCCGCCCTACTATTCCCGGACTCAGAAACTGAAGCAGCCGCTTGCCGACAGCGACATTCCAATCGAAAGTCATGTCGGTAAATTCGCCATCCTGAGTGAAGGTCCAGGTGCCTGTACCTTCCAGATCTCCCGATGCTTCCAGAACGATGCGACTGGGCACAATGCGTTCGGTTGTTGTTGCTTCCCAGCGCAGCGTGTACGGCAGCCAGCCCTTGGTATGGAATTTTACGCCGGAGTGCGTTTCCTGTGCGTCAAGATAAACGGACGGCCACCAGCGCGGGTATTCGAGCGGCTGGCCAATGATGTCATACACTTCTTCCGCGCGTGCCTTCACGCGCCAGTGACTTACGAAGTGGTAAGAGTTCGCCATACGCCGTCTTCCGAATCGATATTTTCAGATTAGCGCAAGTCGGCAGGGAATACATCGCGCGGCGTGTATATTTTTTTGTCCCTAAACGTATTCTGCAAAAGTACGTTTCATTTCGATCACAACGTCATCGGCGGGACGATTCCAGAGCGCCTCATTCATGATCTCGACCTCGATCGGCCCGAGATAGCCCGATGCTTCCACGGCCGCGCGGAGACGACGCAGTTCGATTACGCCTGTGCCCATCATGCTGCGGGCGGCGAAGATGCCTGGCAACGGCACGGCCCAATCGGATACATGCCAGGTAAGAATGCGGCCGGAACAGGCCTTCAGCTTGTCGTAGACAAACGGATCCCACCAGATGTGGAAAGCGTCGAGGGCGAGGCCGACATCGGAAGCGGGGAACTTCTGTGCGAGTTGGAGCGCCTCGTCGAGCAGGCAGATCACGCTGCGATCGGCGGCGAACATCGGGTGCAGGGGCTCGATGGCCAGCTTAATGCCACTCAGGTGAGCGTGGTTCAGGATGGCGGCGATGCCATCGGCGACCATGCCGCGCGCGGCGTCGATGTCGCGATCCGGGGCGGGTCCGCAGACGAGAACCAGGACATCGGCGCCCAGGGTGGCTGCTTCATCAATGGCGCGGAGGTTGTCTTCGATGCGTTCGGCGCGTTCCTTCGCGGTTGCGGCAGGGAAGTAGCCGCCACGGCAAAGGCCGGAGACTTTGAGGCCCGCGTCGCGGATGAGGCGCGCGCTTTCGGCGAGGCCGGCTTCGGCGACCTTGTTTCGCCAGGGCGCGATCCAGCCGATGTTGTGGCGGACGCAGATCTCGACGCACTCTTTGAGCGAGAGTTTGTTGAGGGTGATCTGGTTGAGGCTCAGCCTCTTGAGTAGTTCACTCACGAGATACCTGCCAGTTCGAACAGTATGCCCATGCGGTGGCAGGCGAGATCGGGATCGAGCAAGCCGCCCGCTTGTTCGGCCATTTCGAGTAGTTCCGAAAGGTGCGAGATCTTGCGGCGCTGAGGTCCGCCTTCGGGAGGGCGCAGTAGTTCGGGCATGATCAGACCTTAAGTTCGGGGACGTCGAGCCAGGTACGTTTGCGCGAAGACTCGAGCGCGAGTTCGGCGAGTTGTACGCCTTTCGCGCCTTCGAGAAGATCGTGGATATAAGGAGTGTTGAGCACAACGTGCTTCAGGAACATCTCCCACTGGACTTTGAAGGCGTTCTCGAAGTTGGCGTTGTCGGGCACTTCTTCCCACTGGGAGCGGAAGTCGAGCGGGTTGGGGACGTCGGGATTCCAGACCGGGCGAGGCGTGTTGACGCGATGCTGCGAGCGGCAATTGCGGAGGCCGGCGACCGCACTGCCTTCGGTGCCATCCACCTGCATTTCGAAAAGTTCGTCGCGATTGACCCGCACGGTCCAGGAGGAATTAAACTGAGCGACGATGCCGCCTTCGAGTTCGAGGCAGGCATAGGCTGAGTCATCGGCGGTGCATTTATAGGGCTTGCCGGCTTCATCCCAGCGCTGCGGGATGTGGGTGGCGGCCAGACAACTCAGGCGCCTCACGGGGCCGAAGACGTGGTCAAGCACGTAGCGCCAGTGGCAGAGCATGTCGACGGTGATGCCGCCGCCATCTTCGCTGCGATAGTTCCATGAGGGACGCTGGCCAGCCTGGACGTCGCCTTCGAAGACCCAATAGCCGAACTCGCCGCGGACGGAGAGAATGCGGCCGAAGAAACCGCTTGCGATGAGGCGCTTGAGTTTCATGATGCCGGGCAGGAAGAGTTTGTCCTGTACGACGCCGTGTTTGACGCCGTGCTGGTTGGCGAGTCGGGCGAGATCGAGCGCTTCGCCGACGGATTCGGAGATCGGCTTTTCGCAGTAGACGTGCTTGCCGGCGTGGATGGCTTTGGTTACGTCGGCGACGCGGCGCTGGGTGGTTTGGGCGTCGAAGTAGATCACGTTAAGCGGGTCGGCGAGGCAGGCGTTGAGGTCGGTGCTCCAGCGGGAAATGCCGTGGGCGGTGGCCAATTGCTCCAGTTTCGCCTCGTTGCGGCCGACGAGGATGGGGTCTGGCATGAGCGTGGAGCCGTCCGGCAGGGCTACGCCGCCTTGTTTGCGGATGGCGACGATGGATCGCACGAGGTGCTGGTTGGTGCCCATGCGTCCGGTGACGCCGTTCATGATGATGCCGATGGATTGTTGCTTCATGTGAGTGTATGGGGCGACGGAACGCCGTAGGCCACTTCGAAAAGTATCATACCGAAGGTTGCGCTGAAATGACAGCCGGTGCGTCCGGGCGGGTTTTTCGCCGTCCTGTGTTACCATGAGATATCCACTTCCGCAGGCCCTCGCCTTGCATTTTGAATAACTTACATGAACCTTCGGTCATTATTTAGTCTTTTTTCGTCTGACCTCGCTATCGACCTCGGTACCGCTAATACACTCGTGTTCGCGAAGGGGAAGGGCATCGTCGTTAACGAACCTTCCATCGTCGCGCTGAACAAGACCACGGGCGAAATTGAAGCTGTAGGCAAAGAGGCCAAGGCGATGCTCGGTCGCACTCCCGGGAACATCGTCGCCATCAAGCCGATGAAGGACGGCGTCATCGCGGACTTTAAAGTCACCGAGAAGATGCTGAATTACTTCATCCACAAGGCGCACAATCGGAAGATGCTGGTGCATCCGCGCATCGTGATCGGTGTACCCAGCGAGATCACGCAGGTGGAAAAGCGCGCGGTTATGGATTCGGCTTATCGCGCGAAGGCGAGCGAAGTGCATTTGGTGGAGCAGGCGATGGTGGCGGCGATCGGCGCGGGTCTGCCAATTACGGAACCGGGCGGCAACATGGTGGTCGATATCGGCGGCGGCACCACGGACATCGCGGTCATTTCGCTTTCCGGCATTGTGTATTCGCGGTCGGTGCGCGTGGCGGGCAATGAGATGGACGACGCCGTGATGCAGTTCATGAAGCGGAAGCATAATCTGCTGATCGGCGAACGCACGGCGGAACAGATTAAGATACAGATCGGGTCGGCGTATACGCTGGATCGGCCGCTGACGATGGAGATCAAGGGGCGCAATCTGATTGAAGGCGTGCCGAAGACCATCGAAATTAACGACGAAGAAGTGCGCGAGGCGCTTTCGGAATGCATTGCGACGATCGTGAACGCGATTCGCGTCGCGCTGGAACGCACGCCGCCCGAGTTGAGCGCCGATATCAGCGATCGCGGCATTGTGCTGACGGGAGGCGGTGCGCTGATCAAGAATCTGGATAAGCGCATTCGCGAAGAGACCGGGCTGCCGGTATCGATTGCGGACGACGCGCTGTCGTCGGTTGTGCTGGGAACCGGCAAAATGCTCAGCGACTTTAAGTTGCTGCGCAGAATCTCTATCGATCAGTAAAGTGGCATAGCCATGGACTCGCTACTTCACCGGTACCGGAATATTACGGTGTTGTTTGTGGCGATTCTTGCCCAGTTGGGTGCGATTGCGTGGCAGGTGAAGCGGGACGACAATGTTTCGTTGCTGCGAATCTGGGCCGTCAGTGCGGTTACTCCGATGGCGAGCCTGGTGGAGAACCTTCGCACCGGTACGTTCGGCGTATTCACCGACTACTTCGCATTCCGGGGAACGCGCGACGAGAGCCGGAGTCTGCGCGCGGACCGGGATCGGTTACGGCTCGAAAATCAACTGCTGAAGAACGAACTGGCTGCAGCCCAACGCGAGGAAGGGCTGGCGGGATTTCGGGCGCATACGCCTTCGAAAATGATTGCGGCCCGTGTGATCGGCGCGACGACGGGGCTGGGTACAAGGTCGGTGTTGATCGATCAGGGAACGGTGGCGGGCGTTCAAAGAGGCATGGCCGTGGTGACTCCGGACGGGATTGTGGGAAGAGTGCTTGCGGCGTATCCTCTGGCCAGCCTTGTGCTTTCCGTGACCGATGCGGGTTTCGCGGCATCGGTGGAGACGCAGAAGAATCACACGCGCGGAGTATTGAAAGGGATGGGGAGCAGCACGGCTCGGATCGATTACGTTCCCGGCGGTCAGAAGGTGGAGCCGGGCGAGGCGTTTTACACGTCGGGCGACGATCGGGTATTCCCGCGCGGCATGCCTGCGGGGCGAGTGGTCAGTGTGCACGAGGGCGGCACGTTTCTGGAGATATTGGCGGAACCGTTCAGTGGCGAGGCGGCGCCGGAAGCGGTGTTTGTGATTGTGGATCCGGTGCACCAGGAGATTCCGGAGGTTCCGATCACTAACGCTCCCGTGTTTTTGGGGCCAGACGCGCCATCGGCCAGTGGAGCATCGGGTGGGCAGTCCGGCGGGAATGGTACGACGCAGGCGGACCAGTTGATGGATCAGTACCGGAAGATCGGCGCGGCTCAGGGGCACGTGTTTGGCGGGGGTAACGTGGGATCGACGCCGCCGAACTTTAATCTCAAGGTGCCGGGAGTGAATGCCCCTGGGGTGGCAGTTCCTGTGCCGGGAGTTGCACCCGGTGCGAGCGGCGGCACCGGGTTTTCGGGTCGAGCGGTCAGAGCGGTGGCGGGCGTTGTGGCGCATCCTGCAACCGGGGCTCGGTTCGGTTCCGGAATGCCGAGGATTGCCGTGGGCGGCTCAGGCGTTCGCCGCGTAGTCAGACCGGTCAGCGCATCGGGCGGCCTGCGACTTGCTCCGGACGTGCCCGCGAAGGGGGGCACGCAACCCTGATGGGTTCTCAGCTCAACAGTATTCTGGTGGACGATGCCCGTCAGGTGCGGCGCGCACATTACCCGGTGTGGGTTTTCATTGTGGTGCCGATTTCCGCGCTGTTGATCCAGATTTATCTGCCGTTATTTCAGACGATGCGTTTTGTCGCGAAGATCGACCTTCCGCTGCTGGTTACGATTTACTTCTCGCTGATGCGGCGTTCGCAGATTCGCGGGTTGGGGATCGGCCTTGTGCTGGGGCTGGCGCAGGATTCGTTTTCGCGTTTCTATATCGGCATGTATGGGATCTGCAAGACGATGGTGGGCTATTTTTCCGCGTCGGTGGGGATGCAGTTCGATGTGGAGAATTCGTTCGTGCGCATCCTTCTGTGTCTGGTCTTCTACGTGTTCCACCAGTTTTTGTATTGGGTATTGCAGCGCGCCGTGCTGGGACAGACGGTGGCGGTGGATATTCAGGGAGAGGCGATTCTGGCGGTGATTAACGCACTGATTGGTGTGGCGCTGTTTCACTTCCTGGACAAGTTGCGGATCAGAGAGTAGAGCAGAGGCTGCCGGCCAGGCCATGAGTCTTGTCAATGTCTGAGTGAACGCTCAGCCCGGCGAGTTCGTCAGGAGTTGGACGATCACCCCTGTGGGTTTGGTCGATCGGCGAGTTCATCAGGATGTCGACGTTACCAGTCGGTCGGCTTGTAGTCCTTCAGAAACTGTCCCCAGATGTGCTCCCCGGTGTTGATGCCACTAATGATTGGGTCAAGGATGCGCGCTGCGCCGTCGACGATATCCAGCGGAGGGTGAAAGCGCTGATCGACGGTCTTCTTAGCTGCGATTTCCGCCGGGTCCTCATCGGTAACCCAACCCGTATCGACGGCATTCATGTGGATGCCATCGGCCTGATAGTCGGCGGCAGCCGTGCGGGTCATCATATTGAGCGCGGCTTTGGCCATGTTGGTGTGCGGATGGCGCGTGGTCTTCGATTTGCGATAGAACTGGCCTTCCACGGCTGAGACGTTCACGATATGTTTGTCGCGCCCCGGAGTACGCAGCATCAGCGGTTTCAGGCGCGCGTTGAGAATGAACGGCGCTATGGCATTGATGAGCTGGACTTCGAGAAGTTCCACCGTCGGCACTTCGTCCATCATGAGCCGCCATGAGTTTCTGCCGCGCAGATCCACCTGCTGAAGGTCCTGATCGAGTTTGCCTTCCGGGAACAGATGCTGAGTGGCCGCGAAGTCTTCCGGCAGCAGCGGGATCTGGGATAGTTCGGCGGCGCGCACGATGCCTTGCTGGACGGCTAAGGCTTTGCCGGGAACGTCGGCGTTTACTTCTTCGTAATCGCCCAGAAGTTTTTGCGTAGCCGCAGGCATATCGTCTAACGCGGCGCGTTCGTCGTCCATCATGTGCGCGTAGAACTCGGGTGGCCGGCGCACGGTCTGGCAGGCGTTGTTGACGATGAAATCGAGGCGGGGCAGTGTAGACAGCAAATGACGGCAGAGAGCTTCTACGCTGGGCGTGTGTCGCAGATCGAGGCCGAAGATGCGGAGGCGATGGCCCCATTGCGCGAAGTCGGCCTCCAGGGCGTAGCGGCGGGCGGAATCGCGGGGGAATCTCGTGGTGACGATGAGGGTCGCTCCGGCGCGCAGGAGTTTGATCCCAGCCTGGTAGCCGATCTTGACGCGGCCGCCGGTGAGGAGTGCGACGCGGCCGGTGAGGCCGGCCAGTTCCGAACGCTTGGCGAAGTTGAATTCGGCGCAGGACGGGCACATCTGGTCGTAAAAATGGTGGATGACCGAGTAGTGCTGCTTGCAGACGTAGCAGTGGTGGGCTTCGGGAGCTTCGGTGTCTATTGGCTCCGGATTAGGCTCCGGATCGGCATCGGTTGGCGGGAAGAAATTGGGCGTGGTGAAGACGGGCTTGCGGCGGAGGGTACGGATGCCGGTTTCCTGGAGTACGGAATCGATGCGCCCGGTTCTTTTGGCGGAGCGCTCGCGCTCGGCGGCCTTGAGCATTTCGCGACGGGCTTTGGGATCGGGATTATAGAGTTGTGCGACCGCTTTGTGAAGGCGGTCACGGTCTTCGGGCGAGAGTTGTTGCAGCCGGTCGTGATCGGCCGCGAACCATTCGATGAGATCGAGGGCGGCGTTGGCGGTCGAATTGTTTGGGAGAGAATCGGGCACGAAAATCGAGGCTAATTTCATTATCGCGCGGAGAGGCGTTCGGTCCTTTATAATTGAATAGGAGGTAAAGATGAACAGGGAGTGTATTGAACAACGCGACGGAGGCTTTTTTGTCGCAGGCACCCGAATTTCTCTGGACTCCGTGGTGTACTCATTCAACAATGGCAATTCGCCCGAGCGTATTCTGGAGCAGTTTCCGTTGCTCGAAACGTCCGGCAACGTGCATGGCGCTATTGCTTATTATCTGGATCACAAAGCCGAGGTCGACAGGTATCTTGAAGCTACGAAGCGCGAGTTTGAGTCTGCCGGAATTCCGATGTCGAAGGCCAACCCGCTTTTGTGGGAGAAGATTCAAAAGGCCAGGGCCGTGATGGGCGATTCGCGGGCTTGAGTGTTCGCTTTCAGGCCGACGCCGACTTCAATTTCGACATCGTCAGGGCGGTTCGACTGCGGGAGCCCTCCATTGATTTCGCCTCTGCGACTGATTCGAAGTTGCGAGGCATGCCCGATTTT
>Ga0302320_10023241_pt1 | contig 12176 bp, 8 predicted proteins | sample Bog_T0_3_FD_202130 | JGI IMG/M metagenome (GOLD analysis project Ga0302320, IMG submission 202130) | Peat permafrost microbial communities from Stordalen Mire near Abisko, Sweden - Bog_T0_3 | ecosystem: Environmental > Terrestrial > Soil > Wetlands > Peat | place: Sweden: Abisko, Stordalen Mire...
CTCAAGCAGATGCTGGACGAATCGCCGGAGATGTCGGGGGTGCGGTGGAATCGTGTCATTTCCTGTCTGCGCACCGATCCTCCCAAGGAGGACCGCACCACGGCGGCGGTGGTGACCTGGATGATGTTCGACCTGACGAATCCCGATTCCATCGCCACCTGCGTGGCCATCGCGCGGGAGAACGCGCGCCAGATCCGGGAAGCCTTGTCCGCCGATTTCTGGGAGAACATCAACCGCCTCCACCTCTACGTCCGCCACGTGCTCCAGGATCCCGTCCAGCGCCGCGAGCCCCACGAATTCCTGCGCCGCATCCGGATCGACATCCACGTGCTGCACGGCATCGAGGACAGCACCCTGGTCCGCAGCGAAGGGTGGAACTTCATCCAGGCGGGAAAGGCCGTCGAGCGGGCCGCCGCCACGACCGCGCTCCTGGCGGAGCACACCCAGGAATTCCTGGACATGGACATGGGAGGTGCGGCCGACGGCTTCCTCCACTGGGTTTCCGTGCTCCGGTCCTGCACGGCGTTCGAAGCCTACATCAAGACCTACACCGCCGAGATACACCCCGGGAGGGTGCTGGAGTTCCTGCTGCTGAATCCACAGTTCCCCCGGAGCGTCAGTTTCTGTCTGAGCACACTCCACGACTGCATCCGGGGCATCGAGGTGGAACACGGCTTCCACAGGGCGACCCAGGCGGTCAAGCTGGCCCGCCGCCTCGTGAGTCTCCTGGAATTCTGGGACATCGACGAACTCATGGGCGGGGACCTGAGGACGCACCTCTCCGAGGTCGAGTCGTTCTGCGGACGGATCCATTCGGCCATCGAGGAGGCCTACATCTTCTATCCAAGCGCTCCTTCCGAGATCCGGGAAGGCCTGCGCTAGTCGCGGGAGCCCTTCAAGGCGAGACGACGAAGGCCGAGGATCCTGTTCCGTAGGCGCCCCACCAGTTCGCGACCACCAGTCCGAACCGCACATCGCGCGGGAACGGAGCCCACAGCTGGTTCGTCCAGTTCCCCTCCCATCTGTACAGCAGGCGGCCTCGCACGTCCCTCAGTTCCAATCCGAACCTGGAGCCGGCTTCCGCGCCGGGTCCGTCGAATTCCAGCTCCCACGGACCCCCTTGCGACAGCCTGAACATGTGGAGCGGGTAGCCGGGCGACTTGCCGAGTCCTTGCAGCCTCGAAAGGTTCGGAATCCCCCACCCCATCTTGGGGTTCGGCGAACCACGAAGCGTTCCCGAGGCGCGCATGGCCAGCACCAGATCTTCCGCGGTGTGCCAAGGCGGCTCCAGCTGACGTGCCAGGACCGCCATCCCCGCCACCAGCGGTGTCGAAAAGGACGTTCCCGACCCGGTGGTGCGGTAGTCCGGACCGACGGGGCCCGCCACGGGGTCGCTGCACCCGGGGGCGTCCACATCCGGCTTGGTGCGACCGTCGAAGGTGGGTCCCCAACTGGAGAACCCGCACAGGACGTCGGAGATGTCCACCGCGCCCACTGTCAGGATGGAGTCCGCATCGGCCGGCGACCCGATGGACTCCGCGCCGATCACGTCGCCGTCGTTCCCCGCCGCCACGACCACCACCACGTCGTGCCTGGCCGCATCCGTGGCGGCGATCGACCCGGGGATGGTGCGCCCGTCGAACGCGCTCCACGGATACATGGGAATCTGGTCTTGAGGGTCCACCCAGCGAAAGCCCAAGGAGATGGAGATCACGTCGGCCCCGTGGTCCACGGCTCTTACGATGGCTGCGGCCAGGTAATCCTCCTCCAGGATGGTGTCGTCGGGTGCGTCGGTCTGGACCCGGTAGAACAGGAATCGCGCCGCCGGAGCGATTCCCGGGAGCAGGGAATCGGAACTCGCGACCATCCCGGCGGTCTGGGTACCGTGCATGTCGTAGATTCCCGCGGAATCCCAGGGAAGAGTGTCGGGACCCAGGAAATCGTAGGCGTCGCCGATGTCCACTCCCCGAAGCATCGGGTGGTTGGGCCGGAAATGCGCATCGATGAACGCGATGGTCTTGCCGCCTCCAGGCCGCTCCCCGCTGTCGGCGAGGTGCTTTCGCGCGACGTCGATCCCCAGGGTGTCCCAGATGGCCGCGAGAAGGATCGTGTAGGGATCCACACTCGCCGTTCGTGCGGAGAACGCGGGTGGCGAAACCGCGATCGGGGTCGGCTTCCGAAGAGCGACCGCCACCGGACCCTCGTCCACGACTCCCGCGGGAAGCCGTTCCCCGCCGGAAGGCGGCAGGGCGGAGACCATGTTCTCCCAACGGAACCTGGCCCGCAGCGTCCAGCCCATCTCGCGCAGGGAATCCAAAAGGTCTTCGCGCAGAGGCGCGTCCTCCCAGGCCAAGGTCCCCCGGACGGGTTCGTCGGACCCCTTGTCGGGGAGGCGCAACCAGCGTGGACCCGTCGCCGCCGCGACCAAGCCCGCTGCGGCCAGAATCGGCAGAGACGCGCGCATCCCCAACAGTTTAGCTCCCCTCGAACACGCCGACACCGGGGTTGCCGAGCACCGCCAGAAACCGTTCTCCGTACCTGTGCGCCTTGGTCCCTCCCACTCCGTGGACCTGGGTGAACCCCATCATGTCGGTGGGGCGCTTGGCCACCATGTCCAGGAGGGTTCGGTCGGAGAAGACCACGAACGGGGGCACCCCTTGTTCCTGGGCGATTTCCCGGCGGAGCGCCCGCAGGGTCTGGAAGAGGGAAGGGTCGGCGGGGTGCGGACCCGCCACCGTTCTGGTCGCGGCGGCCTTTTTCGCCCGCTTGGTCTCGACCTGCCGGAGCGTCACCTCCCGCCCTCCCCGCAGAACCTCCCACGAACCGGCGGTCAGGACGATGCGGCCATGTCCGGCCATGTCCACTCCGAGCAGGTCGAGCGCCGCCAACTGCCGGAAGATTCCCTGCCACTCGGTCTTGGGGGTGTCCTTCCCCACACCGAACGTGGGAAGGGAGTCGTGCCCGAACCGGCGGATCTTTTCCGTGGATTCCCCCACCAGAAGATCCACCAGGTGGGCCGTGCCGAACCTCTCGCCGGTCCTGGCCACGGCGGAAAGGGCTTTCCGGGTCGCGATGGTCCCGTCCCAGGTCAGGGGTGGATGACAGCAATTGTCGCAGCCTCCGCAGGGCCGCGACCCGGACTCCCCGAAATAGGCGAGCACGGCCTGTTCCCGGCATCCCGCCGTCTCGCAGAGTCCCAGGAGCTGGTTGAGCTTGTGCATCTCGATCCGCTTCCTGTCCTCGGAGGATTCCGAGGACAGGATCATCGAGCGCGCCACGGCGATGTCCTGGAAGCCGTAGACCATCCAGGCGTCGGCGGGAAGTCCGTCGCGGCCCGCCCGGCCCGTCTCCTGCACGTAGGCCTCCACCGACCGGGGCAGATCCAGATGGGCCACGAACCGCACGTCGGGCTTGTCGATGCCCATCCCGAAGGCGATGGTGGCCACCACGACCACTCCTTCCTCCCGTTGGAAGGCCGTTTGGACCCGGGCCCGCTCGGCGGTGGGAAACCCCGCATGGTAGGCTTCGGCCTTGACGCCCTGGCGGGAAAGCCATGCGGCGGTCTCCTCCACTTCCTTGCGGCTTTGGCGGTACACGATCCCCGAATCCCCCGGGTGCTCGCGACGCAGGAATTCCAGCAATTGCTTGCGTGGCTCGTCCTTGGGACCGATGCGAAGTCGCAGGTTGGGACGCGCGAAGGAGCCCAGGAAGAGCCGCCCCTGTTCCAGTCCCAGCTTCTGGAGGATCTCCTTGCGCGTGGGGATGTCCGCGGTGGCGGTCAGTGCGATGCGGGGAACACCCGGGAAGAGGGTCGAGAGCTGGCCCAACTGCAGGTATTCGGGTCGGAAATCGTGTCCCCATTGGCTGACGCAGTGGGCCTCGTCGATGGCCACCACGGAGAGGGTCAATCGGCTCGCCAACGCCTGGAATCTCTCGGAGAAGACCCGCTCCGGAGAGGCGTAGACGATGTCCAATCTTCCCTCTTCCAATTCCCGCTCCAGTTTCCAGGCTTCGGAACCGGTGAGGCCCGAATGCCAAGCGGCCGCGCGCACCCCGTTTTGGCGCAGAGCCGCCACCTGATCGTCCATCAGGGCGATGAGGGGAGAAACCACGAGGCCGGTCCCCGGCCGGACCAGCGCCGGGATCTGGTAGCAGAGGGATTTGCCCCCGCCCGTGGGGAGCAGCACCAGGGCATCGCCACCCGCCAGGAGGTGATCCACGACTTCGGCCTGGGGGGCGCGGAAATCGGGGAATCCGAAGGTTTCCCGCAGGACTTTCCTGGCGAGCTCGAGCGGAACGGTGCCGGGAATCAACCTTCTTCCGGCAGGATCTTCGGCTCGGCAGGCGTCGCCTTGCCGATTTCCCGTCCCAGGCGCAACCGGAATCGCGGAAGGTCGCGCAAGGCCCGGAGAATCACTTTGAGGTCGGCACCGGTGGCCTTTCCGGCCGTGCGCGGCAGGTGGGTGACTTCCACCTCTCCGATCCGGTACCCCAGCGCCTTGGCGCCCGCCAGAAGCTCGGTATCGATGGAGGCGCCGTTGCCCTCCAGCCTCAGATCCGCCAGGATGCGCCTGCGGAAGAGCTTGAAGCCGCAATCGATGTCCCGGCAGAGCCGACCGAAAAGGAGCCGCACGAGGGCCTTCCAGGCCATCGCGTTGACCCGCCGGATCAGCACGTCCTTGCGATCCGCCCTGTATCCGGAAACGATGTCCGAATCCTTCGTCCGTCCGATCAGGAGGCGGATCTCCTTGAATTCGAATTGTCCATCGGCCGGGAAGAAGGTGATCCATTCCTTCGTGGCGGCATGGAACCCCGACTTCAGCGCGCCGCCATACCCCCGGTTTGGAAAATGCTGGACCATTCGGAATTTCGGGATCCGGGCCCTGAGGCCGCGACCGATCTCCCCGGTCCGGTCGATGCTGCCATCGTCGACGAGGATGATTTCATAATCGATCCCCAGTTCCTCGAGGACGCCATGCACCTGGTCCACAACGCTTTCGACGGTTCCTTCCTCGTTGTGGGCGGGCAGCACCACGGAAAGACCGGACAATTTCGTCTCCACAGATTTACCTCGGAAGGGTCGTTACCCCGATCGCGCCGATGGAACGGGATGGATGTCAAATGTAGACACTGGATCGAAGCCTCGCATTCTCGCCGATCCGGAACGGCTCGTAAAATCGCGCCACCCTCTGGGCTACCTTTCCCCGGAGAATGCTGGAAATCCTGGTCAATGGACTGGCCCGCGGGGCCATCTACGCCCTGATCGCCTTGGGTTACACCATGGTCTACGGAATCCTGGGCATGATCAATTTCGCCCATGGAGAGATCTTCATGATCGGCATGTTCGGTTCCATCTTCGCCTTGGGAGCCTTGGGCTCGGCAGGACTGGTGGGGGCCGGGCTCACACTTCCCGTCGCCATCGTCGCCGCCATGGCCCTGTCCGCCGGATTCGGGATCCTCAACGAGCGGCTCGCCTACCGCAAACTCCGCGGCGCCCATCTCCTGGCGCCGCTCACGAGCGCCATCGGGATGAGCATCGTGCTGCAGAACTTCGTCATGCTTTCGGTCACCAAGGGAAAGCTGGATTTTCCCCGCGACATCTCCGCGCCACTCGCCGAAACGCGATGGTCGGTGGGCCCTCTGCACGTCACCGCGCTGCAGACGACGATCTTCGCCTTGACCTTGGCCCTGATGGGCGGTCTTTTCTGGCTGATCCAGAAAACCCGGGTCGGCATCGCGCTCCGGGCCGTCGCCCAGGACCGTACCATGGCTTCGCTCTGCGGCATGCGCGTGGACGGGCTCATCTCCCTGACGTTCGCCCTCGGCTCGGCATTGGCAGCCGCCGCCGGAACCATGGTGGCCATGTACCAGGGGGTGGTACGGTTCGACGCGGGCTACGAGATGGGGCTCAAGGCCTTCGCCGCGGCGGTCCTGGGGGGCATCGGGAACATCCCCGGCGCCGTGCTCGGTGGACTTCTGATCGGGTTGGTGGAAGACATCACCAGCTACACCATTCGTTCGGAATGGCGGGAAAGCACGGCCTTCGTCATCCTGATCCTGGTCCTGTGGTTGCGCCCGCACGGGCTTCTGGGCGAGCGGGTCGCGGACAAGGTATGACGGGCGGGGGGAAGCTGGTCCGGACGTGGTCGGCCGGTCTGGCGGGGATCTTCTTCCTGACGGCCCCCTTTCTCTGGACCAGGGTGCACGGCGATCTCGCCACCGGGAACGTGCTGCTTTCCTTCGCCCCCTCGAACGCGCTCCAGTTCCTGTCCGTGGTGGTGCCCGGATTCGCCATCGGGGCCTTCGTGGTCTTCGCGGCCGCCCTTTGGGGCCGTCTGGGGCCGCGTAGGCCGTTGGTGGCGACCGCCGCGAACCGCCTCTTGGAAAGACCTTGGGCTCTTGTCGCGCTGGCCGTCGCGCTCTCCTCCGCCGGAACCTTGGTGTCGGCGAAGGTCCTTTCCATGGGCGCCTTCGTGTGCCTCTACATGATGCTTGCCCTGGGATTGAACGTGACCATCGGATTCACCGGCCTGCTGGTGCTCGGCTACGCCGCCTTCTATTCTTCCGGGGCCTACGCCTCCGCCCTCGTGGCCCAGTCCCACCCAGGATTTCCCGCTTGGGCGTCCCTGCCCCTGGGTTTCTGCACCGCGGCCGCATTGGGATTCCTGGTGGGATTGCCCTGCCTTCGCCTGCGCGGGGACTACCTCGCGATCGTCACACTGGGTTTCGCGGAAGCCTTCCGCGAACTGGTCCGAAACCTCCCCGCCGCGGGAGGAGACATGGGCATCGTCCTTCCCGACGCCTCGCGGATCCGCGCCTTCGGTCCTCTGTCCGCCGCGCAGGCATCCTGGGTCTTCGGGGTGTGGCTGGTCGTCCTCTTGTCGATTTCCGTGCACCGTCTCTATCATTCCCGCACGGGGCGGGCCTGGATCGCCATCCGGGAAGACGAGACCGCCGCTGCCATGATGGGCATTCCCGTGGTGCGCTTGAAGCTCCTGGCCTTCTCCGTCTCGGCCGGGGTGGGGGGACTCGCTGGAGCGTACTTCGCGGGATTCACGGGATTCGTGGATCCCTCCACCTCCACCTTCGAACAGTCCGTCCTGGTGCTCGCCATGGTCATCCTGGGCGGCATGGGAAGCCTGCCGGGCGTTCTGCTGGGTGCCGCGCTCCTGTACCTGCTCCCCACCCTGCTGCGGGACCAGATCCCCCAGATCGCGGACTACCGACTGTTCTTCTTCGGGTCGATCCTGGTGGCCATGATGCTGCTGCGTCCCCAAGGTCTGCTGGGCTCGCCGCGACACAAGATGGAACTGGAGGGACCGGGTTGACGGCTGCGCTCTCCGTGCGGAACCTGGGGAAATCCTTCGGAGGACTCGTCGCCGTCCATGGCGTCTCGTTGGAGGCGCGGACAGGCCAGATCCTGTCCATCATCGGCCCCAACGGCGCAGGCAAGACCACGCTGTTCAACTGCCTTTCCGGAATCTACCGGCCGGACCAGGGTTCGGTTCATCTGGGAGGGGTGGACATCACGGGAATGGCGCCGCACCTGGTGGCGCGTCGCGGACTGTCCCGATCCTTCCAGAACATCCGCCTTTTCCCGGAGATGTCGGTCCTGCAGAACGTGATGGTGGGCCGGTTTTCCCGAACACCGGCCTTCCCCATTGGATTTCTGCTGCGCACTCCGGCGTGGAGGAGATCGGAACGGGCGGCCCAACGGGCGTCGCTCGACCTTCTGGAATTCGTGGGTCTCGCCGACCGCGCCCACTCCTGGGCCCGGGAACTCCCCTACGGCCTGCAGCGGCGCTTGGAGGTCGCACGGGCCCTGGCGACGGAACCCGTCGTGCTTCTGCTGGACGAACCGGGAGCGGGCATGAACCCCTCGGAGATCGCCGCCATGATGCGGCTGGTGGCCTCCATCCGGGACCGCGGGATCGCGGTGGTGGTGATCGAGCACCACATGCGTCTGGTCATGGAAATCTCGGACCGCATCCTGGTGCTCGACCACGGCGAACCCATCGCGGAAGGAATCCCTTCCCAGGTGCGAACCGATCCCCGGGTGATCGAGGCCTACCTGGGAAGGTCCGAGGAAGACCATGCCTGAACCGATTCTCCGTCTGGACGGCGCCCGCGCCGGATACGGACCCAACGACGTCCTGCGGGGCATCTCGCTCTCCGTGGGAAACACGGAAATCGTCACCTTGCTGGGGGGAAACGGCGCGGGCAAGACGACCACGCTGGGCATCCTGTCCGGAATCCTGCCCCTGCGGGCGGGGCGGGTCCTGTGGGACGGAAGGGATGTCACGAATCTCCCGACCGCCGAGCGTCTTCGGGCGGGTCTGGTGCTGTGCCCGGAAGGACGCCGCATCTTCGGGCGTCTCACGGTGGAGGAGAACCTGGTCGCCGGGGCGTGGGTTCGGGATTCCAAGCGCACTCCCGCCAAGCTGGAACTGGCCTACACCCGGTTTCCGGTGCTTCGCGACCGTCGCCGCCAGCTTGGGGGCACGCTCTCCGGTGGAGAGCAGCAGATGCTCGCCATCGCCCGCGCCTTGATGTCCGAGCCCCGCCTGTTGATGCTGGACGAACCGTCGCTGGGACTGGCTCCCATCGTGGTGGAGCGGATCTTCGCCATCCTGGTGGAGATCAACGCAGGCGGAACTCCGGTGCTCCTGGTGGAACAGAACGCCCGCCAGGCCCTGCGCGTGGCGCACCGCGCCTATGTGCTGGCCACCGGAGAGATCGTGCGCGAAGGGACGGGAGCCGAGCTTTTGGCCTCGGACGAGGTGCGGAGGGTTTACCTGGGCGAGGATTGATCCCGAAGGGCCGGATCGCCACCCATGGGGAAGGAGGTACAATGGTCGGATGGTCTCCCTTCTCGCCATCGCCGCGGCGTCCCTGGTCTTGTCCGCGCCGCCCGATTCCAACCAGATCACCAACCCCGGATTCGAATCCGGAACCACGGGCTGGACCTTCTGGGCCCGCTCCGCGGACTCGGGGCGGGCGACGCTCGCTGGATCGGCCTGTCATTCCGGAGCTTCCTGCCTCGACATCCTCCACCTGGGCAGCCAGGATTGGGCAGAATCCAATTCCACGGGACAGGTGGCGGTGCAACCCGGCGAGGTGTGGCAATTCGGTCTCTGGGCGCGAATCGACAGTCTTCCCGGCAGCGCCTCGTTGAGCTTCGTGGAGAGGGATTCCAACCAGCAGGTGCTGGACTGGAATGCGGCATCCGCCACCCTGGCCGGAGACACGGGCTGGCAGCGGACCACCACCCGATTCGGCGTACCGGAGGGGTGCGCTAGCCTCCAGGCGAGGTTGACGGGTTACGGCCACGGACACCTCCGGATGGATGACGCCGATTTCCGTCGAGTCGCCCCCGTACCGTCCCCGTCCGGGCCCCTGCGTCTGGCCGACGACTCCCTGTCCCTGGAGATCGATCCTCTGGATCTCTCCATGTCGATGAAGGATTCCCTGTCGGGAGACACCACGAGATTCGGCGCCGTTCCCGGACTCCGGGTGGACTCCGCCCGGACGACGCCGGATACCCTCAGGTTGTTCCTCCGACTCCTCTCCAACCTGCTTCCCCTGGAACTGGACGCCACGTTGCGGGGCGGTGCCATGGTCCTGACCTTGCGCGCGGATTCCGCCACTCCCCTGGCGACCGAACTTCCATTTCCGGGCGTCGTGGCGAGCAGGCCCGGGCAGTTCCTGGCCATGCCGCGCGGAACGGGCCTGGCCATCCCGGTGGACGGCTCCTTGCCCGCCACCTGGGGATTCCGTTCCAGCGAGTACTGGGAGTGGCAGGTGACCCAGGGCCTGGCGGGTGCCACGGACGGATCGACAGGATACGTCATATCCGCGGACCAGCCGTGGGACACGCGGCAGTACATCGACTCCTACGGCGAAACGCTCCTGAGCACCAGGATCTTCCACGAGCCGGCCAAGGGTGTCTGGGCCCACGACCGGTCCCTTCAGGTCGCGCCGATCCGCGGTGGCGGGTGGGCGGAAATGGCCAGGCGGCACCGTTCCCGCCTGGAACAGCTCGGTCGGGTCCGCACCTGGTCCCAGAAGATCGCCGCCAATCCCGCCACCGACCGCCTGCGCGGTGCCGTGGACTTCTGGATCGAAGGGAGCTGGAGCCATGTCCCCGCCTATTTCGACACCTTGCGCCTGATGGGGTTGGACAAGGCCGTGGTGGACTGGACGGGCACGACCGCGGAGGTGGACACCATGGTCGCCCATGGGTGGCTTTCATCCATCTACGACGACTGGTCGGACGCCTGGCCCGCCCCCAAGGACGGATCCTGGAGCTCGGAATACCCCTCCGGCGCCGTCGTCCAGGCGGATGGCTCGTATTTGAACGGATGGTTGGAGCATACCTCCAGCGGCGATGTCCAGGCCCTGGAGATCTGCTCGGCGCACCACCCCGCCATGGCCCGCCAGACCCTCTCCACCGAACGGCAGACCACCGTGCGCAACGCCCGGTTCGTGGACGTGGAACTGGCCATCACCCCGGCGGAATGCTTCTCCTCCATACACCCGCAGAACCTCGCCCAGGACGCCGCCTCGCGCTTGGCCGCCCTGTCCGTCGTCGAGGACACGTTCCACGTCGTGACCGGCAGCGAGCAGCACCGCGATTGGGCGACGGCCCACGTGGATTGGGGCGAGGGATCCATGAGCATCGCGACGGTGGACGACGCCGGATACGACTGGGTCACTCCGGAGGTGCCCAACGCCCACATGGATTCCCTCAGCATGACGCCGTCCATCCGGGTCCCGCTCCTCCCCCTGGCCACCCATGACGCCTTCGCTCCCACCTGGTACACCGGAGACGGCCAATCCAAGGTGCCCTTGCGATGGGACGAAAAGGACGTCTGGAACGCGCTGTACTCCACCATGCCCCTGCTGATGCCCTCCGGACGCTCCATGTGGGATTCGCTCCGAGTCCGCTACCTGCGCACGGCGAACCTGCTGGGGGCCCTGCACCTGCGGACGGGCTTCGAGCCCATGACGAATTTCGTCGACCTTTCGGCGGACGGCAAGGTCCAGCGCACCACCTTCGCCAACGGCTGGACGGTGACCGCGAATTTCGACGCGATCACCCGTTCCGAGGCGGGTTATCCGATTCCGTCGATGGGATTCGTGGCGATGGGCGCCGGCGAACGGATCGAGCGCTCCGTGTTGGACAGCGCCACCCGAAGCCGCGTCCGGCTCTCCGACCGGTGGTTCCTGGACCCCGAGGGAACCATGGCCACCGTGGACGGAATCCGCACCAACGGCGCGGTCTTCCTGCGCCCCCAGGGCGACACCGCGATGTTGGTCTCCTTCGTGGGGGACCAGGACCACGTCGACATCCTGGCGAGCGGGCTTCCTTGGCCCGCGACCGGACTCTCCGCCCAGATCCTCGGAACCTCCACCTCCGTCCCGCTGGCGGACGTCGGTTCGTCCTGGGTTCGACTCGCCAAGGTGGGTAGCGACCGCTTCTATCTGCTGAAGGGGTCGTTCGGGCCGATCACCGCGTTGAAGCGAGGCCGCCGAGCCGCGAATGGGCTGGAGGTGGTCCGCTTTGGACCCGGGTGGGATTGCCTCTGGACCCAGGATGCCCCCGTCCAGGCCCGGGTGGATGTCGTGGACGCGAGCGGACGCATCCTGTTTTCGCGGGTCGTCGCCGGCCGGCCGGGGTCCAACCGCCTTTCCATCCCCGCATCTGGCGGTCCGGCGTGGGTACGGCTTCGCACCGATTCCGGAACCGAGGTCGCAGCGGTACCCATGGTGCGGTGATCGAGTCCAGCTAGCTTGCCAGCAATGTCCCCGGGTAATCGGCTTTCGCCAGGGCGGACAGCAGGGCTTGGGGATCCGCGCTTCCCTGGACGGTTGCGGTCTTCGATGCGACATCCACGCTCACGTCTTCCACGCCGGAAACGGGCTTCAAGGCCTTGGTCACGTGTCGGGCGCAGTTGTCGCAACTGATGGAGGGGATGGAAAGCTTCACGACAAGCTCCTTGGATACGGTTTTGCCGAAGGCCGGGAAGCGGACATCCCGGAACATCAGGATCACGAGCAGGATTCCCGATGCGTTCTCCCACCAGGAAAGGTGCATGGGGCAAGCAGCTCGGATGGCGGGGATGGCGCCCACCGCGTCCAACCAATCCACCAATGCGCCCGCGCCCACCGCAGTG
>Ga0302320_10023242_pt1 | contig 12176 bp, 14 predicted proteins | sample Bog_T0_3_FD_202130 | JGI IMG/M metagenome (GOLD analysis project Ga0302320, IMG submission 202130) | Peat permafrost microbial communities from Stordalen Mire near Abisko, Sweden - Bog_T0_3 | ecosystem: Environmental > Terrestrial > Soil > Wetlands > Peat | place: Sweden: Abisko, Stordalen Mire...
CACTTTGGCAATGTCGGATTGATCGGTACCCGGATCGGCGCGAGTTTCGTAGCTGGATCCGCTGGCCAGCCTAAGCTCGTCTCTGGCAAACGGAACGACATCGCCGCATGCAACCGAGCTGCCCTGTGCCTCGCTGTAGAGAGCGACGACGCACGTGTGACGCGTGGCGTCAAAAGTAACGATCATGTCGGGTTTTGCGGCAGCCGGCGGCAGTTGATTGTTAGAGGAATGGCCGCAACCGGCGAGTCCTGCGAAAGCCACCGCCATCGACGCCAGCACCGCGCGCGTTTCGATCATTTTGGAACCCCAAGCTGCCCGCATCGGATCATCGATTCCCCCACTGATATAGTCAAGAAAGAGCCAGATTGTCTCGAGCGACCGAAGACCCGTATCGCGATCGCTCAGATCGACTATCAGCCGCCACTGTGAGATGCAACGCGCAGCGCGATATAGGGCGCCACGTTGCATCACGCAGTCAGGAACATGATCGACCCGAAGGCCATTTTGATAAGGCCGTCCGATGCCCAAAACCTGTTTAGCGGAACGTCAGTCCTCAGCCACAACCCGATACCGGCGGATCCGCACAGAGTCAACCCAAGTAGCGCGCACATGGGACCGAAGGCAACGGCCATAGGCAAGAAATGCAGGCCAACCGCAAGGAGAACTGCCAAAAGCAAGGAACGCTCTCCGGCCGCGCGATACAACGCTACGGCTGCCCGAACCAGGATCGCCTCGGCGCCTATTGAGGCGAATAGAAACCCAAACTGAATCCGGGTGGGAATTCCAAATGGTGCCGAAAGGCGAGCGGCCAACAAGATTATTGCAATGGTCGCGGCGGCAGCCCCAACGACAAGCAGCAACCGTCGCCTGTTCGGAAGAACCGCCCCCAATGCCACACTTGCGCCCATGATGAAGATGAACATGCCGCCGGCACGGACCATCGGAAACGAGGTGGCCCACGACGAGGAACTCAAGCCCGCCAGCATCGATTCAGCCGCACAAAATCATTCGCCCCAGCGCCATCGCGGAGGCTCACCCTTCCAATAACAGATTCCGAGCAGCGCCAGGAGCATCCCAATCAGAAACGCAAAATTCGCATACGAATGCCATCGCAGACCACGGAAGGGGATTGAACCGAGCATCACCGTAAACCATAGGATATACACGACCCAGCCTTGCCAGGTCAGCGGTAGCGCCCAACCCCAACCGTAACGCTTCGCGGCGAACCAGTACGATGTGGTCTTGTCCATGCGGTGCCCTCCGTAGGGAATGTAACCGACGATCGACGAAAACGACGCCGCGCATCAGCTCCCAGGCAAGCTAAGGCGCTCGTCCGTTGATCATGAAGCGTCCACGCGACCATGTCCATGCGCATTCGCACAGCGAAGCGCGGTTTCGCCGGCGCCAGACCGACAAGCATTTCGAGCGTGAAGCGTGCCGTCAGGGGTATAAGTCCCGCTCGCCACGCCGACTAGAACAAGTGCTCGACGCCAACATCCCCGCGCGCAAATTGCGGCTGACACCTGTCAGCAGACACGCCCTTCACAGTGCGTCAACCCTTATCAACTTGATTCGCCCAGAAGCACCCGATTTTATCTCCACATCGGCTTGACGACACTTGAACTGCCTTGCGATCAAGGCAACAAGCTCTGCATTCGCTTTGCCATCAACGGGCCGCGCTTTCAGCTCCGCTCTCCAGGTGCCGTCCGTCTCCTGTGCCAGCGAGGAGCGTTGAGAATTGGGTTTTACCTTGACGCGAAGAATCACTGCGAAGCTCCGGCGGCGGAGAAAGGTCTAAGTTTCGCGGTACGGCGTAGTGCAGACTCAACCGAGGTTACTTTAGTGCGCTTCATCGACTGCGTCCGACAATCTACTTCGGCAAGAGATTGGGTAACAGTCGAGCCGTCAGAATCCATGCAGCCGACCACACCATCAAGGTCAGAGCCAACCAAGCAAGGCTGACGCCGACTACCTTCAACCAACTCCGCCACCCCTTGAAAAAGTGGAAATTGCGGGAGAGAAAGCACGCCCCTGCGAATGGTCCACTCAAAAATGCTGCCGTATATATTTGGCGCGGCGAGTAAAGGCTCACTGAGCCGCTCGGCGCGAAGTCCGCCACACGGGAGCGTGGCGGGGCATACAAGTTGTCGTCCATGAATTCTCCCTTCTAGTCTTCGATCGCGCCTCAAATCCCATCATCGCCACAGCCGCACCAGGCGTGTGGGAGTCAATTTGGCATCCCTTGCACCAAGATCCGTAAGTCAGCTAGTCGATTTGTTCGTCTATGTTTGAAGTCGAGCGACGCGGGAATGCGTTGCCGACAACCGGTTTCTTATAGCGTCAGAGACCTGCACACGCAATTTTCGGAATCTCGATGGCATCGACGACAGGAGGCATTCCCGCGGAATATAACCTAATACGCTCGACGCAAGAATACGGCATAAGCGACTGCCGCAACCTGGAGCAGTCGACGGGGCCAGTGCCACTACACTTGAATTTCATCGTCGAGGCATTACCAACGGCGGTTTGCAAAAGCATCCCTACTGCAAGGTGGGCGTGCACGGCACGCTCGAGTCGAGGTTGATTTACGAAATAGCAACCGCCGAGTGTCGAGCAGACGATTGCGACTGCAAAGAGAGTGACGTCGTTGGAGGCCATCTGATTTAACGTAAGAGTTGAGCTCCGAGCGGCCACATCAAGCCATCCGAAGCTACTCTATCCCGACACACCGACTCCCCCCGACGATCAACGAAGGCGAAACCGCGTGTCCGCTTCAGGAGCGCCCCGGCCCCCGCGAACTTGTGTTCAGACCTCACGAGGCTTCGCTCCGAGAAAGCCTATGCGAAATCCCCCGGCGCGCAGTCGACGTGATGCTCGTGAACTCAGCACCGCCAGAACCAACAGACTAACGAGCGGAATTACTAGCCCCAAGCAGAGCAGCACCCTCGACACTACGGACATGCCAAGGGCTGATGCTAGTCGCACCAGCGCTACGACTGCATAGATTAAGGCTCCGATCAGCAGCAATAAGCCAAGTTGAGGTACTGCCCCGGCAAGCACCGAAGCTGCGATCTGCGCCAGCAGCGCGAACATCACCTGACGCTGACCGCTGGCAATGAGATTCAGGCTTTCAAGTGACTCCGGATCGTTGTCAATAACGTCCGCGAGCGGTGCTGAAGGCGGAGTGAATGGATTCTGATTGGGCATTTAAACGAACTCCCTGTGTAAACGACAATCAACGCAGATACGCCGCGGGTCCGCTCCAACCCCGTCAGGTCTGTGATGTTTTTTAGATCTTTCCAAAGCCGCTGGTTATGTCGAAAAAAAACGGTTTCCTTGACCCATCGGGTAGATTTACGTCGAGCCTATCGAACACTCGCGTGCGATCGTGAATGAGAAATTGTGCGCTTACTTTTGCACCCGGCACGTGCTGGCGGAGCCATGCGTATTCTGCTGTCGTCGTCGCAGAATCGTCCCCGCCGGTAATCACGATGGCTGTCTCCATTGTCTCACCGTTTCCACCGGAGTAAGCGATACCGGCCGCTCCAGCCGGATCGATCACCAAAAGCGACCGCGACCAGAACAGGGCAGCCGAGACTATGAATGCCGCGGTTTTTTTCATGGGCGAGCTAACGTGGGAATTGAGCGGCGCGCGGGTGCGATGACACGCCGCGTGTGCGCTTCAACGAAAGTTTGGTGCGTTTAGCATTGTTGCCGGCAAATTCTCTTGCGGAACATCCGCACCGTCCCGGTCTCCGTAAATCCCAAATTGCGATGGGCGATACGACTGACTTCATTGTCTATCAGAGCGTCCGATCCGAACTCCGTACAACCTTGGCCAATCGCCCACTGTTCGGCTGCCTCAAAGAGCATTCTACCAACCCCGAGTTGTCGAGCCCCCTCATCGACATACCACCCCTCCAAATATGCCACATTACCGGTGGAGCAGCCGTCCACTATATTGCGAATGGAGAGTTCGACAAATCCGATGGGCGTGCCATCAGCCGCGAGCGCGAGAAGAACCTCCGCTGGTTCGCGACGATCTCCGGCAAAATACCGACCGATGTCTTCCTCATGCTCAGCGACGTCGCCGTCAGGCCATAGGGCGCGGCGCATCCTCAACCATTCAGCGGCGTCTAATTCAGTGATCGTTCGAATAAGTGTCATGCCCTAGCAGCCTGAGACCACCGCAAGTCGCCGGCGATATTCAGGGCACCTCAACCACAGAACACCGAGGGCTGCGGGATCTCCGATCTCAACGGACATTGAGCCGGCGGTAAGGAGCAGTTCTTCAGACGGCATGTGTCTAAGCGTTTTATACCGCGACAAGGGTCCAACTAACCGAGCCGCCGGCTCTATCTCCGTAAGCACAGCCTGTTTCACACCGTCACTGTCGTTTTATACAGTATCATCCGCTCAATGAAAAATGTCATGCGACCATCCTCGCATTCATCTCGGTTGATGGGTCATGGAACGCGTCATCAGCTCGAGCTTGACGAGGCGGAAAATCTCGACATTGCGAGCCGGTCATCGAAGCGGCGCAGCCAGGCCGCTTTAAAGTGACACAGTTCAACTTTGGACGCTCGAAAAAAGTGCGCGCGCAAATCGCCTGTGGCCCGTGTCTCAAATCGCAGACGCCAAATTGACCGCGCCCCCGTCACGGCGTATCAAAGAATAAGTTTAGTGCCGGCAGGGAGCCATATTGTGACGCTGCAGATTCTTCATCTCGAGGACAACCCGGACGACATGGAACTGGTCCGGATCGCGCTGGCGCGCGGCGGTGTCGATTGCAAGATCGACTCGGTGAGCACTCGCGATGCCTATCTGTCGGCATTGAACCGTCAAGCCTATGACGTGATCCTGTCGGACAGCGGTGTTCCGGGATACGACGGCGGCGTGGCGATGGTCGCAGCCCGCGAGACCTGTCCTCGCGTCCCGTTCATCGTGGTGTCAGGATCCGTCGGCTCCGACGAGCCGAGGCAGCCCGATCTTGCCTCCGCGCGCATCGCCAAAACCGAATTGGGACGTCTCGCGCCGGCGATCGATCTGGAGCTTCGGCGGCTGGAGTTCGTCTCCCGTGAGGAGTTGCGGCGGGAATCTTATCTCGCGGGAATGCAGCGGCTGCTGAAGGTTTCCCAGGAACTTTCGATGGCGCGCGATGTGCCTGCGATCATGGAGATCGTGTGCTCGGCGGCGCGCAAACTCGTGGGGGCCGACGGAGCGGCATTCGTGCTGCGGGAGGGTGAGCGCTGTTTCCACGCAGATGAGGATGCCATCACTCCGCTGTTCAAGGGCGAACGCCTGCCGATAGGTGACTGCATCGGCGGCTGGACGATGCTCAATTGCCGCCCCGCGATCATCAGAGACATCTATCAGGATGCGCGCATCGATCACGATCGGTTCAGGCCCACCTTTGTGAGGAGCCTGATCATGATGCCGATCCGCTCCGCAGCACCGGTCGGTGCGATCGGCGTCTACTGGGCCAAGATCCACGAGGCGACCAAGGAAGAGCTCGATCTCATGTTCGCGCTGGCTGACGGCACTTCGGCGGCAATCGAAGCGGTGTATCTGCGCGGCAACCTCGAGCAGCGCGTGGCCGAGAAGACTGCGGAGCTGCAGCGACGTTCGGTGGAGTTCGAGTTGCTGAATCGGGAATTGGAGGCCTTCTCCTACTCGGTGGCGCACGATTTGCGCTCTCCCCTCAATGCCATCGACGGATTCACCCGGGCGTTGCTCGATTCGTGCCGCGACAGCATCGACGGAGAGGCGCTCGATCGCATCATTCGCATCACCAATTCGGTGGAGCGGATGCACGCATTGATCAGTGATCTGCTGCGGCTTTCCAATATCACCCTCGCACCGATGAACCGCTCGCCCGTGGATCTGGCCGCGTACGCGAGAGAAATCACCCGTAGCCTGAGTTCGAACGAGCCGGATCGCGATGTCGATGTCTTGATCGAGGACTCCATGCTTGCCGACGGCGATCCGGGCCTGCTGCACATCATCGTCGAGAACCTGCTTGCCAATGCGTGGAAATTCACCTCGAAGACCGACGCCGCGCGTATCGAAGTGGGTTCCTACCTTGATGTCCGGGGCGAACAGACATACTTCGTTCGCGACAACGGCGCAGGGTTCGACAGTCATTCCGCATCCAAATTATTCGCGCCGTTTCAACGCCAGCACGCTCAGTCCCAATTCCCCGGTACGGGTGTGGGCCTGGCGACCGTGCAGCGCATAGTTCACCGTCACGGGGGAAAGATCTGGGCGGATGCTGTGGTGGATCGTGGCGCGTGCTTCCACTTCTCATTGGGCGATCCCACCCGGGTCTAGCGCCCTCGGCAGCCGCACACTCTCGCATCCGAATTTGTCCGGTGCCGTAGCGGCCGTGCCCGGCGAACCCGTCGACGTCACTATAACTTTTGAAAATCGAACAGATCGAACAGGTCGCCGATGGCCGGAGAATTGACCGGCACATAGGGATTGGATCGGTCCGGAATCGGGTTCGGGAGATTATCCCGGCTCCGATGCGTCACCGGATCGAGACCCCAGTTTTTCTCGATGAATTTCAGGATCGAGACATGATCGGTGTAGTCGTGGGAGATGTGCCCCGGCCTGGTATACGGGGATACCACGAGGAACGGGACCCGTGTGCCGTCACCGAAAAAATCGACAGGCTGAATGTATCCAGAGTCGTAGAACCCCCCGCCTTCATCGAAGGTGATCATGATCGCGGTGCTCCTCCACAGCTTCGGATTGGCCCTGATCGCATCCACGATTTTTTTGGAGAACCCCTCGAACAGATCCAGCTTGGATTCCTGAGGGTGACCATCGACAAGCCCGCTCGGTTTGACGAATGACACCGCGGGCAGCGAGCTCTTGGATATGTCGGCGTACAGATCGGTGGTGTCCTGGATGTGCGCTTTACGAATCGCCGGTTTGGTCATGATCGAGGTGTCATACTGAAACGGATTGCAAATGCTGCAGTACTCGTCCGTCTTTGCGCCGATCACCTTGAAATTGAGCTGGTACGGGTCGGCAATGTAGTTGTTCCACTGGTCACCGTAGTATTTCCACGAGACGTTCTTCGCCAGCAGTTCGTCTCCTATGCTTCGCGTGGTGGACGGCGGAATGGTGAACACCGTGTTGTGCGGGTTGATGTCCGTGAACGCGTTATCGCCGTTGCCGAAATAACCCGGATTCAAGTTGTTGAGCAAATAATAGTGGCCCGCTTCGCAGTGCGGATCGACGGGGCGCGGCAGCGATTGCAGGTATTTCACCACCGCGGAAACGCCAGGCTGAGACGAATCCGCGCAATTGCTGTACGAGCCGCCGGCGTACCCGTCCTGTACGTACCAGTTGTTGGTGCCCGGGGCGGGATTGGGATCCTCGACCTGGTCGGATTTTGCCGGCTTTTTGCCGCCCAGTTCGATCACGTCCCGTGGAGGGGTCATCGGATGTCCGGCGCCGTCGCTGAACCAGATGGCATCACCGTGGCCCAGCATGATGTGATTCGCCCCGGTTCCTCCGCTCATGGACTGGTGGAAGTTGTCGCTCATGGCAAATTCATCCGCGAGACTCTTGAAATACGGAACATCGCCGCTTTGTACGTTGTAAAACCCGAGCGCGACTCCGCCTTGCCCGGTCGTTTTGGCGCCCTGAGAGTATTCAGTGCTGAAATGCTCCGGCAACGGTCCGCCATTCCCGCCCTGTCCCACGGTCACCGCCACCCACGAGAACAATTTGGAGTCGCAGCCCGACGGACGTTCAGGAGTTGCATGGTCGGTGCTGCAATCCATCTGTTGCCACATCTGGTAAAAGCGGTGCACCGGACTGGTCGAATAATCGTGATAATTGAATGCCTTGGAATTGGTCAGCTGAAACGGGCCGGGCGGCAGCGAATTGAAGTTGCTGATTCGCGTATCGGGTGTCTTGGCTTCGAGGCCTGTCCCGCCCGTCACCAAATACCGATAATAATTCTCGGGGAGCCCGTTCTCCGATTCCCTTGCCAACTGCACGTCGTCGCCCTCGACATACGAGTTGCTCGGACCCTCCACCAGCGGAGTCGGCAGGACGCGCTTCGGAAACGAGGTCTTGGGCGGGCTCATCAAAAAGGCGTCCGCAGACGGGTCGGCCGACGCCTCCTGCTCCGCCAACGAGAAATTCGGGCCCGGAGATCCGTCCTTGTTGACGATGCCTTGAGACAGCAGATTCCAAACTCGCTCGCCGTGCAGAGGTTCGTAGGTGGCGAAAACATGGTCGAAGGTGCGGTTCTCGCCGATGATGACGACCAGGTGCTTGATCGGCGTGCGGCTTTCGTGTCTCCCCGAGCCAGCCGACGCAGGCTGGCTGAACGCGAGCAGGCAGGAAGCCGCGGCCAGGCCCAATACATCGTTCCCGAACTTCAATCGCATTCTAATGCCCCTGAGCGGCCCATCTCGCGTAATCTACTGACGGCAGCCGTGTTTGCCAATCGCCGATGAGGATGCATCGACCGGGGTCAGATTGGAGTCCGGCTGCGGAAAATGAGCGTACACTGGTGCCATACCATACAGAGCGCCCTTTCACTCCGAGACACGCAATGGCCAAAACGAATTACCGGCACCAAAAACATCTTCGGGAAGAAAACAAAAAAAAGCGGAATGAGGAAAAGAAGATGCGTAAGAACAAACCGGCGGAGGCGCCCGGGGAAGTGCAGTCGGCAGGCGACCAAACCCAATGAACATCACTGACATCCATTTATCGGCGTTGCTCAATTCCGGCACCGCTCAGAGTGATTACCGCACCCAGGTGTGCGCGTTGGTAGCCGCGACGAAGGCCCAGCGGCAACGTGAGCTCAGCGAATTGTCTTCGCAGCAATTGACCGCACAGCAGCGGATTTACAATTGGGAAAAGTTGCACGGCGTGAAGCTCCCGCTCAAGCTCAATCATCCAATCCTCGCCGTTGTCGCATCGAACACCGGCCTTGCACTCGTTCAGGTCAAGACCGAGCAGCAGCAGCGCATCGCTTCCAAGCCGGTGGCTTCGCCCGCCCCATAGCATTGCGGAGCTTTCACGGCCGGCGCAGCACAGCTCCGCAGAGATGCTCAGCTTCCGCTGCTTAGGGAGCGAAGTTGCTCCGCGGCTCGGCCCCAGGTTTGCCGAATTCGGTCGCTAAATACTCGCGATGTGACGCGTTGCGCACCCGAATCGCGACTTGTCCGAATTTCCCCTACAGCATCGGGGAGTCCGTCTGTTTAGTCTGTTGTAGGAGACAGTTTCCAGACCCAAGGACGGCCGCCGTGGATGAAAGCCTTAGGATTCTATTAGTCGAACTTCCGCACCTCGGTCGAGGAATCGCCAAGCACCTGCTTGCGAATTACGACCTCGATTTCGACTGGGTGTGCGCACAATCACCGCAGCAGCTTCTCAAACTCGCCGACGACTTCAAGCCGGACATCGTGCTTTGCTGCGAATGCACATCGGGCGATACGGGTCATCCGCATCTCGAGACCTTGCGCATGCTCTGCTCCCGAGCACCCAGCATTCTCGTGGCGAGACTGCACGAGGCGCCGCTGCCGCAAATGCGCAATATGACGGCTGCTTTGCTGGCGGATTTGCGGCCGTCACTTGGTGAATCCGGCGGCAGCGGTGGCGAGATCGAGGCGGCGGCGAACAGTCAAGATCTTGCCCGGCTTCGGTATTGCTTTTCATACGCCTTGGAATCGAGCACCAATCCGATGGTGATGAGCGATTCGGATGGGTGGATTACATTCGGCAATACCAGCGCATGCCGGATGCTCGGCGATTCACGAGAGCATTGCGTTGGAACCCTTTTATCCGGCTCTTTGGATTCACTCAAGCCGGTCCATTGGCTCGATGCGGCACGCAATTCGAATCTGGGCAACGATCAGTTCTCCGGACCGTTCAGCGGAAGCCCCGCCGATTCACGGCCGCCTCAGATCCACCGGCTGGCCTACTTCGACGCCATAACGGGACATCCGGCGCCCATTCACGTCAACTCGATGATCGATCTCATAGGTCTTAGATCGGCGGGAAACCGTTCCGCACTTGCACTGGTCGCCGCCAATCTGAGAAGCGCAAGGATTTCCGACGAGTCGTGCTTCTACTCGGTGGCGGACGGCAATCCCCACGCCGCGGCCCGCGAAGAGCCGCCGGAGACTCCGATCTACGGCTCCGTGGTGCGTATCACACCTCACGACTACCTTTTGGCGCTGCCAATTCCTTGTTCCGTCGCCGAGGCTGCATTCACGGCCCAGCGCGTTCTTGAATCGATCGACGCCGCTCAGAATCGAGTCACGCCGTGTCTGGCCATACCGCCGGCCGGGCGGCGCGCAATGCCTCATTCCGACGTCGCTGTCGGGGAGAAGCTCATCGCCCAGTCATCGTCCGACTCGCCGGCGGGCGATAGAGCGCGCATTGAACTGGATCTCGAAGATGCCTTGAGGCGCAACGCGCTCAGCCTGCAGTATCAACCGCAATATGAAATTGGCAGCGGCCGGGGCTGCGGGGTCGAGGCGCTCGTTCGCTGGACCTTGTCGAGCGGTGAGATCGTCTCACCGACCAAGTTCATTCCGGTCGCTGAAAAAACCGGCTTGATTCACGATCTCGGCGCATGGGTTCTGCGCTCGGCGTGCGAAACGGCCGCCGCTTGGGGACCGCGAAACGCGCCACTCGCCACACTGTCGGTGAATGTATCCGCTTTGCAAATCGACGAGCGATTCAGCAACGTGCTGGTGAACGCGCTCAAGCTCTCCGGCTTTCCCGCCAAACATCTCGAACTGGAGATCTCCGAGAGCGCACTCATCCGGAATACCGCGCTCACCATCGAGTACTTCAGGGAATGGAAGCAGCTCGGCATTCGAATTGCAGTGGACGATTTCGGCACCGGATATTCGAGTCTGAGCCACCTCTCCCGGCTGCCGATCGATCGCCTCAAACTGGACCAGTCCCTCATTCATAGAATGACCATGGACGCGCGAGGCGCGGCCGTCATTCGATCGATCGTGAACCTTGGAGCGGAAATCGGCGTCGATGTCATCGCGGAAGGGGTGGAAACCGAAGAGCAATTTCAATTGTTATCGAGGCTCGGATGCCCGATGGTGCAAGGCTACCTGCTCGGGCGTCCGATGTCGGCAAAACAGGCGCAAATCGTCCTGCGCAAATCATGGGGGAACCGGCCGGAGGCAACGAGCCGCGATTTTCCTGTCCCATCGATTGACGCGGCGTCGCACCATGTCCATTGAAACCATGGAATGCGCCGCCGTGGTGCGGCCAAGTTGAGCTCTTCGTACTCAATGAGCGCGCGTAAGGAGCCGGAGCAGGGAGCGGGCGCCGCTTCGTCGTCCCGCGCGGACATATTTACCCGCATTCGGCTATTGCTGATCGATGACCATGCCATCGTGCGCGAAGGTATAACGGCGCTGCTCGAGCGGGACAACGAACTGCTGATAGTCGGTTCCGTCGCGACCGGAGAAGAGGCGATAGTCGCGGCGCGGGATTTGAGGCCCGACGTCGTCATCATGGACCTTGTGCTTCCCGATCTGAGCGGCATCGAAGCCACGCGGCAGATACTTGCCGACTCCCCCGATAGTCGCGTCATCGCCCTATCCGCTCGCGAAGGGACCGAACATGTATATCAGGCGCTTCGGGCCGGCGTGCGCGGCTACGTCGTCAAGGCATCGGCTCTTGCCGAACTGGTGCTTGCGGTGAAAACCGTGAGCGCCGGAAGATCGTACTTGAGCCCGTCGATTGCCGGCTTGTTTCCGGCGGGCATCGCGGCGGCGGAGATTCCGAAAAGTCCCTATGAACGCCTCAGCACCCGCGAGCGGGATGTTCTGCGCCGCATCGTGGCCGGTGCGTCCAGCGCCGACATTGCGCAGCATCTCTCGCTGTCTCGCAAAACCGTTGATACCTACCGTGGTCGATTGATGGTGAAACTCGGGGTCCCGAATCGCTCGGCATTGATTCGCCTGGCCATCGAGAACGAGCTCACCACGTTGTGATTGAGCTTCCAGTTCTGCGCTCTACCAATCGGCATGTCCCACGGCGCCCGAACTTGTCACAGTCTCCCGACATCGCACCGGACCGTGATTGCCTTAAATTTCCGCGAAGCCCCCAGCCAACTAGGAGAGCATCGATGAAATCGCCCGCGGCCGTTGGAGCATCCGATGTCTCTT
>Ga0302320_10023245_pt1 | contig 12175 bp, 10 predicted proteins | sample Bog_T0_3_FD_202130 | JGI IMG/M metagenome (GOLD analysis project Ga0302320, IMG submission 202130) | Peat permafrost microbial communities from Stordalen Mire near Abisko, Sweden - Bog_T0_3 | ecosystem: Environmental > Terrestrial > Soil > Wetlands > Peat | place: Sweden: Abisko, Stordalen Mire...
AGGCTCAGCAAGCCTCCGGCAGACAAAATGAGCGGCGAGATACCTGTAAAATCGCGGATTTTGAGGGGATGCGGAGAAATACCGGTCAAAAAACTTTATAACTCGGCGATTTTCAGAGGTTCCCTAGGCAATGGGCAACAAGTCGTGATATTTCCTGTAATATTCCCTGTTAACGGGAATTTGAGTTCGGAGAGAGGTTCTCTTGGGACTGCATCCACCGCCATATAAATTTTATTTATCAATTGCTTACAAGATGAAAGTCGGCAATACATTTGGATTCCCCGGCAAATTCGCAAGATTTCCGATCGCAATGGGAGCGGAGAGCGCTCTACGGCGGTAGCCTTATGCGCCGTCTTGTCAGCATATGAGCGCCGGTACCGATCTGCTGCAGGCCATTCAACAGATAGGGCCGCGCCTCTTCAACGTGCACGTGAAGAACCTTGCAGATTTCACATCTAGGCGAGTCTGCCGCTTGTGTAGTTCCCGGTGCCCTCACTCGCATCGATTATCCTGATACATGGAGCCTTACTCACAACCGGAACGCCCGTCACCCAGCAAGCTGGCCGTGGCCGCGGTTGCGCTCTGCGGTGTCTGCGCCTTCCTGGAACTCTATTCAACCCAGCCGCTGCTGCCTCTGCTCACGCGCCTCTTCCATGCTTCCAAAACCGGCGTCAGCCTCACCGTCTCGGCCGCCACGCTGGGCGCGGCTTTGTCGGCGCCCATCTTTGGCTCTCTAGTCGAGCGCCTGCCGCGCAAGCGGGTCATCGTCGCCTGCCTGGCTGGCCTCGCCCTGCCCACGTTGCTGGCAGCCACCTCCACCTCGCTCGCCCAGCTCATCTTCTGGCGCTTTTTACAGGGCATCATGGTGCCCGGCATCGTGGCCGTGGTGGTCACCTACATCGGCGAGGAGTGGCCGCCCAACCGCGTGGCCCTGGTCATGAGTTTTTACGTCAGCGGAACCGCGCTGGGCGGATTTCTGGGCCGCGTCACGGCCGGTATGCTGGCCGATTGGTTCAATTGGCGGGTGAGCTTTCTCGTCGTCGGAATCATTGCTCTGGCCGGGGCCGGAGCCGTGGCCGCATGGCTCCCGCACGGACGCCGCCGCCCGCCGCTGCCCCCGCTCTCCGCCGCGCGGCTCTCGTTCTTTCCTCAGCTCTGGACTCAGGCGGGGGCGCTCTTTCGCAACCGCCGTTTGGTAGCCACCTATGCGGTCGGCTGCAACGTCCTCTTCTCGCTGGTCGCCGTCTTCACCTGGATCACCTTCCACCTCAGCGCCGCGCCCTTCCAGCTCTCCACCGCCGCGCTCAGCTCGCTTTTTTCCGTCTATCTCATCGGTCTCGTGACCACCCCAGCGGCCGGCTACATCATCACCCTCGTAGGCCTGCGCAAGGGTATTGGCGGCGCCATCATTTGTTCCATGGTCGGCGTCCTGCTCACCCTGGCGCCATCGCTTCCCGTCGTCATCCTGGGACTGGCGCTGGTCTCCTCCGGCACCTTTATCTCTCAAACCGCCTCGCAAAGCCATCTGCGCGTGGCCGCTCCGGCGGAGGCGCGCGTCACCGCCGCCGGGCTCTACCTCACCTTCTATTACTTCGGAGGCACAGCTGCCGGGGTCGTTCCCGGAGCCTTCTGGGCGCTGGGCAAGTGGCCGGCTTGCGTCGCCTTCATCTTCGCCATGCAGGCCATCGCGCTGGCCATCGCGCTCATAGGCTGGCGCACCCCCAAAGTAGCGTAGTGGGAAGACTTATCCGGGCAGCACGTCCCCGCTTTACCGCTGCCCGGAGATCGATGAACCCTGACAGCGGCAAAGCGAATCTAATCATAGGACGGACCTATTGTGAGCAGCCTCAGGGCACATTTCCCGTCTTGAGGCTTTCGACTCATATCATCCCTCAAGAACGCCGCCCTTCCCGGCCTGCAAAAAAGAAGAATAGAACTCTCAAGGAGTTGGTTTTTGTCCGATTTTGCACCCGCATCGCCAGGAAAAGACGGCCCCGTATCAGCGCCCCGGCCCATCATGATTCAGGAAGGCCCCAGCGCGGCCTGGAAACCAAGAGTCAATCCCTGGATCATCGCCGCCACTGTGGCGCTGGCCGCATTCATGGAGGTACTGGACACCTCCATTGCAAACGTGGCCCTACCCCACATCTCCGGCTCGCTCGGCGCTTCCACCAATCAGGGCACCTGGGTGCTGACCAGCTACCTGGTCTCGAACGCCATCGTGCTGCCCATCGGCGCCTGGGCCTCAAGCGTGATGGGCAGGCGAAATTTCTTCGTGCTCTGCATCGTTATATTTACCATCTCCAGCTTTCTGTGCGGCGCGGCGCTTTCGCTGCCCATGCTTCTCGTCTTTCGCGTCCTCCAAGGGGCTGGCGGCGGCGGAATGCAGCCCATGGCCCAGGCCATAATGGCCGACAGCTTCGAGCCGCGGAAGCGCGGTCAGGCATTTGCCCTCTATGGCCTGGTCGCCGTCCTCGCGCCCTCCATCGGACCAACGCTCGGCGGCTGGATTACCGACAACTTCTCCTGGCGCTGGATCTTCTTCATCAACATTCCGGTCGGTATTCTGACTTTCTTTCTGGTCACCCGGCTGGTAGAGGACCCGCCCTGGATCAAGGCCGACCGCTCGCGCCTCAGGCACATCGACTACCTCGGCCTGAGCTTTCTCACCATCGCCATGGGCGGCCTGCAGATCATGCTCGACAAAGGCGAGGAGAATGATTGGTTTGCATCGGGCTTCATCTGCTTGTTCGCCTTCCTCTTTGTCGGCGGCATCGTAGCCCTCGTCTGGTGGGAGTTGCGTCACAAGAATCCGCTCATCAATCTCCGGCTTTTTCGTTTCAAGAACTTCGCCATCTGCTGTTTTCTCATGGCGCTCGTGGGCGGCGTGCTGAACGCCAACACTGTCTTGCAGCCGCAGTTCATGCAGCAACTGCTGGGCTGGAACGCCACCACCGCCGGCATGGCGCTGACCGCGGGCGGCATCGTGCTGCTCTTTGTCATGCCCATGGCCGGATACGCCACCGGCAAAATCTCCGCGCGCTACCTGGCAATGGCCGGCTTCATTCTTTTCGTTCTCACCTTCCGCTACGCGGCCAATGTGACCACGCTCCAGATGAGCTTCCCTGCGGCCTCCTGGCTGCGCGTCGTCCAGATGATGCCCATCCCCTTCTGTTTCATCTCCATCACCACGGCGGCTTACGTGGGCATGCCGAAAGAGCAGAGCAATCAGGTCGCAGGCCTCATCAACTTTGTGCGCAACATCGGCGGCAGCATCCTGATCGCCGTCACCAACGCCCAGGTGACCAGCCGCACCATGTGGCATCAACAGCACCTGCAAAGCGCCATGACTTCGGCCAACATTGCCTTTCAGCAGCACACGCAGGCGCTCACCGGCTTCTTTGACGGCAGCTTCGGCTCGCCCAACGGCAAGGCGATGGCGCTGGCCTCCATCTACAATCAGCTCAACCAGCAGGCGCAGTTGCAGGGCTACCAGGACGTGTACATGGAGCTGTCGTGGATGTCGGTGGGGCTGGTGGTGCTGGCCTTCCTGCTGAGCAAAAACAAGCCCGGCGCTGGAATGGACGTGGTGGAGATGCATTGACGCAAGAAACAAAGTCTCAACTGGCTAGACCGGCAACTGGAAATGTCATGCTATCCTGAAGCGCGTTTCATCAACCCGCTTTGTGTCAGGGCACGACTTCAGTCGTGCCGAAAAGGGCCTGAAGAACAAGGGGTTTTAACCCCTGAGGGATTGCAAACGAGTAATAGCTGCCATTTATGAAACACGCTCTAGTTTTTGTTCCCGCACAATCTCCCGGTAATAAACTTCCGTGTCCTCGATCGTCTTGCTCAACAGAAATCTGCGATGAGCCGTGCGATATGCTTCCTCACCCAGGCGGCGTCTCAACTCTGAATCGCACACTAACAATTCGATTCCCTTGGCGAGCGCGGACACATCCCTCACCGGAAACACAATTCCTTCGCGGTCATTGGTTACAATTTCGGGGATTCCTCCAGAGGAAGATACCAGCAGCGGTTTGCCCGAGAACATCCCTTCAAGAATGGAGAGGCCGAATGGCTCCCGGTGCGAGGGCAGGAGAATCACGTCGGAGGCTTTCATCAGGGCAGGGATATTTGCTTGAAATCCGCAGAACACTACTCTCTCGCCAAGGCCGTAGCGCGCAACCAGTTCCTGTAGCCTCCGTTTGTCTTTGCCTTCTCCCGCAATCAGGCATTTGTAATTCAACCCGGCCGGAAGCAGCCGCAGCGCCTCGATCACGTCATAGTGCCCCTTCGATTCCGTGATGCGCGCCACCAGGCTGAAAACAACCTCGTTGCCGATGCCAAATTTTTTGCGGACCTGCGCCGCCTCTTCGCAACTCGTCTTCTCAATCCGCGCCGGATCGACCCCATTGTGGATCACCCGCACCTGTTCCGCGGCCATGCCAAACTTCTCCACCAATTCCCGCTTGATAAAGCCGCTGACCGCGATCAGCCGCCGGAAGATTCTCCCGTGCCATGCCTTGAACGGCGCGCGGTGCCAGATATCGTGAACCGTGATGACATAAGGCACTCCCGCGCTGCGAAAAATTGCCTCCGCAAAGTAGCCGCCGGTCCTGTGATGAGCGTGGACAATGTCGATCTCGTGCCGGGCGACAATCTCTTTCAGCCTCCGGTAAGCCCTCACTTTGTCGAATGGGTTCATGCTTTGAAAGGGCAACCGGTACTCCGCCGCCACGCCGGGAGGCTTTGATTCCTCCTCGCTCTTCCCGCTTGCCGCCACAAAATAGATCTCATGGCCGCGCAAACTGAGTTCCTTCATCAGTTGCAGGGCATGGGTCTCCGCGCCTCCCGCTCTTCCTCCGCGCCACACGTGTGAGAACAACACGAGAATCTTCAACTGATTTCCCCATGCCGGCTCCAGTGCCCGTGCGGTTTCCTGCTGAGGTCTTACCCGTAATATGCGATCTTCTGGCATGGCATCATCCTAGCAAACGTCCGTCCTAAGGAGACTTTGATTAAGTCGAGAATTTGAAGGGTACGGGCTTTAGCCCGTACATAAATCCAGCATAATCAATGTGGGCTTTAGCCCCTGAGGGAATGCAAACTCAATAGAAGTACTTGATCAGAGGTTCCCTGAATGATTCGCGGTTTCCCGCCGCGTTAAAATTGAAGAGGCACAGAAGTTTTTCCTCAACATCCAGCGGCGAAAGCCCGTAGTTGCGAAATGGAGAGAAATCAATGGCATTGTTCAAGACATCCAATCCGGCGTTGGGCGAGAATACCTTTCGCGATCTATCCGGCGCGCAATATGGCGGCGTAATCGACGAGACCACCCGCATGACGCTGAACGGCACGGTGAACAAGACCGGCATCCTGTTGGTCTGCGCATTGGCCACCGCCGCCTACACCTGGCACAACTTCCTCCAGTCGCGCGATCCGGCCGACATCATGCCCTCCATGCTCATTGGCGGCATCGGCGGTCTCATCTTCGCCATAGTCACCATCTTCAAAAAGGAGTGGTCCCCTGTGACCGCGCCCATCTACGCGCTGCTCGAAGGCCTGATCCTCGGCGGCCTCTCGGCGCTGCTCGAACTGCGCTTTCCCGGCATCGCCATGCAGGCCGTGGCCCTCACCTTTGGCACGCTCTTCGTGCTGTTGCTAGCCTATCGCTCCGGACTGATCCGGGTGACGCAGAAGTTTCGCCTGGGAATCATCGCGGCCACCGGCGGCATCTTTGTCTTTTACATGCTGGAGATGCTGCTAGGGTTTTTCGGCGTCCACTTCACTTCCATCAACGGCAGCGGGTTTATCGGCATCGGCTTCAGCCTGATCGTAGTGGCCGTCGCGGCCCTCAATCTGGTGCTCGACTTCGACTTCATCGAGCAGGGCGTCCACTACGGCGCTCCCAAATACATGGAGTGGTACGGCGCATTCGGCATCATGGTCACCCTGGTCTGGCTCTATCTGGAGATTCTCCGCCTGCTCTCCAAAATGCGCAGCAGAAACTAGGGATGTCCGTCGTAAAGATGGTCGTTGAATGGTTTTGAAGGGTACGGGCTTTAGCCCGTACATCAAGTCAGCAAAATATATGCGGGCTTTAGCCCCTGAGGGAATGTTCGCAGTACAAGAGAACCTTCCTTCAGGAAAAGAATGCCGTTAGTCAATTCATGATTCTTTCCGCGCTTCGGCCACCATACGACGGACGATGGCATGGATCGATTGGGAGCTAACGAAGAGGCCAAGCGTGCATATAATTGCAAACGCGATGCCCAGGTAAAACCCGCCTCGGTCCCCATTCGAAGAGTACTTGACAATCATCCAGTAAGAGATGGCAAGGCACCAGGAGAAGGCGAAAAGCAGAAAAATAGCCTTATTGAGCGACTGTTTTCTGCATCGTATGTCAAAATATGCGGCTATACTTTTCATGGCAGCCAGTATAGCGCACGCATATCCTGCCTTCAACCAGAAACTCCGCCCCCCGCCAAGCCCAATTTATACTGAAAGACAACATGAATCCCTTCCTGCCCGTAGACGAACAGATGGACCTTCTCCAGAAGGGCGCGGCGGAGATCATCCGCGTCGCCGACCTGAGAGAGCGTCTCGAAGAGAGCCGCAAAACCGGACGCCCCCTGCGCATCAAAGTCGGCTTCGACCCCACATCGCCCGACCTGCATCTGGGCCACACGGTGCTGATGCGCAAGCTCCGCCACTTTCAGCAACTCGGCCACCAGGTCATCTTCCTCGTTGGCGACTACACCTCGCTGATCGGCGACCCCACAGGCCGCAATGTCACCCGCAAGCCGCTCAGCAGAGAACAAATTAATGAGAACGCCAAGACCTACACCGAGCAAGCCTTCAAGATTCTCGATCGTGACGTCACCGAGATTCGCTACAACTCGGAGTGGCTGGGCAAGCTCGGCTACGAAGACATCGTTCGCCTCGCCGCGCGCTTTACTGTTTCGCAGATGCTGGAGCGCGATGACTTCCACAAACGTTACGAGGCCGAGCAGCCTATCAGCCTCCACGAGTTTCTCTACCCGGTCATGCAGGGCTACGACTCGGTGGCCTTGGAGTGCGACGTGGAACTGGGTGGCACCGACCAAAAGTTCAACCTGCTCTGCGGACGCGAACTGCAACGCCACTACGGCCAGAAGCCGCAGATCGTGCTGATGACGCCGATTCTCGAAGGCCTCGACGGCGTGCAGAAAATGTCCAAATCGCTCGGCAACGCCATCGGCATCAACGAGCCGCCCGCCGAAATGTACGGCAAGCTGATGAGCATCAACGACGATCTGATGTGGAAGTATTGGGTCTTCCTCACCGACCTCAAGCAATCGGAAGTTGACGCGCTCCAGGCTGAAGTCACCGCCGGCAAGCTGCACCCAATGGAAGCAAAGAAGCGCCTCGCCCGCTCCGTCACCGCCAGCTTCCACAGCGAAGAAGCCGCGCAGGCCGCCGATGAAAATTGGGCAAAGATGTTCCAGCGGGGAGGATTTTCCCAGGATGTCGAAGAGTTTCGATTCTCACTAAAGGACTATTTCCCAGATAATGTTGTTGAACTGAAACAGATGCGCTCAGAAACTACGCCAACGGACTTCCAAGAACCCGGTGGTTCGTATCAGTTGCTAAAGATCGCCAAACTGTTAACCGACTCGGGATTAACAAGCTCAAATGCCGAGGCACAGCGCAAATTGAAGGAGGGTGCGGTTCGCATCAACGATCAGGTGTGGACTAAGCCGACGAGGCCCCTTGAGAGCAGTGATTTCACTTCACCTGGTAGAGGCAGTGAAGTTCGGCTTCAGATTCGCCTGGGCAAGAAGGCGAAGATTGCGATTGGTTCATGAAAAAGATCAAGCGACCCGAGAAAACTACGCAGGGTTTTCTCGGCGATTCTTGATGTCTTCTATTATCTGCTGCACGGTGATTCCCTTTTGCCACTTGTGCCGGTCTCTCGTATAGTCGCCAGAGCCGGAACGATAGGTGCGTAGATAACGAGCATAGCCATAAGGGCCTAACTCACGACTAAGTATTTTCGTAATGTGATGATCGAATTGCTCATCGGTCATTTCAACCAGATCAGGGCGCTCATCAGGATTCATTTCATTTCCCCAGTACCAGTTTATCGGCTGGAGAGCGGAGACAATCCGCAGTGGTTCTGTATAAATGGCGCTTCCAGATTAGCCAAATGGCGTATACTGGACTTGGAGGCAGACCATGGCCACGTTGACCGTCCCCGCCGTTCTAGGCGGTGAGCTCGTTCTTGGCAAGCTGACCTACCAGGGCGGCGCGCTGGCCGAACTGGTCCGTGAAGGCCTGCCCGCCGAAGCGCTCTTTCTGCTAGCCAAGCGGCTTGACCTGACTCAGGCCGAAATCTCCTCAAAAATCGGAATCCCGCAGCGCACTCTCACCCGGCGGCTCACCCGCAACACGCGCCTGACCGCAGCCGAATCCGACCGCACAGTCCGGCTGGCCCAGGTCTTTGCCACGGCAGCCGAGACGCTTGGCACTGAGGAAAAGGCCGCGCAATGGCTCAAGACGCCCAATCGCGCCCTGCGCGGCGGCTGCCCGCTGGACCAGTTGGACACCGATCCCGGCGTGCGCGAAGTCGAAGACATTCTTGGCCGCATCTCCTACGGCGTTTATAGCTGATGCGCATCTGGAGGATTTGCCGGGAGCCTTACGCAGCCTTCAGCGGCGAGGGAGCGCGGCGTTTCGGTGGTCGTTGGAACTCGCGTGGTGTGCCGATGGTTTACGCATCCACCTCGCTGGCGCTGGCCGCCATCGAACTCTTTGTCCATTTGGAACCCGGCCAGGCGCCCGGCGACTTGGTTTACATCTCCGCAATCCTGCCGGAAGGAGAACCGGCGCGCACCCTCCAGCCAGCCGAGTTGCCACCCGCATGGTGGACAGACAACGCCGGAGCCGTCACCACCCGCGATCTGGGCGACGCCTGGATTGCCGCCCGTTCCTCGTTGGCCTTGCTGGTTCCCTCGGTTCCCATTCGCGCGGAGTGGAACGTCCTCCTCAATCCACTCCATCCGCGCATCAGCGAGTTGCTGATCAATCCGCCTCAGCCTTTTGTCTTCGACAAGCGAATGTTCCAGCAGGCGCAACCATAGAGGGCAAGATTTTTCCCTGTGGCGGCTCCCCCTGATCGATATTGTTTGAGCATCGAAAGATATAAGATCAAGCGGAGGAGTCTTTTCCATGGATCGCAGAAGTTTCTTATTCCAGGCCAGTGCCGTAGTTGCCGCGACAACCTGCTCCCGGCGCGCGGCTGCACAGGATGCATCGGCCGTTTCCGCTGAGTTGACGCTGCGCGAAGAGCCTGGATCGCCGCTGATGCCGCTCACCTACTCCGGCCTGAGCTATGAACTGGCCCAGTTGACCGATCCCACCTTCTTTTCCGCCGCGAACCGCGATCTGGTCGCCCACTTCCGGCTACTGAGCCCCCACGGAATTCTCCGCACCGGCGGCAATACCAGCGAGTTTTGCTGGTTCCAGGCCGATGCTTCCACAGTTGTGCCGAAGTTGAGGGTTCCGCCGGGCAAGTTGGAAGAGAACTGGATGCCGCACCGCCTGTTTGCCGTCACGCCGCAGGCCATCGATGAGCTGGCGGGATTCCTCGAAGCAACGGGATGGCGGCTCATCTACGGCCTCAATTTTGGCAACAACACGCCGGAGAAAGCCGCCGAGGAGGCAGCCTATGTGGCGCGCGCCGTGGGCCGTCATCTGGAGTATTTCCAGATCGGCAACGAACCGGATTTCTATCACGACGCCATCAACGGCACGCGTCCGGCCGGGTGGGACTTTGCCGACTATTTGAAAGAGTGGACGAGTTTTGCCGAGGCCATCGCGGCTCGTGTGCCCGCGGCGCGCTTCGGCGGACCGGACGTGGGCGCTTCCTCCGATTGGGTCACGCGGTTTGGCGAGGAGTTGCCGGTAACGATTCGGCCCCGCCTGACAGCCCTCACCGGGCACTACTATGCCGAAGGTCCGCCCAATGACCCGCGCGTAACCACCCAGCGTCTGCTCGCGGGCAATCCCAGGATTGCCGGTGAGATGCAGCGCATTGAAGCCGTCGCGCGGGCGCATGGGCAGGTGTACCGCATGACCGAAGGCAACTCCTGCTATCGCGGCGGCAAGCCAGGAATGAGCAATGCCTTCGCGGCTGCGCTCTGGGCGGGAGACTACATGCTGCTGCTGGCCAGCCTGGGATGCGCCGGCGTCAATCTGCACGGGGGCCGCAGCGGGTTTCTCTCCGCCGGGCTGGGCGATCATACGCCGGGGATGGAAGTGGCTAGGACTCCGCAAGCCATGCGCAGCGGCTTTTATACGCCGATTTTCAGCGAGCCGGAGAGCCCCGTCAGGGCCATGCCAATTTTTTATGGAATGTTGCTGGCAAACCAGTTTGCGGGCGGCGTCCTGCTTCAGGTGGACGGAAAGATCGAGGGCGCCAACGCCACAGTCTATGCCGCACGGCAGAAATCCGGCTTCAATGTTGCCATCTTCAACAAGGACGAATCACAAGCAGTTGAGTTGTCGATCCGCGCGCCGCACCGAGTCCATTCCGCAACCGCGTGGAGAATGCAGGCTCCGGCGCTTGATTCGACCGAGGCCGTAACCCTCGCCGGCGCGGAGATTCATGCGCACGCACAATGGAGCCCGCGTGCAGCCGAGCCGCTCAAGGTAAGCAACGGGATTCCGCGCATACGGGTTCCAGCTGCCAGTGCAGTTCTGATGTTTTTGAGCTGAAAGTGCCTTGCAGAAAATGATGAAGCTGCTTTTACAGCTTCGCGTCCCGCTCTACCGTTCCACAACCGCCTTGGATAGATTTCTTGGCCGGTCCACATCCACGCCGCGCTCAATGGCCATGAAGTACGCGAAAAGTTGCAGCGGAATCACCTCGGCGATGGGCAGCAGGTACTCGCTCGCCGGCTGCACCAGAACGCAATCCGTCACCAGCTCCGCCACATCGCGGTCGCCGGCGTTGGCCAGCGCAATCACCTTTGCGCCTTGCGTCTTCATCTCCACAAGCAGTTGCAGCGTTTTTTCGTAGCGCACAACCGATGCGTCCAACGCGCGGTCCACCGTGGCCAGCACCACCAGCGGCACGCGGTCGCTCACCAGCGCATTCGGCCCATGCTTCAGCTCGCCCGCCGGATAGCCCTCGGCATGAACGTACGAAGCCTCTTTCAGTTTCAACGCTCCCTCGCGCGCAATGGCGTAGTGAATCCCCCGCCCCAGAAATAAAAATGTATTCGCGGAGTTGTATTTGTGCGCCAGCGCGGCCATCTGCTCGCGCCAGCCGTCGAGCTGCTCTTCGATTGCGCCGGGCAGCTCCTGCAACCGCGCAATGTTCGCCTCCAGCTCCGCGGCATCCATCCGGCCCTCTCGCCGCGCCTCATACAGAGCCAGCAGAAACAGCACGGCCAACTGGCAGGTAAAGCTCTTCGTCGCAGGAATCGCCTTTTCCACGCCCGCGCCCAGCGGCATCGACACGCCCGCCTCCAGCGCCATAGTCGACAAGTCCACATTGGTAATCGCCAGCGTCTTTTCGCCCTTCTGGCTCACCTCGCGCAGCGCCGCCAGCGTGTCCGAAGTCTCGCCCGACTGCGAAATCACAATCACCGACGGCCGCCGCGCATCGCTTCCGCCCCGGCAACTGTACTCGCTCGCGTACTCCACATCCACCGCCAGCCCGCACAGGTCCTCCAGCAGAATCTCGCCCGCCAGTCCCGCGTGCCGGCTGGACCCCGACGCGGCAATCAGCACCTCGCCCGCCGGGTTTTCCCACCCCGCCAACCGCTCCGCCACTTCCCGCCGCAGCCCGCCGCCCTCCAGATACAACCCCAGCGTCCGGCGCAGCGCAGCCGGCTGTTCATAGATTTCCCGCAACATCTCGTGGGCAAAACTCTTCGAATCGCTCATTTCCTCACAGTACCTTCAGAAGCCAATCAGCCCCTAAATTCGATCATATACGATGAAGTCGGTCATATCCTTGACCGAATGCCTAAATTATTTCACAGATCGCTCAAAATATCTCGCGCAGGCCTTCCTTTTTACCTCTCCGAGAGGTTAAAATCGGTGCGGTATGGCCGACACGCTCAATCGCCGCTGTGAACTCATCATCAAATTCCTTCTCCGCACCGGAACCGCCTCCGTCGAA
>Ga0302320_10023247_pt1 | contig 12175 bp, 4 predicted proteins | sample Bog_T0_3_FD_202130 | JGI IMG/M metagenome (GOLD analysis project Ga0302320, IMG submission 202130) | Peat permafrost microbial communities from Stordalen Mire near Abisko, Sweden - Bog_T0_3 | ecosystem: Environmental > Terrestrial > Soil > Wetlands > Peat | place: Sweden: Abisko, Stordalen Mire...
TGTTGGTAAAGCCTGTAGTCTTCGTTCATGATGGATGCGAAGGGCCGCAGTGTCAGAATTCCTGTGTCTGTCTTGGCAGACCAATCGTCGGACGATTGAGCGAGTGCCGTGGCTGCCAGCAGTTGTTGTCGCGTGATTCTGTCGGGAAGTTTTCCAACGGCAAACAGCGCGATCGGCCCGCGCATGAGTGCTACCGTGTTTGGATTTTTCTTGTCTATAGGCTCGAGAGCGAGCGGCATTTCTATTTCCATCTCGATACGGTCACCGTCGTTCCATCCCCGTTGTAGCGCCAGGAATTTTCCTGGGATCACATCGCTTTGAACTCGCTTGCCGTTCACTGCGACGCTCGTTTTTGCACCGGCCCATCCTGGAATTCGGAGGTAAACTGTAAACGTTTCCGGTTTCGCAAGCGCGAACTCCATTTGAGTCGTGTTCGCTCGTGGAAATTGTGTCGTCTGGGTGAGCTTCGCCGGCGTTCCATTCGGCGACCACGCGAGTGTGGACGGCACGAACAGATTCACGTACACGCCGTCTTTGCCGCGGTAATACGAGCTGATGCCATAGTCGGCTGCGAGCTGTGGGAACGTTCCTGAGCAGCACGGCCACTTATCCTTGTAATGAACCTTCTTCGCAGAGTTGTTGTAATCGGAGTAGTAGAAGGAAGTGCCGTCGGGCAATATCGGCAAAGCGCCGGCGATCGTATTGTACAAGACGCGTTCCATGCTGTCGCCGTAGCGCGAATCGCCGGTGACGCGCAACAAATACCGCGTGATTTTGAAATGGCCGTATGCGCCGCAGGGGGTCTCGAAGCTGGAGTGGGTGAGTCCCAGGCTCTGATCGAGGCCGTCGCTATCCGGCATCACGAACGCTTCGTCGGGTCCCCAGCCGCCGGTGGCGAAACTTTGGTCTTGGACCATGCGGAAACCGTTCGTTGCGGCGCGCAAATACTTTTCGTCGCCCAGCACCAGATAAGCCTGCATCGCCGAGCTGAAAGCGTTCACGTGGCTGTACGCGTGCTCGCCCGGCAAAACATTTTGACCTTCGGCGAGAGGATCGAAATATTCCTTCTCAAGGAAGCGAACCGCCAAGTCCTTGTAGCGCGGATCGCCGCTTCGCTGGTACGCGAGGAAAAAATTCTCAGGCAGCGTGTAGGTTTCATCGAACGTGTACGCAATATCTTTGTGAGGCCGGGCGCGTTGTTCCGGGCGGCTCAATGCCTTTTCAGGCAAGTGAGGAAGTACCGCGTCCGTGCTGCGTCGCAGCACGTCAAGCGCCGCAGGATCCTGGGCGAATTCGTGAGCATCAATCAGTCCGCAACAGGTTTTGTCAAACGTGTAGGCGGGCAGCCGGTAGTCCACGTAAAATTTGCCGGCGGGATCGACCGTTGCTCCGTAACCGCGCACCAGGCGCTGAACTTTTTCCTGTGTTGGTTTCGAACCGGTGATCGCGTACGCCCGGGCAAGCCCCGAAAGATATTGACCGAAGCTGTGGCCCGGAATGAACGCATGAAAATTTTCCATGGGGCTAAAGTCTTCCGCGTCGTCGTACCAGCCGCCCATGTCCGGTCCGTCGGCCGGTAAGCCTTCGCGTTGGCGGAAGGGTTTAAGCATGGCGTCTTCATCAAGATGCAGGTAGAGGTCGTGGTTCTGGTCAAATTGTCGGCGAAACGGTCCATCCAGCAGCTGCACTTGCGAGTAGCCGAAAGTAGAAAGTTGCGGCGTGACCTCGGCCTGAGGTTTTGCCGCAAAGCCCCAGGTTGGGTGCGTTTGCGATGCCCAAAGTGCGCCCGCGCCCACCGCGGCGTGCGCCAAAAACTTTCGTCGTGACGTTTTTTTCATGTACAGGCTCCCGGGAATCGCCGTTGGTGGCTGGTAGTGGATGACGCGGCGCTGGCTCCAAAGTGTTTGGACGCTCAAAGTCGAGAAATCGTTTACCAAACGTATATACGCGCCTGGAAACGAAGTTGTCAAGCCAACGAAAAACAGTCGTTGGCGGCGGTCGTCCGGCGCTCACCGATTCTGAGGATGCGCGGCGTCGTCCGCGCTGCGCACGGGCGCCCTGCGAGTGGGTAGCGAAGCCGGCGGCGCGAACAACGATTCATCGATCGGTACGTTCTGTTGCACGCTGTCCAACTGAATCACCGACATCCGTCGCGGCTCTCGTATCGTGGTCTGATAGGGAATCTCGACTCCGTCCTTGTTCCGATAGTCCGCGAAATCGAGCTGTGTAGAATTTCGACCGAGGGGTGACTCGATATATCGGATTTCGCGGACCAGGAGGTGCGTCGCCTGGTCAAAATACAAATCCAGTTCCAGCGGACCGGTGCCTTTCGCAACCAGCACCCACACAGGTCGCCCTTCAATCTCGTCAGGATATTCGACCGAAAGACTCGGATACGCGTTGCGGATTCCACTGGGAAATTGAAGATCGGCTTCGAGCTTCGCCGCTGCGACTTCATCTGCATGCATTCGACGCGCCGGTCGCCCAGGAGCTGTCGTCCAACCGTCGTCGTCGCTTAGAATCGCCGAGGCATCTCCACCTTTTGTGTGCCGAACGATCGCCAGTCTTCTACTCGATTCAGTGAAAACCTCAATTGGAACGACCTCACCCTGCGATGTCTCATTTCCATGCGCCACCCGGCTCTCTGCTCTCGCCAATGCCGTATCGCCGCCCAGAGCCGTCACGGAATCCCCAAGGATTTTCGTCGAAGTTGGCAGGGTCGCGGAAAGTGCCGAAACGCTGGAATTTTCCGGCGCAACCGGCGGCGATTTCAAGGTCGGGTCGGGCGTCGGAACCGGAGTGGTCGCACCGCGGTGGCAGGTGTAACAGGTGATTTCGCGTGCGCCCTGAAAATTGTTTTGATTGAGCGCAAACGTCATTTTCATCATTGCCCGCGCGATTTGCTTGGGCTTCTTATCGTCCTTCTCGAAGTGACCTTCCAAGTGGCAAAACGAGCACTGAACTCCGAGCGATGAGGAAATGAATCGCATCGACGCCACAAGCTGATCGGCCGAAATATTTTTCAGCACTTGAATATTTTTGAAAGCGTCTTCGGCGCGGTCTCCAGTTTCCTGATCGTTCGAAGCGAGACTCGGCTGGGCGGACGCTTTCATGGCCGCCTGGATTCTTGCGGACAAAAAGCCGGCTTCGGCATCTCGGCCGTTCTTCTGATAGAGCCCGATCAACTTGCTTGCGGAGGGAAGATCCAGCGGATCAAGCGCAAGCGCCTTCTCGAAATGTGTGATCGCCCCGGCATCGTCGCCAGCCAGAATATAGGGCGATGCAGCGTCTCCTTGCGCGATTGCGGAATTCGGATTCAGTTCGAGATCTCTCTCAAACGCAAACTTCGCCTCCGAGCTCTGTTTTCCGATGAGTAGTGCCTGGCCAATCCATGCGAAGAAGTCGCTATCGTCGCCGAAATTTTCCTGTATGGACGTGAGCATCCGGTATCCCTGCAATATGAACGCACCGGAATGGCGTTGCATGCCCGCGTCGATGTAAGCAATTCCGAGATTGCGGGTCCGAAACTCGGGCGCTGGTTCTCGCCAAGCCACGATGCCGGCGTCCGGAGGAGCTTCGGGATATTCCTGGGGATGCCGCTGAATGCGGTGATCCGTGAAGACCGTGTGGCCGCCATCGTTCGCATCGCGCTTCGGCATGTGGCAGCTCAAGCAATCGGTCTGTATCGCGGGATGCGGTGCTGCGGGAAAACTGGAGGCGTGGCACGTGAGGCAGCGGGTGCGGTAATACGAAACAGCGTCGATGGGCTTATCGTGCGGATTGTGGCAAGTGCCGCACCACAGGCGGCCTTCGCTGTTTCTCGCGCAAGCGCTCAACCGGAGTTGCTCGGCATGGCTGATTACCTTAAAAGCGCCGGTCGGATTCGCGTCATGGTATGTGCTGAAGACATCCTCGGTACGTTCTCCCACAACGAAATCGCTGATGTGCCGCCCAGGATTGGCCACTCGCGCCACACCGAATAGATGACACTGTTCGCAGACGCTATCGCGCGCTGCGGGTTCGAGCTTTGCGGGGTTCACGATCGTTTCTGCACGCGGATCTACGATGTGTTTTTCCGAGGGACCATGACAACGTTCGCAGGTGATCGATTCGGCGTCGGCAGGAAAAATTGGCGGACGGTAGGCGTTCAGAGTTCCGGGCACAAAAAGGGCAGTCCCCGAATGGCAGAGAACGCACTCCTGTCGAATCGGGCGCGTGAAATCGGGATCGGTCTGATGTTCAAACCCGGGCGCTAGATCGTAGGCGCTGCGGCTCTTGTAGTAGGCAACTGGCGACTGGAAAAGGTGATCGTCAATGTTCACCAGATAGCCGTTGGCGTGCGTGCCGGAACCGATCACCCAATCCACACGGAAGTCGAGTGCCTCACCGCCATCTGATAAATGCTGAAAGAATCCGCTGGGCGAAGACGTCATCGTAATCGTCGAACCGTTCGCGGTGACGGAACCAACGGGTTCTTCTCCGGCGCGGCGCAACGAATGAGCCATTGTCGTTCTTTTGTAGCCGGCAACCTCGGACGGATGGCAGACGACACACTTGTTTGCTCCACCCAGCTGAGCGGAAGGTACAGCGCCCGTGCGGACCATGGAGACCTGCGAGGACTGGCCGCGAACGACGGGGATCGGCCAGAAGCAGATCAAAATCACGGCCAACGAAACGGCGGCTACGCGAAATGCATACGTCGGACGACAAACGAGCGGTGCTTTCATCATGCTTGCTGCATTGAACTCGCGTTGCCGTTTGGGTCTCATTCGTTATCAGCGCACGATGCGGATCACTGGCTAGGCGGTCTCGCTTCGGACGAGTCTTCAGGCTTCGGAATGTAGAGCTTGTACTTGTTGGCGGAATTTTCAGTGGCTTGTGTTTGGGATCTCAATTCTGCGAGCCGTTCTACGATTCCGGGTATTTCGTTATTCGTATCCTTCGTCTTTCGTAATGCCAACAATAAGTGATACATCGCGATCTGGTCATCGGGATTGTCGCGAAGGACGATCCGGCACTGATTGATCGCGCGTTCGTTCTGGCCAGACTGAAAATAGAGATTGCCGAGCACGTTTCGTGCAAGACGGAAATTCGGTTGTAGCTCAACCGCCCTTGCCGCAGCCTGCAGCGCTTCTTTGAATTGTGCGCTGCCTGGCGCCGGACCACCCTGCAATAGGATTTCGGCTTTCAGGTAATGGAGAAACGGATCCTTCGGGTGAACTTTTAACTGGGCTTCGACGGTCTTGAGCGCCTGTTCAAGGTCGCTATTCTGAAACTGAGCCAGACCCTCGGCCACGGCGGCCGATGCTTGCTTCGGATCCAGATGATTCGCAGTCTCAAAATCGGCTTGGCCTTTTTCGAACTGGCCCATCTGAACGAACAGAATCCCGCGTGCTACGTAGAGAGTGGCATCTTTGGGTAATTGCCGGATCCCGGCATCGACCATCTCCACGCCCACTTGAAACGATTGATGCTTGTAGGAGAGCGCCGCGAAATCCACGTAGTATTTTGCTTTTTGACGATTTGCAACAATCGCTTGCCGCAATAGGGCTACAGCGCGTGGAGTGTCGCCCGTTTCTTCGTATGCTGCTGAGGCTAAATCAAGCGCATCCGGATCGGGATTTGCATCTCCGATGATCGGTTCTAAGGCCGCGACTGAATCCTGCGCTCGACCCGCCGCTAACTGGACGACCGCAAGGTTATAGCGCGCGTGCGGATCATCCGGACGCGATTCGAATATCTGCTGAAATATTGGCACAGCATCTTCCGGTTTTTGCAGTTCCATCAGACACGAACCGAATTCCTCTAATGCCGAAGGTTGTGATGAAAGAGCCGATCCGCTCAGCTGATAATGTTTCACTGCATTAGGACAGTCGTGTTTTTTGTACGCCAGTGCCGCAAGCATCGCATGCGTGGTCGGCTCGTCGGGGCGGACTTTGAGTATCCGGTTCAAGAGCGGAATCGCGCGATCGCTCCCTGCCGCATATTCAATCTGCGCCGCGCCCTCGAGCGCGGCCAGATAGTCGGGTTGGATGGCCAATGCCTTTTCGTACGCGGCGAGCGCCTCTCGAGCGTTCGACATATGCGAATACGCGACGCCCTCAAGCGTCCAAAGCCTTACGTCTTTCGGCCATTTCGCTAACTGCTCGTGCGTTAAGGCCAGCGCACGGTCGTTGTCGTTGCTGCGAATGGCTGCCTGAACTGCGGCAATGCTGCTTGAATCGGCTGAAGTCTGCGGGGACGCTACGGTTACGAAGCTGAATGCCAGCAGAACAGAGCCGCAAAACCCGCGTGAAGTAGTACGCAGTAATCGCGGGCGGCGAGTCGAAGCAGGTGCCTCCGTCGCGGGGGTATTCGTGCGGTTCACGCTGATGGGTGCCGTACAAACCGAGTTGCACTGAAAATCAATGGAAAACGTTTCCTCCTGTTTTATACTTCGCAAGGGTGGCTGCGTCAAGGCGGCACTCCTAGCCGTTTTCCTGCAGTGGGTAGTAGTATTGCTTTCGCGCAGATGAACCTCACTCGCCGATCGTTTTTTCAATTGTCTCTGGGTCTCGGATTCGGAATCTCCACATGCGAAGTCTTCGCGCAGGGCGTGGCTACCCGGGCCACCAAGGCGCAACCTCGTACTCCGCCTTCGGGCCGCAGTTTCGACGCGTACCTCACAGACGTCGCACTTGCCGCAGGTCTGTTCGCGCCTACCATCTACGGCCTCGCCGACAAGAAAGATTACATCCTTGAGGCGGTCGGATGCGGATGCGCGTTCATTGATTACGACAACGACGGGTGGATGGACATTTTTCTCCTGACGGGTACGCGAATCGGTGGCGCTCCGCCGGGAACTACCAACCGGCTGTATAAAAATAACCGCGATGGCACATTCACAGACGTCACGGATCAGGCCGGACTCCGCGACCTAGGCTGGGCTTCCGGCGTTTGCGTCGGCGACTACAACAATGACGGATTCGAGGATCTGTTTTGCACTTATTTTGGCCAGAACAAACTTTACAAAAATAACGGCGATGGCACCTTCACCGACGTGACGAAAGCGGCGGGACTGACGAACGGTCTCCCTCGCTACGGCGCAGGGTGTACGTTCCTCGATTACAACCGCGACGGCCTACTCGATCTTTTTGTATCGAACTACGTCCAGTTCGACATCAACCACGTTCCGAAGCCCGGCCAAAATGCCGACTGTAGTTGGAAGGGCATCGACGTGGAGTGCGGTCCTCGCGGATTGCCCCACGGTTTCCACTCGCTCTACCGCAATAACGGCGACGGTACTTTCACCGACGTCAGCGAATCGGCCGGAATCTCGACCGCGCGCGGAAGCTACGGAATGACGGTAGTCGCCGCGGATTTCGACCAGGACGGATGGCCCGATATATTCGTCGCGTGCGACTCGACCCCCAGCTTGCTTTTTATGAACAACCACGACGGCACGTTCCGAGAAGAGGGAGTGATTCGCGGAGTCGCGCTCAGCGAAGACGGAGCAGAGCAGGCGGGAATGGGCGTAGGCGTAGGTGACTACAACCTCAGCGGCCGTCTGGATATTTTCAAGACCCATTTCAGCGACGACACCAACGGGTTATACCGGAATGACGGCAAAGGAAATTTCATGGACGTCACCGCGGCCGCCCGAATCGGCGTCGAGAATCGATATGTGGGCTGGGGCGCGGGTATCGTGGACCTCGATAATGACGGTTATCCGGACATTTTCATGGTTACCGGCAGTGTGTACCCCGAACTTGAGAAAACGCTTCCTCAGTATCCCAACAAAACGCCTCGAGTTGTGTTCCGAAACCTGGGCAACGGTACGTTCGAAGAGCTGCTGGACGGCGCTGGCCCCGGCGTCTCCGAGGCGCACTGCAGCCGGGGTTGCGCCTTCGGTGATTTCGATAACGACGGGGATCTGGACGTTCTGATTGTAAACATGAACGAGCCGCCGTCACTTTTGCGCAACGATGTGCGCGGAGCGAATCACTGGCTGAAACTCAAACTCGTAGGAACGAAATCGAACCGCAGCGCCATCGGAGCGCGTGTGGAGTTGCGTTATGGCAAAAAGCTGCAAGTGCAGGAAATGCTCAGCCAATCGAGCTTTTATTCAACCAATGACAGCCGTTTGCACTTCGGACTGGGCCTCGAAAAATTCGCCAGCGTCGTAATCCATTGGCCCAGCGGGCACGTTGAAGATCTGAAGGAAGTGGCCGCAAACCAGTTGATCGTTGTAAAAGAAGGAGCCGGAATCGTGCCGGGGCAAGGTTGGAAACGGAAATTGCCCGCGGAGCAGGGCGGAAAATAAGTACCGGCGGCGGATCTCAGGACGAGAAAATCCTCGGAAAGATGCTCAGAGTGTTCGGTCGATTCCATGTCCGGACGTTTGTCCATAATCAAAAAGAACTAAGCATTCAAGTTTTTGCTTGACAGTATTTGAGAAACGGATGTAGATTCCGTCCACTGGCAAGTAAACGTTTTCTCGGAGTATGGTGGGGGAGTGGGGTTTCGCTTCTTGGACTTCATCGCCATTCCCGATGCGCCATTCGGCTAACTTTCAGCGACTGGTTGTGGCTTGACGCGTTTTTTTTGATCGCTGGAATTCGACAGAAATGCTTCTTGGGGGGACAGGGATGAGATTGACAACGGTACTGCGTGGCTTTTTCGTTCTCGTGGCGCTGCTTTTATCGGCGGGCGCATCCTTCGCGCAGTTTAGCGGCCGCGTCGATGGCGTGGTGCAAGACGCCTCGGGCGCAGCGATTCCGAAGGCGAACGTTGTGCTGGTAAAAACCGGCACAGACGTTAAGTACACAACCGTCGCTGACGCAGCCGGAAATTTCAGCTTTGTCAGCTTGGCTCCGGCCGATTATCAGCTCACCGCAGACGCCGATAACTTCGCGAAAGCTCTGCAAAACATCACTCTCGATACGAACCAAAATCTGAAAGTAACAGTGACGCTGCCCCTTAAATCCGTAGCCACCTCGGTCGAAGTGACCGAGCAAGCGCCGGTGCTAAACACCGAAGAATCGCGTAACCAATTGACACTTGAGCATGTCGAGGTCGATACCCTGCCCGTCGCTGGGCGGAGCATCGTCGGTCTCGCCACTTTGGCCCCAGGCGTAACCGGACTCGGAACGGGCACGGCCAACGCTCCCGGATCGAATGTGGACAACTACTCGACCGAAACGGCGGTTGATGCAAGCGCGAACGGCGAAGGCCAAATGTCGAATATGTGGGTGGTGGACGGCCTCGACGTCACCAGTGGCATCCGTCAGGGCATTTTGAACCTCACCCCGAACCCCGATTCCGTGCAGGAAATGAACATTCAGGTGAATACGTTTTCTTCAGAGTACTCGCGGGCGAGCGGTTTGCAGACGGTCATGACCACGAAGTCTGGCACGGACCAGTTTCACGGCTTCGGCGCCGATTACTACAACAACCGCACCATGTATGCCAGGACGAAATTCAGCCCGGCGGACTATTTGCCCTTCCATGGAAACAACTTGGCGTTCGGTATCGGCGGCCCGGTGATTCCGCATCACCAATTTTTCTTTTTCTTTGACGTTGAGCCGCTGCGCGAAGAGCAATCGACCAACACAGGCGGCATCACTTTTGCCGATCCTCAATTCATTTCCTTCGCACAGGCGAATTTCCCAAATACAGTGGGCACTGGTTTGCTCACCACCTACTCGCCGGCAGGACTTTCGGGAGTGACTGTTGCGCAAACAGCGGGGACGTATTTCTATGGACCGGGAGGCTGCCCGAGCGGTGTGCTTGTGATCCCGGTGGGCGCAGCTTCGCTGCCCTGCGGAACGAACTTCATTGACACCGGCAACTTCAGTGCGAAGGCGGTCCGCAACGGCACTCAATATTTCGGACGCATCGATAAATATTTTAGCAAAGACCGAATCTACGGCAGCTTTTACCGCACCGTACTCACCTACGGATCCCCCGGTGCGATTCCCGCGTTTTCGGCCGACAGCAACCAGAACTGGGAGTATGCGATTCAAGCGAACTGGGCTCATACCTTCAGCCCCACCACTTTGAACGAAGCTCTATTCGGCGTAAGCCGCGTCGAAGGAACACTCGCTAGCGGCGCGCAGGTTTACACCGTACCGAACGTTCAAGTCGGCGGAATCAATACAGAGAATGGCGAAGCGTTCGGCGCTGGTTTCGCGCAAGGCGATTTCATTCAGAAGAATTACCACTGGCGAGACGTGCTTACTCACGTGCAAGGCGCTCACACTCTGAAGTTCGGTTACGAAGGTTGGTACGGCGAGGATATCGAGCCGTTTCAGGGACCTTATTCGACGCCGACGTTTAACTTCCAGGACTTGACCACGCTGATTCAGGACCAGCCACGTACCGAAGGCGCCGTGATGTATAGCCCGACGACGGGCGCTCCGGTTCTTTGGTCGTGGGACGCTGCTTCGCGCACTTGGGGCGCCTTCGCAGAAGATACCTGGAAGGTAAAGTCGAACCTCACGCTGACGCTCGGCGTCCGTTACGACGATTCCGGAAATCCGTGGTCGAAGAGCGCAAGCACGGTCTTCGGCAATTTCTATCTCGGACCCGGCGCCACGTTCAACGATCAGGTGGCCAACGGATTCGCGAAAGAAACTCACAACGCGCTGAATCACTCCGTCAATAATCTGATTAGTCCACGGCTCGGCGTGGCGTGGAATCCTGCGCCCGGCTGGGTGGTTCGCGGCGGTTTCGGCATATTCAACAACTGGCTTACTTCGGCAAACGTGCAGGAAGAATTCCGCGGCAACCCGCCAGGGCCGGTGCAGCCGACTTTTGTGCCCGGTGGAGTTCCGGGGGTTTCCGGTCCGCCGATTTTCGAACTCGGTACTTCGAACAAGCCGCCATTCGGCTTTCCCACTCCGAGTTTCACGGCCGGCTTGGACAGCAAAGGTGGCATCGCGGGCCTCAACTTCGGAATCGGTGGCATCAATCCGAACCTGAAGTCGCCGCAAGCTGCGGTTTGGTCGGGCACTGTGGAAAAGAGTTTGGGCCACATGTTCGTTGCCAGCGTCGGGTACACCGGGTCGCACAGTTACAACCTGGTGGGGGCCGGCGATGAGGCGGGCGCGGTGAGCTACGGCGTCAACATCAACTCGTTTGCGGGCGACTTGGTCCAGAACGAAAGTGTGGTGCCCACTCGTCTGAATTCGAGCTTTGGCGCGATTACGTATGCCGACAACAATCGTTACGGCAATTACCACGCCGTGATCTTCGACCTCCGTGGACGCTTCAAAAACGGATTCGTCGATGCTTCATACACGCATTCGAAATCCGAGGATGATGCCGGAACGTATCCGACCGCTGCGAATCCAGGTCAATATTACGGTCCTTCGCCGTGGGATGCTCCGAACCGTTTCTCGTTGACGGTCAACTACAAGATTCCCGGTTTGAACGGCGGCGAAGGCGTTCTCGGCCGGTTAACCGGTGGATGGGGCATCACGGGCACAAGCATCTACCAGAGCGGTTATCCGTTCACCGTCATTAACACGAATAATTTCAACCCAATCTGCCAACTTGGCCCGACGAACTGCCCGTCGTTTGGCAATCCGATTACGGGGCTTGCGGCCAATAGCGGCGACTACAACGCGGACGGAACGAACTACGACTATCCAAACGTTTCCACGTACCAGCAGGGAAACTCGAAAACGGCGTTTCTGAACGGGGTGTTCAGCGACCCCGCTACCCAGTTCACCCAACCGACGCTGGGTACCGAGGGTAACGAAAAGCAAAACTTGTTCCGCGGACCGAACTTCGCCGAGACCGACGCGGCGATTTACAAGGACAACCGGTTCAAAGAGCGCTACAACTTCCAGATCCGGTTTGAGTTTTACAACCTCTTCAACCGCACCAATCTGGAAAATGTGGACACCAACCCCATTGACGCGAACTTCGGTAAAGCAACCGGACAGTTGTTGGGCCGTTGGTGGCAGATTGGCGGTCGATTTACATTCTAATTTCACCACCCCACGAAAGCCTGCGTCCTTGTAAAGAGGGCGCAGGCTTTTTTATTTTAAAGATGCAGACTCTTGTGTGAGGCGTCATGAACCCGAGATTATCCGCGTTTGTCTTGTTCCTGACGGTTGTTGTTATCAGCAATGACGTGCCGGCCCGTGCACAAAGCACCAGGGACGGCCAAGCGGTCCACGTAGAGGGC
>Ga0302320_10023248_pt1 | contig 12174 bp, 12 predicted proteins | sample Bog_T0_3_FD_202130 | JGI IMG/M metagenome (GOLD analysis project Ga0302320, IMG submission 202130) | Peat permafrost microbial communities from Stordalen Mire near Abisko, Sweden - Bog_T0_3 | ecosystem: Environmental > Terrestrial > Soil > Wetlands > Peat | place: Sweden: Abisko, Stordalen Mire...
ATCGCGACCGGCTTGAGATTCGGCCGATACTTCCGGACGATCTTTCCGGCGGGGACCCGCTGTCGGGCGTGGCAGACGAATTTCAGTCAAGTCTGTCGGCCGACGGACACCTTTGGATTCCCGCGCCCTTGCGCGCACTGGTGGGCCTCGGCGAACAGAGCGTGATGATGCGTGTGGAAAACGGCGCAATCGAGATCTACCTTCGCAAGGTTTTCGAGACGCTCGGGTTTGGCCCGTAAAGCCTTATGCTGCTAGAGTGATAGCGGAGACAAGGATCACAAATGGCGGAAATCGAACCACCCAGCGCGAGCGTACCGGAAACACCTGCGGCCAGTGCGGCCCCCGGGCGCAGTCCGGATGAAACCGCGCTCGAATTGATGAAGTTCATCGCGGTAACCACCGGCTACGGAAGACAGTCGCAGACGACAGCCGGATTTTCGGGTAAACCCGGCGGACGCAGCATCGAAGAGCAGACCGACGCGTTGCTGGAATTGTTCGACCGTTGCCGTAAAGCCGTCCGGAAGGAAGTCTGACCCGTTCAGACCTTCCCGGCTGCCATTCGCTGGGAATTCCGAACTATCTGTCCCCTCGGAGCGTCTAACCCTGCATGGGAGCGGACAGAAAACTGTTGAATGAGTATCGGGCCACGTGGGAAGCATTTTCGCGCAACCTGGACGTATTGCAGACGTGCGCCGGGGCGGGAAACCGGGATCTTGTAGAGGCGGCGTTGCTCGAAGTGGAGAAGGCGAAAGCTGCGCATAATGCGGCGCGCGACAGGCTTGCGGCGCATCTTTCGGAAGGGATTGCAGCGCAGGACGCAGCCAATACGCGGCCAGAAGAACAACTGATTCGTGAGAAGGCGCGTTTGCTCTGGGAACTTTCAGGCAAACCTCAGGGTACCGCGGAAGCCGACTGGCTGGGCGCTGAGCGCCTGGTCAGATCCGCGGGCGTGTAATCAAAGCGGGCAGGCGATCCGCGTTCGCGAAGACGCCTGTCCGCAAATCTATTGAATAAATCCGACGGGCTCCAGGCAGAAGTGGGAGTCCTGGCGCCGTTCAATCAGCCCGGCAGTCTTCTCGATCGCCTCGCGGAAACCAATATCGTTGCAGCGCACACCCAGCAGTTCGCCGCTGCACTTGTCGTATTCCACGATCTGAAACCTCAGGCTCATCGGATCGAGCGCTCCGGCAAAAAGCGCCTCGTTACGAAGCGCGTCAAGATCTGGTGTATGTGTCCCCGTCATAAAATTACCGTCTAAAGTATTAGTGCAAGGGGATGGCCAATAGTTTCCGCAATCGTTATGCAGAGTACTTATGGTGAGAATCGATCCCGCTTATAAGATCGACAGTAAACCCAGAACCTTTAGCAAAATTGTGTAAGTTTCGTAATTTCGGGAACTTCTTCGAGCTTTTGAATGATGGAGACAATAGATTCTGTTTTGGCCCGGGCCCACTTCGCGTACAATGCGCAGTCCTCGAACTTATCCACCACGTCGGTCCATGACATCGGATCCGCAGGACTGCCTTTCGCAAAGTCGGCACGGCCCGAAATGGTCCGGCCATCTCGCAGATGCAGATCGAGGATGGTTGTCATCTTGTCGTAACCTGCCCTCTCCGCAATTTCGTTCACGCCGAAATTAATGCGCGCAATCATGGCCCGCACTTCGGGGCGCCGCACCACGTCGTCGGTAAACTCGTTCAGGCCCGCACGCCGATATAACAACAGCGAGGACATACAGAACTCCATGCTGAACTTGGCCTGCAGAGAATCCGTCGGCTTGTGATGAATGAGCGCGTTGGGCATGTTGCGATTGGCGCCGACGTCAAGCCTTTCTACCTGATCGGGCTTAATATCGTGCTCGCGAATGAGTTTGAGCAGCGCCGTCATGCCGGGATGCGTAAGCGATCCCGATGGAAACGGTTTGATAGAAACGCCGGGCGTAAGGAACGTCCACGGTTTGCCGAAGGTGAGTGCGCTCGCGTCATAGCTACCGCCTGCGGCATGAAAGAAGCCGTTGGGTGCTTCGAGAATCTGACTGCTCGCGGTCCAGCCAAGCGCAGCCAGATCGGCCGCGATAATTCCCGATTCGGCGGCGCGCCCCGCATGAAGCGGTTTGGTCATGGTTCCGAAGTTCTCACGAAGTCCGGCCGCCTCGCTGGCAGCGATACCCATCGCTCGCGCGATTGTCGGGGCATCGGCTCCGCGTAGTTTCGTGGCGGCCACAACCGATCCGAAAACACCACAGGTTCCCGTCGAATGAAAACCGTCCTGATAATGCCGCGGCGCAATCGCCTCGGCAATCTTGCACTCGACTTCCACACCGAGGTGATAGGCGAGGATGAGGTCGCGCCCCGACATTCCCCTGGATTCCGCCACCGCCAGCGCCGACGAAAGCGCGGGGGCCGTGGGATGCGTGAGCAGGCCATAGACGCGATCGGGTGCGGAAGAGAGTTGCGTATCGTCGTAATCGTCCGCGTGAATGCCGATGCCGTTCGCGAGCGCGGCATACGACACCGCCGATTTCTTCGATGTGCCGATCAGCGTTGCATCGCTCTTCGGGATTCCGAGCGACTGGATATACGCACGGATTAATTCGCCACTCTTTGCGACCGAACCTACTAACGCCAGGCCGATGCCATCGAGCATAGACTTACGGCCAGTCTCGATCAGTTCCGGCGGAAGATCGGAATATTTCGTCGAGACGACGAAGTCCGCGATGCGCCGCGTGAGGCCTTCGCTCTGCGCGCGACACAGCAGCGCGGACCCCGCGCCCGCCGCCATCAGTCTTCCAAGAGTTCGGCGCGTCATCGCGCAGCCTTGACGTCGCCCAGCAGTTCGCGGTCTCCCAGCGCCAGCCGGAAGGCCCACAGTGAGATACCCGTCAGCAGCGCCATGGTTGCGAATCCAGCAGGCGCATACCAGGTCGTCCAGTCCGTGCCCAGTGTCATCGCATTGAGTATGTTCAGCCCTGCTACGGCTGCCACCGTCACCACCAGCCCGAGTCGCAGCATAACAAAAATAATTGCGCTGTAAATCAAGAGATAAATCATGAACTGCACTTGCCAGTCGAGTGCGTTTACCAGATCCTGCTGCTGCAGCGAGAAGATTACCGCTCCCACGATAGCCGCGATCCAGTCCTTCCGCAGCAGCGTGCGCAGTCCGAATATGGCGAAGAAAATTACCAGGCCGGTGGTAATTCCTTCGGTGAGCCGACCCAGCATGCCCGTGATCCAGAATCGGGTGCCGTTGAGCACGTACAGGCCCGCGACTGTATCGAGACCGAAGCGCGAGGCTTGGCTCACGTCGTGAACCCGCACCAGTGTCAGCATCAGCGCGCCGACTGCAATGCCGATCAGAATGTCCGACGCCAGTTGCGCATCTCTCCAGCGTCCCGCCAGTGCCCTGTTCCACGTAATGATCGACTGAGGCCAGCGCGCCCGCAGCGCGGGCTCGAGCGCAAGATACAGGATGAGAAACAGCGCGCCGGTGTAGGTGGAATCGCTCAGCGCCTGCATTGCAAGGCCGGCCATCGCCTTCGTCGGGACCGCATGTACCGAGGCTGCCCAGTTGAGCAGATTCAGCGTCAGCAGTAACATGCCCACCACAAACGCGCCCCGGCGGTCGCCGCGGCCCAGTTTCCAGTTCCGCCGCGCGAACAGGATGGAGAAGATCAGCAGCATCGCCTCGGCGAATGGAGTCAGCATTCCCTGCGCGTCCGAGATCCACGCGTTCTGGCGCGAGGGGCCTGCGTCCTTTGTCCAGGGCCAGCGGAATGTTACGTAAGTGATACGGCCCTGCCAGGAACCGGTCTCGATATGAAGCTTCAGGCCCGGGATCGCCGGATGCGGCCCTTCCCACGCCTGCACGCGTTCAGTGGGCACGGGTGGAATGGTCACGGGCGCAACTTCCGTGAACGTACTCTGATCCAGTTGCGCGGCGCGGAAGACTGCGTCTACCGAAACGGGGCGCGCGGGGGCCTGACGCGTTGGCACTCCCAGGAATCCGCGTAGCCGGCCCTGCGCATCTACTTCCATCTCTGTCATGCCCGGCTGCGTGACCGGAGGATTCGCCGCAGCGATCCCGCCGTCGGGAGTCGCAACCATCGGCTCCGGACTTTCGCGGTAAATCGCCCGCACCGGAGCTTCCGAATTCAGCCAGACATTCCATTGACGCGGCTGCGGGAGAAGGTCGAGATACGTCAGCAGTTCCAGGCGCTGATCGAGCCAGAGCGCCGTGTCGGCGGGACGCTGCGTATATCCCAAAGTTGCCGCAATTTCGCGACCTTTCTGCGCCAGCACATCCGGCGGATAGTCGAGCGTTGTCTGATAAAACGCCTGCTTGTACTGCTTCATTACCGGCGTCGCGAAAATGCAGAGGAAGATCGCCGCAAGACACGCCAGCGCGTACTTCACGGGCATGCCTTCGGTCTTGCCCGCAGACGCTACAAGCTCCGGCGAAGGCGTTTCCCCGGCCGCCAGGGCGGCGGCGAGCGGGTCGCCGCCGGGAAGTGCCGCCGACACCAGCAGTGCGTTTTCAGGCCGTTTCTGCGGGTCCGGTTCCAGGCAGCGCCGGATTACGTTTTCGACGGCGGGATCGATATCGGCCGCAATCGACGTCATGCTCGTGAGTTGCGCGGCCTCCTGTAGTTCGATCAGGCCCGCGACGTTTTTGGCTTCATACGGCCGCTTGCCCGTGAAGAGTTCGTAGAGCACCAGGCCCAGGGCGTAGATATCGCTGCGGGGCGTAACTTCGGTGCCCTTGAGTTGCTCGGGCGCCATGTAAGCCGGCGTGCCATTGCGCGCCTCCGCGCCGGAAAGCTGATCGGCAATCGCAGCCAGACCGAAATCCATGATGACGATCTCGCCGCGTTTGTTCATCATGATGTTGTGCGGTTTGAGATCGCGATGGATCACGCCCTTGGCGTGCGCGGCCGCGAGCCCGGCGCATATTTTGCGTGCCGTCTCGACCGCCTTATCGGCGGGGAGCCGGCCAATGCGCGGCAGGAGCGATGCAAGATCCTCGCCGTCGATGTACTCCATCGAAATGAACGGCATTCCGTCCACTTCGCCAATATCGTAAACACGGCAAACGTTGGGGTGCGAAATCTGACGCGCGATGCGTACTTCGCCATGGAAGCGTTCCAGCAGGAAGCGGTTATCGGTGGCCGCGGCGGGCAGGAATTTCAGAGCTACGGACTGGCCCAGAGTAAGGTCGGTAGCGCGATAGACTTCGCCCATTCCCCCCTTGCCCAGCAACCCGACGATGCGGTACCTTCCCGCCAGGAGGGTTCCGGCAATAAAGCGGCCTTCGTCGACGAACGAGCTATGGGAAGCGTGCGAGACCGATGAGAACGCGGGTGCGGCGGCGGGGACCGGAACGGAGATCGTTTGCGCCGAAGTCAGCTCCGTAACGGGTTTCATAACATTCGATTCTACCTTTGTGGCGTAGAGATCGTTTAGGGACGGAATGCTACCAGCGAAAGAGTTCCCACGGGCCGGAAGTGTTTCACATTTGCCGTGCAGAGTTGGTCGGCTGCTTCGATGACGGTAGCGGCAATCAATGCGTCCGCCAGTTGGATTCCGTGGGAGAGGGCGTGTTGTTCGACGATCGCTGCCGCAGCGTCGCCGATTGTGCCGGAAAGGGGCAGGACATGAAACCGGAGTTCCCGGAGGAATTGCCGGATTTGGCGGGCTTCAAGCTTTGAGCGAGCGCCTTGAAGCAGCTCCATAAAGGAGACAATCGACAAGACCCGATCGGCGGTGCGGTTAATAACGTTCGCCGCGGCAGGGTTGCCTCGGGACGCCCAAACAAGAACATCCGTGTCGAAGATCATCCTGGATTTCTGACGGGGCGTTGCGTCTTGACTTTGGTTTCCATAGGAAACACGCGAGGCTGACGCAGGTTGCGTACGAAGGCGGCAGGGTCGGAAAGGTCATCGCGGCCACTCCACAGACCAAAAAACGGCTGGTCTTCGGCTTTGGGCGCACCCTTGCCTGAGGAGCCCGATTGCTGAGAGATCGGCATCAGGGTGGCTTTGGCTTTCCCGCGATAGAGGACCGTAACCTGCTCGCCGCGATCAATGGCGCGAAGGACGTCCTTCATGCGGTAACGGAGATCGACGATTGTCGCGTTCATGGAATGTCTATCTGCAAGTATACACTTGGCGGCATCGTTGATGCCCTCAAACGCCGAACGGCCAGACCTGTTGCACGGTTTTGTAATAAATCCATTCGCGGTCTTCCGGAGTGAACATATCCATATGATCCCGGAATAATTCCACCGTTTTATCGTAGGGGATTTTGCTCAGTGAAATCGGCCAGTCGGTGCCCCACATCAGCCGCTTCGCTCCGAACTTATCGTAGAGGCGCTTTACCTGAACCTGCGCGTCCGGATACGGATACGGCTGTTTCGACAGCGTCCACATGTGCGAAATCTTCACGAACACGCGCGGGTAACGCTGCAGCGCCAGCAACAGATCGAGCTTCTCCGGCTGGCTCAGCGGCGAATCCGCCTGATGATCGATCACGATCGAGAGATCGGGATTGCTTTCAATCAGCGGCACGACATCCGGAATCCGGCCCACCGGGACGAGCAGCGTCATCGGCACTTTTAACTGTGCGCAGCGCTTCCATAGCGGAGGCATCAGCGGGCCTTTGATCCAGTCGCCATCGGCGTTAGCGGAGGGACTCAGGCGGACGCCGTGAAAACTCTGCTCCTGTGTGAGGCGGCTCAGTTGATCGGGCGCGGCGGGATCCTCGGGATTCACGCGGCACACACCTTTGAATGTCGTCGGATAGCGCTTCAGCACGTCCGCGAGGTAACTGTTGTCCCATTTGTAATGAATCACCTGGATAATCACCGTTTTCGAAACGCCATTGGCCTTCATGAGGTCCAGCAGCATTTCGGCCGACGCATCTTCGGCCGGCGGGTGCGCGCCCTCTGCAAACGGAAACTTCGGATCGTGCTTCCACACGTGCACGTGCGAGTCGATCATAAGCGGCTTCGTCTCGGCGGCCCGCAGACCGTTAACGGCGGCTGCCGTGAGAGTGGTTCCCAGAAATGTTCGGCGATTCATCGACCGTCAATTTATCACGTGCAAATTATCAAGCGACTCCGCCGCGCGCGGTGGCATCATAACAACTGATGAGCCAGATTCACGCGCTTGCCGCAACTGAAGTGAAAGGCAGGCTGAAACCTTTCTCTTACGATCCGGGTCCGCTGGGCGACGAGCAGGTGGAACTCGAAGTCCTTTATTGCGGCATCTGTCACTCCGACGTGGCCATGCTTAATAACGAATGGGGTTTTTCCCGCTTTCCCTTTGTGCCGGGCCATGAGGTGATTGGCCGTGTCGTCGAAGTGGGCAGCGACGCGAAAATGGTCACGAAGGGGCAGATTGTGGGACTGGGCTGGAATTCCGGCAGTTGTCTGCATTGCGCGCCCTGTCTGAGCGGCGATCACAATATGTGCACTTCGCTGGAGCAGACCATCATCGGCCGCTACGGTGGCTTCGCGACTCGCGTGCGCTGCCACTGGATCTGGGCCACGCCGCTGCCTGACGGCGTTGACGTGACTAAAGCCGGCCCACTGTTCTGCGGGGGCATTACGGTGTTCAATCCGCTGGTGCAGGAAGGCGTGTTACCGCTGCACAGGGTCGCGGTAGTGGGGATTGGCGGCCTCGGCCATATGGCGCTGCAGTTCATGAGTAAGTGGGGCTGCGATGTTACGGCGTTCACCTCGTCCGCAGGCAAGGGCGAGGAGGCGAAGAAACTGGGTGCGCATCACGTGATCGATACGCATTCGGCGAAGGCGCTGAAGGATGCGCGGGGATCGTTCGATTTCGTGCTTTCGACGGTGACGGCATCGCTCGACTGGAATGCGTATCTGGGAACGCTGGCACCCAAGGGACGGCTTCACATTGTGGGCGTTCCGCCGGAGCCGATGTCGATTCAGGCTTTTCCGTTAATCGGAGGGCAGCGGTCGGTGGGTGGAAGTCCGTCGGGCGCTCCGGGGACCGTGGCGAAGATGCTGGATTTCTGCGCTCGGCACCGTATTGAGGCGATAACCGAGGAGTTTCCGATGAGCCAGGCAAATGAGGCTATCGAGCGTCTGGAAGCGGGTAAAGCGCGCTACCGGATCGTTTTGAAGAACGATTTGGCGTAACGAGGCTATCGTCCGAGGCCCAAAGCCCGCGCCGGATTCGTCGCCGACATCAATTCGATATCCGCCTGCGAAATCCCCTCTTTCCGCAGTCCGGCGAACATCGCCGCCAGCGCATCCGGATGCAGCGGATTCCCCACCTGTCCCATATCGCTCGCCAGGATACAGGATTTTGCGCCAATTTCCCGAATTACTCTGGCATAATCGCGAATTTCGTATTCTTTGCCCGGACCGAAGACGCCGTTGTAGACGAACTCGATATATGCGCCGAGATCCCCAGCTTCGCGCATCTGCGCCACGGTCATGTGCACCGGGGCGAGCATTGCGTGGGTCACTACAATATGTTCCACGCCTTGGCGCTCCGCCTCGCGCACGATCATAAGGCCTTCCTGCGGCGACGAATGCCCGGTCTCCAGCATCAACTGATTCTTCGCGGCCAAGGCGATCACCTGCTTCGTTTCCGGCAGCAATTCACCATTGCGCGCCACGGAAACAAAAGGCCGCTGTTCCTTCGAATACTTCACCTGATTCTCCGCGTCGAAGGTCGGCATCCACACTACTCGACCCCAGCCGCCCTTGACCATGACCATGCGCTCAACGGCCGCCGGATTGACTCCGCCCACCGAGCGGTTCAGGTCGATCCCGCCGAACACTTCAAGCCCCGGCACTTCCTTACGCACGATATACGCGAGCGATGCGGTCGATTCGTAATGGTTCTTGAGCACCAGCCCTCGCATCCCGCGCGCTTTCGCAAGCTTCGCCAGATCGAGCGCATCAATGGAACGCGGCACGCTGTCGGGATCGCTATGGACGTGGATATCGATCACGCCGTTCAACTGACCCGACGCACTCAGAGCCGCACATACCACAAGCAGCAGGACGCGCTTCATGCGCGCATCCGGTCCATCACAGACCACACGGCTTCCACTTCGTTGCCTCGGCACGCATAGATGCGGTCGTAGAGGTTGACCGTCGGATCGCAGTGCGGCGGCACAAACTCAATGCGCTGGCCTAGCCTAACCCTCGGATTCGCAAAACCCGCATCCACAAACCCGAATTCATCGCCGCCCCAGCGATACGTTGCGCCATCGCCCAGTCCGATTGCTTCCGGTCCGAAAGGGCGGTCCGTCGAGAACGCTTTGAAGCCGCCATCAACCGTCACGAATTCCGCGTGGTTCGCACTGATGACGGTGGTAAGCACGGTCATGGCGCGGTCGAAGCCGACACCCAGCCGGCGATAGGCCATGTCCATCAGCGCATAGGAACCGGCCTGCAGTTCCGTCACGCCCGCGATGCCGAGATCGACGCTCCACGTCCCCGTGCTGCCCCCCGAACTGATATCGGTATGCAAGCCATGCCGGGCCATCTCCGCGCGCACCTCATCGGCAATGCGGAAGGTGTTCGCCGAAATCTCCAGGCGCGATTTCTCATCCGCGCCATGCGACCCGCTCACCGTATATGCCTGCACGCCACGCAGCCACAGGTGGCTCGCGCGGTCGATCGCTATGGCAATCTCAAGCGCCTGCCCGACCGACGCAGCACCGGTCCTGCGATCGCCGCTGTCGAGATCCACCAGTACCGCCACCTGCACGTTTGCGGCGCACGCGGCCTCCTGATACCACTCGACCTGCCGGACGTGATCCACCGCCACCATCGCCCCCGTATCGACAATGCGCGCGATCTTAATCGGGTCCGCCACAGGGGATGTGAGCAGAATTTCGGCGATGTCCGCGCGCGCCATCATTTCGGCCTCGCTCACGGTTGCCACGCAGACGCCGCATGCGCCCGCAGCCAGTTGCCGCCGCGCGATTTCGACGCACTTATGTGCCTTGGCATGCGGCCGGAAACGCTTGCCTGCGGCCTTCGCTTCAGTTGCGGCGCGCGCGATGTTGGCCTCGAAGGCGTCCAGATCGACGAGCAGCGCCGGTGTGGGGATTTGCTGTTTGGTCAAATCAAATCTTCCCACGGAATGCATTGATGCCGATTGCTACGGCGTCTTCTTAGCTGTTATGTCCTTGGCGGGCGACATGCCTACGTCGGCCATCCAGTCCTGCAGCCGCAGCACCCACGTCGAGTAGATCACGTTATGTCGCGGGTCGGGATTGCGCAATCCAAAGCCGTGGCCGCCGCTCGCGTAGATGTGCAGTTCCGCAGGCACGCCCGCCGCTTTGAGCTTCAGATAGAGGGCCGGGATCGCCGTGGACGGACCCTTATCGTTGTCCGCGCAGAGCATGAACGTCGGAGGCGTATCCTTCGTGACATTGACGCTGTCGGCGCGAATTCCGGGATAAATCAGGATCTGATAATCCGGCTTCGAACTCTGGCGTTCGATGGGATCGGTGGCATTCGGGTCGCCCGTATCGTACTTCGTCGACGCCAGCACCGCGACCTCGCCGCCCGCCGAGAAGCCCATGAAACCAATCTTCGACTTATTCACGCCCCACTCATCGGCGCGGGCGCGAATCATGCGAATGGAACGCTGAGCATCGGCATAAGGATGGACCTCGACCTTATACGTCGAGCCTTCTTCATGTGCCAGCCGGTACTTCAGCACGAATGCGGCAATGCCCTGGCTCGCCAGCCACTCCGCGACATTGGTGCCTTCGGTATCGATCGAAAGGAAACGATGACCGCCGCCGGGCGCCACAATCATCGCCGCGCCTGTGGCCTTATCCTTCGCGGGCAGATAAACCAGCAGCGACGGATTATGAATGTTCGACAGATGCGTGGAATCGCCCGGCTTCGCGGGTACGATCAATTCCTGCTTGCCCGCCATACCTTCGGAGCCCGGCGCGCCGTTCGCCCAGAGCGGTATCGAGTCTCCGTTCTTCAGTCCAAAGGCACACGTCGAAAACAGAAACAAAGCCGTCGCGGATTTACGTAGCATGTGTCTCCTCCTTTATAGCTCGGCCTAGATATCGGTCAGATGCTCAAGCCGCCCGGTGCTGTCGCCCACGCTCTCAGGATGAACATCCATTCGGTCGAGCAGCGTCAGCCAAAGATTCGTAGTCGGCGTTCCACTAGCATATTTCAGGAAGCGCCCCGGTTTCAATGCGCCGTTGCCGCGGCCCGCCACAATCATCGGCAGGTTGACGTGCGAATGCTCGCTGCCATCCGCGATACCACTGCCGTAGACCACCATCGAGTGATCGAGCAGCGTGCCGTCGCCTTCCTTCGTCGCCTTCAGCTTGCCCAGGAAGTAAGCGAACTGCGTCGCATGGAATGAGTTGATCTGGGTAACCTTCTCGATGAATTCCTTGTTGCCTCGATGGTGCGTCAAAGGATGGTGAGGCTCCGGAATGCCGATCTCATCGTAAGTCCGCTGGCTGCCTTCGCGGCCCACCATGAACGTCAGGCTGCGCGTCATATCCGCCTGCATCGCCAGCAACTGGATATCGAACATCAGCTTCAGATAATCCGCGAACAGCACGGGCACGCCCGCGGGCTTGCCGATGGACGGCGTAAACTCCCGCTGTTCATGTTCGGCCTTTTCGATGCGCTGCTCGATCTCGCGGACCGCATAGAGATACTCGTCGATCTTGTGCTTGTCCTCCGGCCCCAGATCGTTTTCCAGCTTCCTGGTATCTTCGCTGACGAAATCCAGAATGCTCTTGCGCGCCGCCGCTCTGCGAGCCCGCACATCGGCCGGAAGGCTCAGGTCTTCGGTACCGAACATGCGCTCGAACACTATCCGGGGATTCGTCTCGGGCGGCATCGGCGAATTCGGCGTGCGCCAGGAAACGCTGTTCTGATAAGCGCAGCTATAGCCGCTGTCGCACGCGCCCACCGTGCGTGTATCGTCGCACCCCAGTTCGATCGAAGCGAAGCGCGTCTTGTTCCCGTTCTGGGCGGCAATGATCTGATCCACCGAAACGCCCGCGTGGATATCCGCGCCCGAGGTCTTCTTCGGATGCACACCCGTCAGGTAGCAAGCGCCTGCGCGCGCATGATCGCCGCCGCCATCGCCCAGCGCATAGCCGGTGTGGTGATCGAGGCCGCCCAGCACCATGAGGTCGT
>Ga0302320_10023249_pt1 | contig 12174 bp, 8 predicted proteins | sample Bog_T0_3_FD_202130 | JGI IMG/M metagenome (GOLD analysis project Ga0302320, IMG submission 202130) | Peat permafrost microbial communities from Stordalen Mire near Abisko, Sweden - Bog_T0_3 | ecosystem: Environmental > Terrestrial > Soil > Wetlands > Peat | place: Sweden: Abisko, Stordalen Mire...
CGGAAGCCAATCATGCAAAGAAGGAGGAAAAAGAAGCGACTGGTTCAGCTCGTCGGCGCGGAAGCTCTTACCCATGAATCACATCTTAAAGCCAATGCAGAAAAAAACCGACCCTTACAAGCCCAACTCAATCTATCCCCGACAGACTCCTAGGCGCACAGACCAATTTTGCGGCGAACCAAGCCGACCAGTCCCACCAGTCCGCTGCCCAACAGCAGAAGGCTGGATGGCTCCGGGGTGGGGGAGATCGAGCCGCTTACCAATGGGTCGTCGTAGTTAACTTCCACGCCACTGACATTGGCAATATTGCCATCGTTATCGTTGAGGGCGAAGGTCAAGGTGCCGCCACTGTAGGCATAGGTAAACGCAATCAAGTTCAGATAATCGGCTTCGCCCGTGCCATCCATCAGGTAGGTGCCAAAGTTACCGTTATTGGATGCGAAGTTTGTGCCGGGCTCATAAATCCAACTGAAGTGGTCGGTACTGCCGCTCTGGTAGTTGAGGTAGAGGCCACCGGGGCCACCGTAGGTGATAGGAGCACTGGGATCCCACGGAGCCGACATGTAATCGGTCAACGTCCCGCTTACCCCTGTGATTTGGCTATAGTCGCTGGTAAAACTCAATGTGCCAACGAACGTAGCCCCGGATTGAAAGGTTAAATTGACGTTTGCCGTGTTGTCGGCCTTCGCCGGTGCAGACAATGACAGCAGCAGCACGAAGCCTATAGAAATCGCTACAAAATTGCGAACCTTCATTTCTTCTCCTTTTGCCATCGCCCTTCGGCGATCAATTTGGACGGATTTTTTATTTTGCTTGTCCGACGGCGCGATAGTACACCCTGAGTACCCGGTTCGCCACCTTTTTCGCATTCGTTCCAGCAGCAAAGCCCCCTTCCTGCCTGGTGCCCCACATCTGCCGCAGTTAGCAGATGTGGGTTTGGGAGTCGCAGTCGTAGATCTCTTGGCTTGCCGGCGTAGGTTCCGCTATATGTCGTAATACAGCGCAAACTCGTACGGGTGCGGCCGCACACGGAGTGCGTCCACTTCCTTGTCGCGCTTGTATGCAATGTAGGTTTCGAGCAAATCTTCGGTAAAGACATCGCCCTTCAACAAGAACTGGTAATCGACCGAGAGCGCGTCTAAAGCGCCTTCCAGCGACGCCGGAATTGCAGGAACTCTTTGCAATTCCTCCGGACCCAGGTCATAGATGTCTTTATCAAGCGGCAAGCCGGGATCAATGCGGTTCTCAATGCCGTCCAATCCGGCCATTAACATTGCGGAAAACGCGATGTACGGATTGCAACTGGGATCGGGGGGGCGATACTCGACGCGCTTGGCCTCCGGCGCAGACGAATACATTGGAATTCTGCAGGCAGCCGAGCGATTTCGCCGCGAATACGCAAGGTTGATTGGGGCGTCCAACCCGGCGGCGCAGAGCCGTTTGTAACTGTTGGTGGTCGGCGCCGTCAGGGCAGCCAGCGCAGGGCCGTGCTTGATGAGACCTCCGATGTACCACAACGCAAGCTCGGAAAGCCCTGCGTAGCCGTCGCCGGAAAATAGCGGCTTGCCCGCCTTCCACAACGACTGGTGGGTATGCATACTGCTGCCGTTGTCCTGATAGAGCGGCTTCGGCATAAATGTTGCGGTCTTACCGTGCTGCCGCGCCACATTGCGGACAATGTATTTGTAGAGCATCATGGCATCCGCCGAGCGAAGCAACGAGTTGTAATGCAGGTCGATCTCGCCCTGTCCGCCGCTGGCAGCTTCGTGGTGGTGGCACTCCGCGTCCAGACCGCATTCCTTCAGCGTCATCAGAATTTCGGTTCGGAGATCCTGATGATGGTCCGTGGGCGGCACGGGGAAATAGCCTTCGCGATAGCGGGGCCGGTAGCCGAGATTGTTCTCGCGGCGAGCAGAGTTCCAGCGCCCCTCGTCGGCATCAATGTAGTAGAAGGCGTGATTCTCGCTCTGGTCAAAGCTGACGCTGTCGAAGACGAAGAACTCCGCTTCGGCTCCAAACATGGCCTCATCCGCCACGCCGGAAGACGCCATGTAAATTTCGGCCTTGGTGGCGATGTAGCGCGGGTCACGGTCATATCGCTGCCGGGTCACGGGATCAATCACGTCAGCGATCATTCCCAGGGTGGGGATTTCCGTGAATGGATCCATCACATAGGTGGATGGGTCAGGAATGAGAAGCATGTCGCTTTCATGTATGGCAGCCCATCCCCGGATCGACGATCCATCGATTCCGAATCCGTCGCGAAACGAATTCACCGTCAGTTTTCCAATTGGGTAGGAAATATGGTGCCAAAGGCCGTGAAGGTCGCTAAAACGCAGGTCAAACATCTGGGCGCCCTGCTGCTGGGCAAATTCTAAAACGGTGGAAGCGCTAATTTCTTCGGGCGAAGGCATCTGGTTTGAGTCCTTTTTAGTGCCACAAGAGGCACCACGCGATCATCATAACGACTCAGGTACAGTTTTTGCTGGACGAAGAACCAGAAAAAACGGACCATTAGGGGTAAGCTACTCTCGATATCTTATTCGCAGCAAGGGCTAACGGTGTTTAAGATTATGGAGGGGTGAGCCTTACAGGAAATCGAAAGTTTCTATTAGCCGCATAACGATTCCTTATCTCTTGTCGCTCATGGCATTATGCACGCGCCAAACGTGATTTACACTTTGTCATTATGAGTGCAGGTATGATGGTGGCGATTGTTCGGTTGTTTCACGATTTTCTTCCGGATTTCGAGTGAAATAAGAAGATGGATTTTGACCAGCTAGAAACCTTCCTAGAAGTGGCGCGCAACCTGAGTTTCTCGCGCGCCGCCGAACGACGGTTCCGAACCCAACCCGCAATTTCAGCGCAGATTCGTGCGATGGAAGAGGAGGTTGGCGCAAAATTACTGGATCGCACGGGTGGCAAGGTATCCATCACAGCCGCGGGGAAAGTCTTTCTCGTCTATGTGGAAAGCGCTCTGGAAGCCCGCCGCGCCGCGATGCGCTCGGTGGCGGAGGCCGATCGCGTGCCCGGCGGCGAGATTGTCGTGGCGGCGAACGAAGGTAGCTGCCTACATCTTCTTCCCGAGGTTTTTGCCGAATTCAAGCGCAGTTATCCCGATGTCGGAATTACGGTGAAGCGCTCGGAATCACGCGAGGTGCTGGAAGCAATCATCGACAATTCGGCCGACTTTGGCGTTGCCTCCATGCCTGTAACGGATAAGCGGATTACAGTGGTGCCGATTCACCGGGACGAACTGATCATGATCGTACCGACCGGGCATCCGCTGGCAAAATACAAAGAGGTCAAGATCACGCAGATTGCAGATTATCCGCTCCTGCTGCCCAAGATGGGACGAACCCGCGACAGCATCGACAGCATGTTCGAGGAGCGCAATATGAAGCCGAACGTCAGCATGGAGCTGGATTCCAGCGAACTGCTGAAGCGCTTCGTCTCCGCCGGAGTGGGAATCGGCTTCTGCGCGAATTCGACCGCCCTGGGAGATTTGCGGCTCGGAATTATAGCGATTGTGAAGCTGGCCGACGCGCAGATTCGCCGCGACATGGCCCTCGTCTTCCGCAAAGATAAGGCTCTCAGCCGCGCCGCACTGGCCTTTATCGATATTGCAGTCCGGTTAAAGTCTCCGCAAACCGCGCGCAAATAGCAGCCTCTCAGTGCAATTGTGGATTGCGCGCGGCTCCGGAATCATTTAATTTCAATGTGCCGCCCAACAATTTATGGTCCGGTCATATGCTTTTGTCAGAGGAGTATTAAGAATTGGCCAAGGACATGGTCCCCAGAAAAATCTTTCTCACCAAGGGCGTGGGGAAGCACAAAGAACGATTGACATCGTTTGAACTTGCACTGCGCGACGCGGGGATTGCCGCGCAAAACCTGGTGCGCGTCTCTTCCATCTTTCCGCCCAACTGCAAACTGATTACACGCGGACAGGGCTTGAAATATCTGAGTCCGGGCGAAGTCGTCTTCGCCGTGGTTGCGGAGAATTCCTCCCGCGAACCTCATCGCCTGGTGGCCTCGAGCATCGGGCTGGCCTTGCCTGCCGACAGCAAGACATACGGCTACTTGAGCGAACACCACAGCTTCGGCGAGACCGACCAGATTGCCGGCGACTATGCCGAGGAACTGGCCGCGGAAATGCTTGCCACCACGCTGAATGTGGATTTCGATCCAGATAAGAGTTGGGACGAGAAAAAAGAAGTTTACCGGCTTTCGAATAAAATCGTGCGGACGACCAATGTCACACAGAGCGCTATTGGCGATAAAAGCGCCATCTGGACGACGACCATCGCAGCCGCAATCCTAATTTTCGATTAGCACGGGTGGACCACATCCCCCTGCTGTTGGCGAATGTGGGAACGTAGAAAACATTTACGAGATTCCCGAAGGCCCTGGAGACGACCCAGGGCCTTTTCTTGTTATGCGCCAGGATTTTGAAAAAAAACTCTGCTTCTCTGTTCTGCTCTGGTAACATCCCTCCTGACTTCTGTAAGTGCAATTTTAGCTGCAACCAGCTTCGCGTCCGTCTCCGGCGCTGAGTTCCCTTTCCCGCCCCGCGAAGACAGAAATCCTAGCGCAATTATTCGTCCGGCTCGGGGGAGCCTTCGGCCATGCTACGTGGAATCTATTCAGGACTTTTTTCAATCTCATTGAAATTTTGCCTCTCCACTTTATTGAGTGCATTCGCGGGCTTTGGTTTCCTCGTGTTAGCGCTGCCAGTGAGTGCTGGAGCACAGACGGCCCACTTCGTTGGGGTTACGCAAACATTGGGCGGCAGCTATGGCTATCTGCGCGGCGTAGCGCTGGATAGTAACGGGAACGTCTTCGTCGCGGACGGAGGGAATAATGCTGTATACGAGATTCTGGCGGCCGGAGGCTACACCACGGTCACAACGCTGGGCGGTGGATTCACTGGGCCGATGGGCATTGCGGTGGACGGGAACGATAACGTTTTCGTCACTGATGGAACTGCGGTGAAAGAAATTCTGGCAGAGGGTGGCTACACCACGGTCAAAACGCTGGGCAGCGGCTTCAACTATCCGATAGGCGTGGCGGTGGACGGGAGCGGTAACGTCTTCGTGGCCGACACGTACAACAGCGCCATAAAGGAAATCCTTGCGATCGGCGGCTACGCCACGGTCAAAACGCTGTTTACAGACAATCCCCTCATGCTTACCTATGGGGTAGCGTTAGACGCGAACGGCAACCTCTATTCACTGAATATAACGGAAGGGTGGTCTTCGAGCTTTTGGCGGCTGGCGGCTACACCACGGTCCAGCAATTGGGCAGCGTATACGAGGCCACGAGTATTGCACTGGACGCGAATGGAGACATTTTCGCAACAAGCAACGCTGGGGTGCAAGAGCTTCTGGCGACGGGTGGCTACGCCACGATCAATAGCGTAGGCAACTTCCATTATCCCCTTGGAGTTGCGGTGGACAGGAGCGGAAACACCTATATCGCCAATTTCGACAGTGTTGTGAAGCTCACAACCGGTGCAGTAAATTTTGGGACGATTACGGTTGGCCAGACGAGTGCCACTTTTTCGCTGACCTTCGAACCCGACACTGAGGTCAAGCTCGGCGCACCCGCTGTCATGACACAGGGTGCTACAGGCCTGGACTTCGCTGACGCTGGTAATGGTACCTGCGGCGCAAATGGCTCCGGATATGTGTACAGCGCTGGCGAAACCTGCACAGTCAATGTGAAGTTCTCGCCGCGGAGCGCGGGAGCGCAGAACGGGGCAGTGGTCTTGAAGGATAGCAACGGTAACGCAATTGCCACGGCATACGTGTATGGCATCGGCAGCGCGCCAATGGTGGCTTTTGGGCCGGGGACGATCACGACGGTGGCGGGCGTCTATGCGTGGAACAGCCAGTATGGCTTCGCAGTTGGCGGCTACAGCGGTGATGGGGGCCCTGCCACCAGCGCACAGCTTTACGGTCCCGAGGGCACTGCGATCGATGGAAGCGGCAATCTGTTTATTGCAGACACATATAACAATGTGGTCCGCAAAATAGCGCCGGGCGGAATAATCACGACGATAGCTGGTACTTATCAGCTTGCCGCGCCCCCTTCTTCCGGTCCAGTGGGAGGCTACGGGGGCGACGGTGGTCCCGCGACGAGCGCGAAGTTGAACGTGCCTAAGGCCCTTGCAGTGGACGGGATGGGCAATCTCTACATCGCAGACAGCCAGAACAATGTGGTCCGCAAAGTGACGCCGGGCGGCACGATCACGACGGTTGCGGGCAACTACTACCACCCGGGCCTGAATTATGGCTACAGCGGCGACGGGGGCCCCGCCACCAATGCACTATTTCACAATCCGACAGGCGTTGCCGTGGATGGAGCGGGCAACCTCTACATCGCAGACTATGAAAATGAGGTAATTCGCAAGGTGACGCTGGACGGCACGATCACTACGGTTGTCGGGAAATATCAGTACGATCCATCAGTTGGCTCCGGTAAGGTTGGCTACAGCGGCGATGGTGGTCCCGCCACCAGCGCGCAACTGAACAGTCCCTTCGGCATCGCAGTGGATGGAGTGGGCAATCTTTACATTGCGGATAGTCTCAACCACTTGATTCGCAAGGTGACGCCAAGCGGCACGATCACGACGGTTGCAGGGACCTATCAGTTGAGTGCATCAAACGGTTACCCCGTAGACGGCTTCAGCGGCGACGGTGGCCCCGCCACCAGCGCGCGACTGGGTAGCCCCATGGGGATGGCTGTGGATACAGCGGACAATCTCTACATTGTGGAGTTCCTCAACAATACGATTCGCAAAGTTGATGTTTCCGATGCTCCTTCCCTCACTTTTCCCAGTACCTATGTTGGAATGGCGAGCGCTCCGCAGGATGTCACCGTGCTGAACCTGGGCAATGCGCCTTTGACGATCAACCAGATCAGTACGGCAGCGAACTTCTCACTCGGTGGTTCCGATACTTCGTGCAGTTCCAGCGGTCAAGTCTTGAACCCGGCGGCAAGTTGCGTGCTTGGCATCGAGTTCAGCCCGATGGCAGCAGGGAGCATCGGTGGCAGCATTGTTCTGACGGATAACGCGCTGAATGCCAGTTCGGCCACCCAAAGCATCACCATGCAGGGCGCAGCTTCGCTGGCACCCACAACCTTGACGATTACGACCGCGCCGACGGCGGCGCCCCTTGGCGGTACGACGCAGTTGACGGCTTTAGTAAGCTCCACGGTCACAGGAACGATCACTGGAAGCGTGACCTTCCAGATGGGCAGTACGATCCTGGGCACTGTTCCCGTCTCGGGCGGGGTGGCGACACTGAACAACGTGGCAGTGAGTTTGGCGAATGGTTTCAGCGTTGGCTCAGACTCGATCACGGCAAGCTACAGTGGGGATGCAAGCTTTGCAGTCTCCAGCGGAAGTGTCCCCCTGACGGTTTTGGCAACTACCAGTACAACCGTTACGACGGCTCCGCCTACCCTGATATTCGGCGTGAATGCCACGCTGACGGCAACGGTAAGCTCCGCAACAGCCGGAGCTGTCAGCGGAAGCGTGACCTTCAAGCTGGGCAGCACGACCTTGGGCACCGCCCCCTCTCTGGCGGAATGGCGACACTAAACAACGTGGCAGTAACTCAGGCAAATGGATTCAGTGTTGGCTCGGACTCGATCACAGCTGTTTACAGCGGGGACGCGAGCTTTGCGGCCTCCAGCGGAAGCCTTACTCTGACCGTGGTGATGCCGACGTACTCGCTGTCCGCGAGTCCGACGGTGACGCTCACGGCTGGGAACAACGTCAGCGTAACGCTGAACCTGGCTTCAACCAACTACGCAGGAACAGTAAATTTCGGCGTCACTAGCTCGGTCTCCGCGTTCGTGAGCGGAAGCGCGCCTCCGGTTACACTGACGAGCGGCGGGAGTGGCTCCGGTACGTTGACAATCACTGCCACCACGAGCGCGGCACAGCGCGCTCCGGCGCATCCGTGGAAGAGCGGGGTGATGTTCTGCGCCGTGCTGCTGGGCGCACCGTTCACGTTGCGGCGCAAACGTGCGGTTGCGGTGCTGCTGACGGCGATGGCGATCTCGCTGGCGGGCTTCCTTATTTCCTGCGGTGGTGGCTCAAAGATTCCGGCACGGACGTACACCGTAACGGTGACTCCAAATGGCACCGGCACGGTGACGAATCCGGCACCGGTGAGCATTACGGTTACGGTTCCGTAAAGAAGTACGCATCGTTGGGAAAAGGCCACGTCTTCGGGCGTGGCCTACTGAATTGCCATTGAGAGAGTGAGAGGCGTCTGTGGGGCAATGAGAAACGAACAAAAGCAACTACCCCACCTTAAACTCGCAAAGGACGCGAGTCGAAGGTGGGGCACCTGTGATCTGCTTCGCACAGACCATTTCACCGCACTGTTCCTCACAATCGCCAACTGCGGGCGGTTGTGGGCCACCTGAAACTACTTCTTCCTGAGTCGTTCCAGCACTGCTCCCGCGACCAGCGGCAGAGCCACTGTGGCATCGTCGAACACTTCGGCGAATTTTCCACCCTCGGCGGGAGGGACAAACTTGCCCCAGGAGATGGCTTCGCTATAGGGAGAGCCGCTGAGTCCGCCCCAGTGGACCGGCTCGGGGCAGATGCGTAGTCCATAGTGGTAGCGCTTGAGCGGCAGATCTTCTCCGCCGCGACGGTGGCGCAGCTCGATGTAGGGGCCGAACTGCTGAGTCCAGTTGCGGGGGACGCCGCCTCCGATAGTGAAGATTCCGAGGCGGGTTTGGAGGAGATTCTTTTCGGCAAAGTGGTTGAGGTCGAGGAATGGGTCGAAGCGGATCAATTCCCTTCCCTCTTTGGCGCGCTTGCGATTGTGCAAGGCTACGTCGAGTCCCATTTCGGAGTCGGTGAAGGCGGGGATGTAGACGGAGGCTCCCTGCTCGTAAGCCGAGCGCAGGATGCCACGGCCTTGGGCATTCTCGGAGAGGTACTTGCCGATGGCGTGGGTGAATTTGTAGGAGCACATCACTTCGGCGGCGTCCCAGGATTCAAGCATCTGGGCGACGATGCCTTCGACGAAATTGAGATTGGTCTCGGGCTCCAATGTGTCATAGACGCGGTTGTAGCCGGCTTCGTAGAGCTCGACGTCGTTCATCTTTTCATCCCACACAAAGTGAGATTTACCAGCAGCCTCTACGAGCCCGTGGGCCATGAGCGCACCGGTGGAGACGACGGCTTTTACAATTCCCGCGTCGATCAGATCGGTGACGACAAGGCCTTGCTTGGCTACGGTCATGGCTCCGCTGAGGGTCATGATGATGAAGGCTTCTTTGTCGCGGGCCATGGCTTCGAGAACGTCTGCGGCGTGGCCGATCTGGCGTCCGGTGAAAGCCGTCTTGCCCATGGCGCGGACTAGGTCGTCGACCGTCGTGATCTTCGATAGGTCGAGCGGCTCGAGGGCTACAAGCTTGTCTGAGATAGGGTCGTGCAATTCGCGCTCAATGCCCGAGCCCAAGTCGGGGGAATGGCCATGATTACCGTGATCCAATGCAACACCTCATTCTGAATAGGTCAATGTCGAGGATAAATTATGGGGGTGGGGCGGGCAAGGAAGTCGAGCGCATTCAACGATTCCGTGCGCCGTAAAGGAAGACCGATGCTGGTTGAAAGGACTCTGGCGACAGGGCATATTTGAGCGTTGCTGGGGTCGTTCGCGTTGCTCAGGATGGCTCCAGCAGTCAGGGAATTGCACTACGCGCCGTGGCGATGAGAACGGGTACAATCGGATTAATCATGTCCTCTTCCGTAGGAGTTTCCGAAAAATCTGTGCGCGGTTCAAAGTTGAAGGTAGTTGGGCGCGTTTTGTTTGCAGTCGTGCTGCTGGCCGTAGTGCTGGCAGGCGGAGTTTTCTTGTGGTTCCATGCGGCGATACGAGCGGCAATGCCCAGGCTGGATGGAACAGTGACGGTGCAGGGGCTAACGGCTCCCGTCACGGTGGTACGCGATGAGCATGGGGTTCCTAGCATCACGGCTCAAACCCTGAACGACCTCTTCTTTGCGCAGGGGTATGTCACGGCGCAGGATCGTCTCTGGCAGATGGATATGATGCGCCGCTATGCGGCAGGAGAACTGGCAGCGGCGCTGGGCTCGGATTACGTGAGCGTGGATCGCGAGCAGAGGACGCTTGGGCTTCGCGAAGTGGCCGAGCGTTCGCTGGCGGCGGCCTCTCCAGAGGAGCGGGCACAGTTGGAGGCCTATGCGCGCGGCGTGAATGCGTATATTGCCGAGCATCAGGGTGGGCTACCGCTGGAGATGCGGGTGATGCGCTATTTTCCGAGGGCGTGGACGCCGGAGGATTCGTTGCTGGTAGGGGCGTCAATGGCGGAGATGCTGAACCATGGAACGTATCTGGACGACTTGAACAAAGAGAAGATTCTGGCGCGACTGGGACCGGAGTTGACAGGCGATTTGTACGTGGAGAGCTCGCAGAGGGATATCGCACCAGGGCACGATCTGGATGAGATTGAACCGGCTGCGGGGGTTCCGGACACGGCCCAGCGGGCGGCGAAGGAACCGGTGGCGCCAAAGCGCGTGGCGCGGAGGCGGCGGAAACATGCAGAGTTGGAAAGGCCCGCTTTCGAACAGCCAAGTTTCAATGTGGCAAAGTTTCAAGGTTTCAAGGTTAAGAGCAATAGCAACGACGAAGACCAAGGCAGGAGCAAGGTTAACTACCCCGCCCTAGCCAAACCCAGGCTAGGATGGGGCACCCTGGAGTCGATGCAGGAGCCCTTGGACCGGGTGCGGGCGGGATCGAACGACTGGGTGATTAGCGGGGCGCATACGGAGAGCGGGAAGCCGTTGCTGTCGAACGATATGCATTTGCCGCATCACATTCCGAACACATGGTATGAGGCTCATCTGACTTGCGGCGACTTTGACGTGGCGGGCGTAACGCTGCCAGGTGCTCCATGGGTGATCGTTGGACACAACCGGCGAATAGCCTGGGGCTTTACCAACCTTGGTCCAGACGTGGAGGACGTGTTTGTCGAGAACTTCAACGGACAGGGGGAATATCAGACTCCCGAGGGGTGGCGGAAGCCTGAGGTGAGGCACGAAGTGATTCACGTGAAGCGCGGGCGCGACGTGGAGATGGATGTGATCGTGACGCGCTACGGGCCCGTGATTTCGCGCGAGATGAAGGGCGAGAGCCGTCAACTGGCACTGAAGTGGGCGATTTACGATACGGGGCTAAGCCTGCCCTTTTATGCGGTTAACAGCGCGCAAAACTGGGAGCAGTTCCGGGCCGCATTTGGACGCTTCAACGGGCCGGGGCAGAACGTGGTGTACGCCGACGTGGATGGGAATATTGGATACCAGGCAACGGGACGGGTTCCGGTGCGCGCGGCAGGCGATGGTTCGCTGCCGGTGAGCGGCGCGGATGACACGCACGAGTGGACGGGGTACGTACCGTTTAACGAGATGCCGAGCGTGTACAACCCGCCGTCGGGAATTATCGCCACGGCAAATGGACGAGTCACCTCGGATGGCTATACCCATTTGATCACCAAGGAATGGGAGTCGCCTTACCGGACAGAGCGGATTTACCGCGTGCTGCGGCAGAATAAGAAATTTACCGCCGCGGACATGCTTGCGCTGCAGACGGACGTACAGAGCGATCTCGATAAGTTTGTGGCGCAGCGCATGGTGTATGCCGTGGATCAAACTCCTGGAGCGAGCCCACGAGCAAAGATCGCGGCGGATATTCTGCGGCGCTTTGACGGCAAAATCAGCATGGAATCCTCAGGCGCGGCGATTGAACAACGCGCACGACGCTGGCTGACCGAGACTCTCCTGAAAAACAAGCTGGGCGATGACGCGAAGCTCTACCACTGGTATATGAAAACCGTTTGGCTGGAAAATACGATTGCCTTCCAACAGGCGCAGTGGCTGCCGGGACAGTACAAAAGCTGGGATGAACTACTGGAAGCTGCGGTGGAGGCGGCGGTGAGCGATCCCGCAGCGCCGAGGGATTTGGCGAGTTGGAGGTATGGGGACTATGCTACGGTGCAGATTGGGCATCCGATTTTTGGTAAGCTACCCTGGCTGAAGAGATATGCCTCGACGCAGCGGCTGCCTCAGTCCGGAAACGGAATCACGGTAAAGCAGGTGGGCGGGATGTTTGCTCCGTCCGAGCG
>Ga0302320_10023253_pt1 | contig 12173 bp, 12 predicted proteins | sample Bog_T0_3_FD_202130 | JGI IMG/M metagenome (GOLD analysis project Ga0302320, IMG submission 202130) | Peat permafrost microbial communities from Stordalen Mire near Abisko, Sweden - Bog_T0_3 | ecosystem: Environmental > Terrestrial > Soil > Wetlands > Peat | place: Sweden: Abisko, Stordalen Mire...
TCATGGGTAGGGATGCCGTCCCCGGCGTCCTAAAGTGTTCGGGGTTGCCCGCTGCTCACCTGATTTCAACCCGAGATCAGCTCCAAAACACGCGGCTCCCAACACTCTAGGACGGTGGCGACACCGTACCTACGTTAGGCAGGCAGCCTGCCGCAGACGACACGGGGGTCATCAGCTCCCAATGCGAATTTAAACGTTATGGATTGGGAATCGGGCGCAGAGGGCGATCACGTCCTGCTTAACCTCCGCCAGACGGGCCTCGTCGTCAACGCCGCGCAAAGCGCGGGCAATCAAGGACGCGATCTCCCGCATCTCCGGCTCGCGCATGCCGCGGGTGGTGGTCGCCGGAGTCCCGAGGCGAATCCCCGAGGTGACGAACGGCTTTTCGGGGTCGTAGGGGATGCTGTTCTTGTTGGCAGTGATGTTGACCGAGTCCAACACTTGCTGGGCTTTCTTGCCCGTCACCCCAAAGGGGCGCAGGTCTACGAGCATCAGGTGGGAGTCCGTGCCGCCGCTCACAATACGCAAACCCTCCGATGCCACGGCAGCGGCCAGGGCGGCCGCGTTGCGCTTGATCTGGGCTTGATAGCCCTTGAAACTCGGGGCGAGCGCTTCCTTGAAGCACACTGCCTTGGCGGCGATCACATGCATAAGCGGACCGCCCTGGATGCCGGGGAACACGCTCTTGTCGATCTCCTTGGCGAAGGCTTCCTTACAGAGGATCATGCCGCCCCGGGGGCCGCGAATCGACTTATGGGTGGTGCTCGTCACGATATCGCAATGGGGAATCGGCGAAGGGTATTCGCCGGCGGCGATAAGCCCGGAGTAATGGGCCATATCGCACATGTGGAGCGCCCCGACCTCATCAGCGATTTGCCGAATGGTCGCAAAATGAAACTCTCGGGGATAAGCGGTGGCGCCACTTACGATCATCTTCGGTCGATGCTCCAGGGCCAGACGCCGGAACTCGTCGTAATCAATGACCTCAGTGTCCTGCCGCACCCCGTAGGGCACGATGTTGTAAAAGTTGCCGCTGAAGTTGACGGGAGACCCGTGGGTCAGGTGGCCTCCGTGAGCCAGGTTCATCGCCATCAATGTGTCACCCGGCTTGAGAAGGGCAAAATACACGGCCATGTTGGCCTGAGCTCCACTGTGAGGCTGGACGTTGGCGTGTTCCGCTCCGTAAATCTGCTTCACGCGATCGATAGCGAGCGATTCGGCTTCATCGACCACGTCGCAACCTCCGTAATAGCGTTTGCCCGGATACCCTTCCGCATACTTGTCGGTAAGGACGCTACCCATTGCCTCCCGCACCGCGATCGAGGCAATGTTCTCGCTTGCGATGAGCTCCAAATTGTGTTCCTGACGGGCTTCTTCGCGCTTGATGATCGCGTAAATCTCGGGATCGACCTCGCGCAGGGGCGTGCCATGGGTGCTCAGGGTGGGGGTGTCCGTCGGCATGCCCCTATTATGGCAGAGGCGTCACCACGTCATTCGCATGGGCAGTCCCGCGTCCGCCATGCAGGCCTTCAGGGAGTCGATGTTGTACTTGCCCTCGTGAAGGATTCCCGCCAACAGCACAGCGTCTGCTCGACCTTCCCTTACCGCGGCCACCAGATGCTCCGGTTTGCCCGCGCCCCCGCTTGCGATCACCGGAACTCCCACCGTTTCGCTCACCGCGCGGGTGAGTTCCAGGTCATAGCCTTCGCGGGTGCCATCCCCATCCATGCTGGTGAGCAATATCTCACCGGCGCCTAACCTGACGCCATCGGCAGCCCAGGCAACGGCGTCAAGGCCGGCGTCGTTTCGACCTCCGTGGGTAAACACTCCCCACCTCCCCGGCCCCGTCCGCTTCGCGTCAATGGCGAGGACGACGCATTGGGAGCCGCCATGGTAAGCAGCGTCGGCGATGAGTCTCGGATCGGCGATGGCTGCCGTGTTCAAAGCGACTTTGTCGGCGCCGGCGAGAAGGGCGGCGCGAATATCTTCGACGCGGCGCAACCCGCCACCGACAGTAAACGGAATGAACACATCTTGCGAGACACGCTCCGCCAGGTCGATCACCGACGGCCTCTCCTCATGCGAGGCGGTGATATCTAAAAACACCAGTTCATCGGCGCCGGCCGCGGCATAACGGCGAGCAAGCTCCACCGGGTCTCCCGCATCGCGCAATCCGACGAACTGGACGCCCTTGACCACTCGGCCATCTTTGATATCAAGGCAAGGGATTAGGCGAACGGAGGTCATAGAGTCTGTTTGCGCATGATTTTGACTTCGACGGGCCTCGAATCCGGGCTGAAAACAACGCGAAAAGAGTCTCCGAAAGTCTCCACTTCGGCCTCATCAGGGTACTCGGCAAGCTTCCAAACCTGCTTGGACGCCTCCTCCATGATCGCGACGGCCAAGACTCGCATGTCGGCCTCTAGCAGCTTGGTGCGAAACTCGGGCAGTCCAATCTTCACGAACCCCCGGGACTCGATCACGATGCCGCCCCCGGTCGGGTGGGTAGAAAACACGTGAACGTGCAGATCGTCGGTGGTCACGTCGCGATCGGCAAGCAGGCGGGCCTGCAACTGGGGCAAGGTGTAGAGGCGCTCGGCTGACGAATCGAAGATCACGCTGCCCCCGCCGAGCACGGCAACCGCTTCCGCCAGGTAAGGCAGGAGTTGAAGGTGCCGCTTGTCTTCAAGGGGAACCTCGCTCAAATAGCGCACCTTAACGGCCGAATGCGCATCGGAGAGGTTCTGTAAGAGCTCAGCGGTGGGCTCGATGTGGGGCTCGAGAGTGTCCGGGCGGAACAGATGTGGGTTACGAGAGCGGAGGATCAAGGCGAGATGGAGCCGGATATCGCTGAAGAGAATGCCGATGCGTGGGCTGATGGTCTGACCGTAGGGACTTCCCTTCAGCACGCGGTCCATCAGCGCTTCCTGGGCCGGCATTTCGAGCCCAGGAAGGTAGATGAGATACTCGGCACAGGCCAAATACTTGGGTTTCGAGTGCAGGCGCAGGTAAATGAGTGCGCCCACCACGACGATCAGGACCACCACCAGGACCATCAACGGTGAGCTCAACTTAGGGCCCCACTCCGGTTAACCACCGGTGAGCCAGGGGCTGCTCGTCTTCATTAAGCTGGCCATAGCAAACATCGCAGAGACCGGCCTCGTTGACCCCGCCTCGCCGGCACAGCAGACAGGCATTGATTTTGCGGGCGGTGAGCACGGTCGGGATGTGCCTGAGCGCCGCCATAAGTTGCTTCCGCGGAATCCCCTCGGAGTTCATCCTATCCACAAAAGGCAGTTTACACCTCGCGGCAAGCTCGGGCGTGAGGCCGGATAGCGCGCGATTTTTCGAGCATTCACTAACGATTTTGAGCGTAAGTGGCCCGACTGCGACTAGATTCCTATAAATCCGTTTCGGCGAAGGCGTTGCGGCGGATATAATAAGCGGTTGCTTTCCGGAACTTCCGGAGGCTAGACCGCTTGACCGCTTCAAGAAAGAACTATGGTAAAGATCCGATTACGGCGAATTGGCACAAAGGGGCAGCCCTTTTACCGCATCGTGGTGGCCCCCGGCGACGCCGGCCGAAATGGAAGGTTCGTAGAGACTCTCGGCACCTACAACCCCCTCACCAACCCGTCCACCGTCACGGTGAACAGCGACCGGGCGCTATTTTGGCTTCTCAAGGGCGCTCAGCCCACCGAGACCACGGCCTACCTGCTCAATAAAGCGGGCGTTCTGCCCCGATTGTTCGAGGTGCGCCCAGCCGCTCGCAAGTCCTTCGCTTTTCTCGACAAGCGCACCGAGGCCATGGCCGTGAAGTCCGCCCTCGATGCCCCGGCCGCAGCGGCCGCGGAAGAAGCCCCTGCCGTGGAAGCGGAAGCTCCCACCGAAGTGCTCGCAACCGAGCCTGCCGAGAACGCCTGATGAGCTACCGACCTTTTGTCGAGGAGTTGATCAAATCGGTGGTTGAGCACCCCGATCAAGTTCGAGTGGAAGAGGAATTTGAGATGGGCGCAAGAACGTTTTACGTTCACGTGAATCCGGACGATGTCGGAAAGGTCATTGGAAAGAGTGGCCGGGTCGTTTCCGCGATTCGTTGCGTGGTCAGCGCGGTGGCCTCCAAGTTCAGGGAAAAGGCCTTCGTCAAGATCCCGACCGAATAGTCCGGTACCACGGCATCGCGTGGTAGCCTGTCCTCCATGACGACCGTTCCTGGCTTTTCATCGTGCCTCGTTGGCGATATCGAAGTCGGCGGAGGCCGCCTCACGATCATCGGAGGCCCTTGCCTCGCGGAAAGCAAGACGGTTGTTGAGGACGTCGCATCGGCGCTCATGGACCTTTGCGCGCTCTACGGTTATCGCTACATCTTCAAGGCATCCTTCGATAAAGCGAATCGGACCTCTTCGGCCAACCCGCGAGGGCATGGAACCAAGGCAGGCCTGGAACTTCTGGATGGGGTCAAGCATCGATTTGGCATCCCGGTGACGACTGATATTCACCTGCCCGAACAGGCGGCCGAGGCGGCCGAAGTAGTGGACCTCCTGCAAATTCCGGCGTTCCTCTGCCGGCAAACCGACCTGCTGGAAGCCGCCGCCGCCAGCGGCCGGCCCGTCAACGTGAAGAAGGGCCAGTTCCTTGCCCCCACCGACGCCAAGAACATCGTGGTCAAGTTGAAGTCGGCAAAAGCCAAGGGGATCATCCTTACCGAGCGGGGAGTTTCGTTTGGCTACAACCGGCTCATCGTCGATATGCCCGGTCTCGAGATCATGCGATCCCTGGGGGTCCCCGTCTGCTTCGACGCCACCCACTCCGCTCAGCTGCCGGGCGGCGCTGGGTCATCGACCGCCGGACAACGTGATTCCATCCCCGCTCTTGCTCGCGCGGCCCTCGCGGTGGGTGTCGACGCGCTCTTCCTTGAAGTCCACCCCGACCCCGACGCCGCCCTCAGCGACGCCGCCACCCAGTGGCCGTTGGCGCGGGCGAACGAGCTGTTCGAACAGATTCACGCCATCGATAGCGCGAGGCGTGCACTCGGATAAGATCCAGTCCGCAGGGTTCAGCTGACAGATCTAGAGACCGATCATGTGACCCTTGGCGCTTTACGCAGCCGTCGATTAGCCTTCGTTCCAAGGCGGTCTCGATGCGTTATGGGTGGAATCGCCGGTGAACTTATGTCCCCGCCGGAACGGCGTTCTCGATCACGGCGGTCGCGAGAAGTTCTGACCTCGCTGCTTGCAACTCGGCAAACGCAGCATGAAGTGCTTGAATTTGAGCTGGGGCGATGGGGTTCGGCTGGACGGCGCCATCGTTTGGATTCCTGACGAAGCCCTGGATGTTGATCCCAGCGATAAGCTCAAGGCATATGTCGATAGTTTGAGGCGATAGTTTCATGATCGTACAAGCTTCGGCGCGACAACACTAGATTATCATATGGCGCCGACCGATCGCAAAATCTGAGGCAAATGTAACGCCAGACATTGACAGGGACTATAGAAGCTTTAGTAGCATCTCTTAGAGATCGGGCCGTTTGAAGATGCCCCCTTCTTTCGACGGGAGGAACCATGTCCACCATCATTGCTCCACGACAACTCGCGCCCTCGCCGACGACAGGCGCATTGCTCACGGCGAATACGGCAACAACCGATGAGTGGCTTGGGATTGGATCCGCCGGGCAGTTCCTCGGCATATCGGCCGGCTTACCGGCTTGGTCGGCTCCTCCGAGTCTGAGCGCGCAAGGTCTGGCAGCCGGAGCCGGGATCAGTGTCACCGCGCCGGGCACCATCGCCAACACCGGCGTTCTCTCGATCACGGGGACCTCCTCGCAAATTGCCACTTCAGCCTCGACCGGTGCGGTGACCCTCTCTTTCCCCTCCACGGTGGACATCACCACCCTGAATCTCACGAATGCCCTCGGAACGACCTTCGGCGGAACGGGTCTGACGGCGTGGGCTCCGGGTCAGATTCCGTATGCCTCGGCAACGAATGTGCTCTCCGGGCTCGCCATTGGTTCCAGCGGTCAGGTCCTCACGGTGGCGGGGGGCGTGCCCACATGGGCAGCGCCAGCGACTGCGGGCACCGTCACCTCGGTTGGGATGAGCGTCCCGGCTTTCCTCTCAGTCACCCCTACGTCAATTACTTCCTCCGGAAGTTTTGCGCTGAGCCTTGCGAATCAGACGGCGAACGCCGGGTTCTTCGGCCCTGCCTCAGGCGCGGCCGCCGCTCCGACCTTCAGGGCCATGGTCCCCCTCGACTGGGCGGCTTCCGCCGCCACGGGAGCATTCCCCTATGCCTCGTCGGGAACGGCAAACGCCTGGCTCGGCATCGGCACAACGGCGGCCCCATTGGTGGTCAAGTCGGGCCTGCCGGCATGGGCCAGCTACACGCTTCCCACCTCGGTCGCGACTGGTGACTTGTGGTACGGCTCAGCAACGAATGTTAAGTCGGCCCTTGGGATTGGAACGAACGGGTACTTCCTGAAGGTGGTCGGCGGCATTCCTGCCTGGGCCGCGGCCCCAACCACCTCTCCGGCCGGTTCCAACTCACAGGTCCAATTCAACTCGTCGGGCGCATTCGGCGCCGATGCCGGCTTGACCTATGGCGGGCAGTCGTCTTCCGGCAGCCTCTTGACGGTGTCGCCAACTAACACCGCCGCCACCGCGTTCAACGCGGCGCTTCCGGCGTCGTTCACCGGCGTCGATTTTCAAACCATCGACTCGAGCGGGAACCAGATATTCACCGTTGACCAGGTTCCCGCAGGTGAGTCGTTTGTCAGGATCGCACCCATTAGCAGCACTTCGCAGAGTGCATCCTACCTTCAGGTTGGCAGCGCCGGCTACAACTCAAGCGGCTACTTCCTGGGCGGTCTAATTGCTGCGTCGGATAATGCGGGATTGGGCATTCGCAGTGCTGCCCAGGCCGCAATGATCGTTTTTGTTGCAGCCCAGAACCAGTCATCGGGCAACCTCGGTACCGATATTTCGTTTCGAACAAGCCCCCTCAATTCGTCTACGCTCGCGACCTATCAACTTTTCTCCGCCAACGGCAACACGGTCTTAAACGCGACCGGTTCCGCTCTCGCAACGTCGTTTACCAACGGCGCTACCTACATTCCAAGTTGTGCAGGCTCGCCAACAGGCACGCCGACGCACTACAGCGGGGCGGTACCCATCGTTTACGATACGACAAATAAGCACCTTTGGATCTATAACGGATCTTCGTGGGAAGCGCACTAATCGCCGACCAAGCTGTTGACGTGGGGTCAAAAGATCGGCTATCGTTTGGAAAACTGACTGCGCAGGTGGCGGAGGGGCTTTGTCAGCTTCCAACTTAGCGACTTTTGCATTCTCTGAATTTCACGGCTTTGCAGTTCCAGTGCCGCTCTTAGCAATTGAACTTCCGCGCGTTGTGCTTGTGCGGCGGCCGCGTCGATCGGCCATATGCGTGGCTCGCGAACCACGAACTCTGATGACAGGTAGTCGTCAATGAACACGTCGAGCTTAGCTGCGGCCTCGTCGAGCCGGCTAAGTCGCGCTGGAATGTCTGCGCCTGCATCGCATGTAATCAATACGGCGAGAAATTCAAAACTTAAGTCGTCAACGCTTACCAATTCGAAAGGTAACAGGCCAAGACTCGTTAGGCCCTTGAGCAGCTTGACAAAGGAATAAGGTGTGAAGACCGATACGTGAACATCGCGGTATTTCCCACTCGCAACTTCGTCCTTCGTCCATTGCCACGCAACGGCAGGTTCTGTCAATAGTGTAAGGTCAGCCGCTTCGACGTCATCAAGCCAACTGCTCTGGTCGCCGTTTGTCGCGAAGTGGAGGAAATGACTGAGAAGGGCGAGCGGCGACGGTTGAGTTCTATGCTCCAGGTAATTTGCTAGGGTGTCTTCAATGTTCGTGACCCGCCGAAGCTTATCGAACATGTATCGTTTGTTCGGGGCGGCGAGGAGCAAACGCCCACCGGTCCGCAATACCTTCTCAATGTCGCAGAGCCACCGAAGTAAATCAGGCACATGTTCGACGACATGGGAGGCCGCGACAAGATCCAGATCGATCCAGTCACCAAGAATGTCGTCCAGCGGTCGGCCATCGTTTATGAAGTTGATCTCGCAGAGCGCTTGCGGATCGTAATGACTACTTTCTGCTGCTTTTCGGCGCAACTCTTCAGTGGATAAGTGGTCGATGTACCGAATGCCCGGTGCGGTCCGCGGTATCCAAGGCCGATCCATCGGTCCAAACTCCAACCCCCGTATTGTATTTAGGTCGATTCCTTCAAGGATGGATTCGCGCGTCATCGCAGTCCGAGGTTACCACAAGTACCGGTCGAATGCTAAATCGCTCCTTGGCTCAGGTAGCCAGTTTTGAGGTGCTTCACAGCCCTCCAGATGGCTAGCGCCGGGAACAGTTCCAGACATCCCATGTGGTGGCGGCGGCAACCAGCGTTTACTGCACAAAAAGGGCCCCAACCGTTCAGACACTGCCCGAGCAGCGTGGTGTCAAGGTCGGGCGGCCGGCCGGCCCGGCCTCTCGCATCGCCCGCACGATGAGAATATCGTCGTAGCGGCCCTTTACGTACCGCAAATCAAGGATTTCGCTTCCAGGAGAACGGGCGATCATCGCGCTAGCGATTTCAAGGGACTGGACGTCCTCGATGACCAACACCCCACCCTTTCTTACAAGGGAAATAGTGACGCAGGGCAACGACTGCGAGGCCATCGAGTGGGGACCGTCGTCGGTGATGAGGTCGTAGCGTCGGCGGCCAAGAGAAAAACTGCAAATCGCCCTGCTCAAGTATTGACTTGTTGAACCTTCGCTTTAGTAGCATCGTGTTGAGATCGGGCCCGTTGAAGGCGTCCCGTTCTTTCGGCGGAGGAAACTATGTCCACCATCATCGCTCCACGACAACTCGCCGCCTCGCCAAGCACTGGCGCCTTGCTCGTCGCCAACACTTCCTCATCCGATGAGTGGCTGCCGATTGGAACAGGCACCCAGTTCCTGGGCGTGGTAGCCGGAATGCCCGTATGGTCCAACATCACCGCCTCTGACCTGCCGAGCCTTGCCGGTGACGTCACTGGCCCCATCAATTCGAACACGGTGGCCGCCATTCAGGGTTACCCCGTGGCGAACACCGCGCCGACCGCAGGCAACCTTCTCGCTTACAATGGGTCCCATTGGGCGCCGGCGGCGCCTCTGCTGCCCGCGGCCGTGAACCACGCGCTATTGTATGGCACAAGCGGCCCTGCCTGGTCGGCTGGCGCGGCGATCGGGGCGAACGAAGTTGTGTACTTCAACTCTTCCCAACAGCCGGTGGGGTCATCAGGGCTGACGTTCGACGGAAACGGCTTCGGGATCACTGCCGGTTCCACATCGGAGGCGCCACTGACCATCAACGGAATAGCAAGTCAGGCTGCCAACATGCTCAATGTCTTGAACAGCAGCGGCCTCAATTTGTTCGCCATCGGCCCAACGGGAAGTAATGTGGTGGCAACTGGCACGTCGGGTGTCGGTCTCTACCTGCGGGATGCAAACGTTCTAACCTCGGGAACGATCATGGGGGCGGTGAGCGGCGCTGGATACTCAACGGGAACCACGTTTGCGACGTCTCCAAGCATGCAGTTCGTCGCCGAGGCCAACTGGTCTTCAGCAAGTGCCCCGGGCGGCATCTTCTTTGCCACGATTCCAACCGGATCGACGACGCAAGGCTACGTCTTTCGCATTCGAGGCAACGGGGATATCGAAACCAACGGCGCCGAGTCCACCTTGTCTACAAGCCAGACCGCGCCCTTTCTCTACCTAGGCGCCATGGCTGGAGCTCCTACCGGGACGCCGGGGGGGCATGCCGGTCAACAGCCGATCGTTTACGATTCCACCCATAACGTGCTTTGGGGCTACACGGGCACTGCATGGGCATCGGTCGTCGGAGCGGGGTCCTCGAACCAGACCCTCAGGTTCAACGGCGCGGTCCCGACCCCAAACTCAACCCTTACCAACGATGGCAATGGCATTGCCATCAACATGGGCTCCGCGAGCGAAGCGGGCCTGACGATCAACGGGATTGCGAGCGCAACCGCGCCTTATGCGAACTTCGTCAACTCGAGCGCGGTCCAAGAGTACAACTTTGCCGTAGGCGGTTCGATAACGCGCTATGGCAACGGAATCATTGATTCCGTGTTCAACAATGGGGGCGTTCCGAATGCCGGTAGCGTGGATCTTTGGCGAATTGTCGCGGGGGGCGCCTATACTGGCAGCACAAACATCAACGCAGGCTCGATTGGCTTCTTTACCGACGCAGCATGGTCCTCAACTTCGGTGCCGCTTTCTTTCGCGGTGGCTCTCGTCCCGACAGGCACCACTGGTGGCCGCACAAATATCTTCGGCATCCACAGCAACGGGGACGTGGTTTTGAATTCATCGGGAATTGCAGTATCCGCGTCGGCGACCGGCGGATTCACCTTCCTGCCCAACTGCGCAGGTCAGCCAACAGGCTCTCCGGCAGCTCGGACAGGATCAACCGCGACTATCTACGACACGACCAACGACGTGCTTTGGGTTAACGACGGAACCAGGTGGACCGCCTCATTCACGTCCTACGCCGCGGCGTATGCGAGCGGAGCGACACTCGGCAGTGAGACCGTCGCCAACGTTACATCGGGGTCCTCGTCAGTCACCATCACCCCACAATCGAGCCCGCCAGATGGCAAGCTCGTCACTATCATCAAGGCCGACAACGGCTCGGGCACGGTGACGGTCGGCTCCCTTCGCGGGATTACGGGAGGCTCGTACACGATCTCAACCCAGTACCACAGCTGCACTATCCGGGCCACTGGCGGGAACTGGTACTACCTCTACGGAAACTAGCGGACCGCTCGCGCATCAATTCGGCAACCAAGCATCCGCGCAAGACTTGCAGGCGGCTCGCTCGAATGTCGGGACCTACGGGGCGAATAGTGGACTAGCGACCGGTCTTCAGCGTAACGCCCAAAATCAGGGCATCCAGGCTCAACTTCAATCCCCAGTCCACAACCTACACAGCCTTGGCCTCCGACAACTACATCCTCTGCAACGTGCCCGCGACTCCGCAGACGGGCCAGGGCCTCACGATTCGCGCATATGAGAGCTCAGGCACCGGACACACGCTTACAATCGCGGCTCAGAGTGGCATGCCAATGATGCCGCTCACCGCAAGCGGATCGAGTAGTTCCACCGTAACGTCCGTGACCATCACAGTCGGGACAAGCCCGATGACATACGAACTTGCCTACGACAATGGGCTTTGGTGGATTACTTCGGCTCAATAGTCACTGCCCCATTTTCTTGCCCGTTCAGCGAAAGGAGCTGGGCCCTCTTGGAATTGGGCGTCCAGTTCTTGAGGGACAGCGAAGGCTTCTCAATCCATTTATAAGACGCCCAGCACAGGACGGGAAGCGCCCAGAGCTGCCCGGCAAAGAGGAGGGGCGCGTGGTAAGCGTAGATGGAATAAGACCAATCCACAGGGAGTTTTGGGACGCTCAGTCGAACGCCGAGAAAGACACACAGGAAGGAAATTGAGACCACGCCAAGGGCCTCACCGGTCGCCTCCAGAAAGAAATTGGATGGCAGCCAAGCGGGCACCCTTGACAGGGCGAACGTGCAAATTGCCACCGCAATCCAGGCCCAAGAGAGCGACCCCAGCCGTGCACGGCAGCTGTAGGCGAGGAGGCCGCAGAAGAAAGCCGGCGCAAGTAGTGGCATTCTCTTCGCGCCTTCGACCGGCAGGAAGTAAAGGCTGGCGATGGCGAATATGAGGGCGATCAAGAGAATCCAAGGACGGTTCAACTTGAACACCCAGAAAAGGCAGAACACGCAGTATGCGATCTCTTCGGGGACAAGGGACCACAGTGAGATGTTGCCGTGTTTGCTCATCCCATTTGCGCCGGCACTGAGGTAGCTCGCCATAGCACTTCGCGCTCCCGACATCCCGAAAAATATTCCCGCCAGACCGATGGCTACGCAAAGAGGCGGGGCGATGGGCGATGTCCCATTTTTAGTGTGAACTTGGTTCTCGGTGGCCGCCTGTTGCATGGTTATACCGCCTTCTCGGCGACTTTTCTACCAAGGGCCGCCTGAAGTATCCAGAGCTGCTTGTGCCCTCGTACGGCCCTCATGTTCTTCTCGGCCTCAAGGAGGGCGGTG
>Ga0302320_10023254_pt1 | contig 12173 bp, 6 predicted proteins | sample Bog_T0_3_FD_202130 | JGI IMG/M metagenome (GOLD analysis project Ga0302320, IMG submission 202130) | Peat permafrost microbial communities from Stordalen Mire near Abisko, Sweden - Bog_T0_3 | ecosystem: Environmental > Terrestrial > Soil > Wetlands > Peat | place: Sweden: Abisko, Stordalen Mire...
ACAGAGATTTTCAGTATACCACGCAGTGTTGCCGCGAAATGGCATGTTTTCCTACTACCTATCATTGGACGCGACAAAGACCAGTTCGACGCAGGAATTTGGGGCGAATGAGGCCACATATGTCCTTTATCGGATCAACAATTGGTGCGCAGGAGGGGCGCGGCACAAAGCACGGAGTAAATCGTTATTTTGCATCGGGATCGAACAGAAACCATTCCGAAAGGACCGGATTTTGTGCCGGATTGGTACTCACGGAAGGGGCTCCGCCGTAACCTCATGCGATGAAAGTTCTCTTCCGATAAAGAGATTACGGAACCTGTGTAGCGGAAGTTATTAGAAGCTGCTCATGATCCGCAAACGGGAACGCTCAAAGCGCAGGGAGCCGGCCAGGATTCGCCGCGGGCATGAAGATTGGCTCGAATTGGCTAAAACCGGACTGTCTCGCGCATCGAAGCACCAGGAGCAGAGATGCCACAAACGGAATTGGAGATTGGCGGAATTGAACAGCGGCAAGAGGAAGCCCGGATGGCGGCGCTGATTGCGACCGACATACTCGATACTCCAATCGAATCGGGATACGACGCGATTACGCGGCTGGCGGCGCAGTATTTCAATGCCGACTCGGCAACCATCGCGTTTGCGGATGGAAGCCGTGTTTGGATCAAATCGTGCTGGGGTCCCTCGATGCGCGAGTTGCCGCGCAAGAACTCGATCTTTGATCTGGTGCTGGTCGCCAACGGGCCGTTTGTGGTCAACGACATTGCGACGCATCCGCAGCGGGAAGTGCTCTGGCCGCGGCTGAAGCACGTCGGTATGGTCTCGTTCGCCAGCGTCCCGGTGCGATCGTTTGACGGCAAGATCATCGGATTGCTGACGATCTTCCGCAGTCACCCGAGTCCGGAAATGGAGCCGGAATCCGTTCGCATGTTGGAAAGCCTCTCCGACATGATTGCAAGCCAGTTGGAGCTGCGGCGACTGCGGCGGAACCTGAATGTTCCAGGAGGGCGACGGAGCATGCGCTCGGCAAACCATGAAAGCTGGCCGAGCCGAGCCGATCTGCGGCATGCCCTCGAGGCCCACGAGTTCGAGCTGTATTATCAACCGGAAGTAGAACTTACAACACGCAAGATTATTGGCCTGGAAGCCCTGATTCGCTGGAATCACCCGGAGAAGGGACTGGTTCCGCCAATGGATTTCATACCGCAGGCGGAAGAGAGCGGATTGATTTTGCCGATTGGCGATTGGGGATTGACCGAGGCCTGCACGCAAATTCAGAAGTGGTGCCTGGAAGACATTCGGCACGGCACGCTGCGGGTTTGCGTGAACCTGTCGGCCCGCCAGTTTTCGCGCGAAGGACTGGCCGACCATGTTGAATCGCTGCTGATTCAATTTGGCATCTCGAGCCGGCAACTGGGGTTGGAGATGACGGAATCGAGCCTGATTCCAAATATGCGGACCGGGCTGGAGGTTCTGGGCAGCCTGCGCCGGCTGGGCGTTTCGCTGCTGATGGATGATTTCGGCACCGGCTATAGTTCGCTGAATCATCTGCATTCGTTTCCGTTCGATGTGCTGAAGATCGACCGCTCGTTTGTGGGCCGCATGAACGAAGGAGAGCAGCCGCTACAGATTGTGCGGACGATTATCGAACTGGCGCGGGTATTGGGTATGGATGTAGTGGCCGAGGGAATCGAGACACGCGAACAGTATCGCGTATTGCGTCAGATGGGTTGCCGCTTCGGACAAGGTTACCTGATGGCCAAGCCGATGAACGCCGAGGCAGTGACCGAGTTGCTGCGGCTGCCGGGGCGGATATTGCCCGATCCCGAAGCTTCTTCGGAACCGGAACTGGAGTGCGCCTGAGAGGCATGAACGAGTTGGCAGCCTGTAAGACGAGGCTTGTAAGACAGAAGCGGAGCGATTCGAATTGGGACGGCGTGCGGGCTTGTCCTGTTTTAGGACGGGCAAGAAAAATTGGATGGGAAAACTCTCACGGTGAGGGGTCGTGTGGCGATATTCTTCGGCCATGGAACAGACAATCGCTTCCGCGCCCACTGCCACCGACGATAGCTTTGCAGGATTACTCGCTTCTCTAACCGCGCCAAAAGAGCGCTCCGGCGAAAGATCCTCCTCAGAAGAGCGAAAGGCGATGACCGCCACTGGAAAATCTTCGTTTCCGGCGCGGAAATCCGCGTCCGCATGGAACGATGACAATCTCGCCGAAGATGTGGCGACGCTGAGCTATGAGCGCGCCTTGCAAGCCCATGGACGGTATAAGCCGGTTGAGGCGGATTCGTTTGAGCCGGCTAGCCCGGCGTTTCCGGACAGTCTGACCGAGCTTGCCAGCAAGGGCGGACAGGCCTTCGCCGATTTCAAGGATTCGGCCTCGAATCGACTGTCGGAGGGATTTCCCGAGGCGCTGGCGGCGGTAACGCAATTGGCGGCCGAGGTGTCGGCGAGCCGGAAGGCTGCGAAGCAGGAACCGGTTATCGCTCCGGAACCTGAGCCGGACCGATTCCAGACGACGCAACTGGCGCGGAATCTGAAGGCTGCGAGCGTCACCATCCGTTTAAGCAAAGAGGAATGCGAGCAACTACACAGGCGCGCAGCCGAAGCCGGGCTGACGGTGTCGGCCTATTTGCGCTCTTGCACCTTTGAAGCAGAATCACTGCGGGCGATGGTAAAAGACACGCTAGCTGAATTGCGCTCGGTAAAAAACGAAAGACAGCCGGTTGCCGTGACTACGCCGGTAGCTGTCGCACCTGTTGAACGGCGGCCTTCTGCGTTTCGCCGGCTTGGCACATGGCTGACCGGGCGTGGGCCGCGCTGGCAAGGCGCGCAGCACATGGCTCAGGCCTGAATTTTTGGCACGACAGAAGTCGTGCCGGTTTGATCTTGCCGCCGGACTATTCGACTTCGAGCACCAGGCATTTCAGATATTCGGTTTCAGGCAGGCTCAGAATTACGGGATGATCGAGCGATGCGCCACGGCGCTCGATCAGACGCACGCGACGGTGGGCATCGGCAGCCGCTGAGGCAACGCTGGCTTCTAGCTCGGTCCAGCCGACGTGATGGGAGCAGGAACAGGTGACGAGCAGACCGCCGGGACGCAGCATTTTGAGCGCCCGCAGATTCAATTCCTTATAGCCGCGCAAAGCTCCTTCGACGGCGCGCTGGCTTTTGGCAAAGGCTGGCGGATCGAGGACGATGGCGTCGAATTTTTCGCCGGCTTCGGACCAATCGCGCAAGATTTGAAACGCATCGGCTTCAACCCATTCGATCTGGCCGGCAAGCTGGCTGCGATTGGCGGCGAAGTTTTGCTCGGCAACTTCAAGCGAAGCGCGCGAGGCATCGATGCCGGTGACCTGGGCGCAGACAGCGGCGAGATGCAGCGCAAAACCACCCTGGTAGCAACAGACGTCGAGCGCCCGGCCGCCTCCGTCGCAAGTGCCGAGACCGAGCCTGCGCGCCCAATCGGCGGCAGCGGCGTAGTTGGCGCGCTGATCGAGGAAGGCGCCGGTTTTTTGGCCGGAGTTGGCGTCGAACTGAAAAGTGAGGCCGTTAAGCCGGAATTTTGTGCTGAGAGAAAGCGTAGCGGCGTCGCGGACAAAGAGCGGCTCGGGATTGGGCGCGGCCAAGCCTTCGAGTTCACGCATACGCGGGTCGGGGCGTTCGAGAATCGCGGCAGGATCGAGTTCCGCACACAAAACGCGGACGCAGACGGCACGAACAGCGGCGGAATCGAGACCTTTGGCGAGGAGCTGAACGATAACGAGTTCGCCGTATTTGTCGACGACCAGACCCGGCAGCTCGTCGGCTTCGCTGAAGCAAAGGCGGCAAGCATCGGTTTGTTTGTCGAGCAGCGCCTTACGGCGTTGAATCGCGGTGTGGAGGCGAGTTTCGAGCAGAATAAGCCAGGCGGCCTCGTCGACGGCTTCACGCGAGATCATGCGCAGAGCGATTTGCGACGTGGGGCTGTAAAGGGCCGTGCCGAGCAACAATCCGCGGCTATCGGCGACGGGCAGCAGAGCCGGAATTTCACTCGTGGGAAGCTCGACCGATTCAATATCGGAGGCGTAGACCCAGAGATGGCCAAGGCGCAGGCGGTCGGCGGCGCGGCGGTTGATCTTGGCGCCGGGAGCGCTGGGTAAATCATTGCCCGCAGACAGTTTTTTCTTTTGAAATGGCGTAGTTTTTGGCGCGGCGGCGGACTTTTCGGGCTTCGCAGACCGCACTTTTGGCGCGGATGAGATTGCCGTCCGGTCGGGGCGCTTGAAGCTGCGCGCCTTGGAAGCCGGACCATCCGCTGCACTGGGTCGCCGTTCGGCAGCTTTCGCGGGCTTGAAGCTGCCGGACCCCTTGGCGGCAAAGCTCTTGCCGCCGGCGCGGGCAGCAGGCTTGGAATCGCGGTTCGCCGGGCGCGGGGCCGGCCTTTCGCTGGTGCGTTGAAAGGGTGAGGCGGGCGAGGCTGGTCTTGCTGTGCGGGTCTTGGTCATGTGCTCCCTAGTCTGTCCATCTTAGTCTGGTTCATCTTAGCAAGGTTTGAATCGAATAGCTGTGGGGTGCCGATCGGCAGGATCTTCTGCCCTGCGCGGCAAGCGCAACCGGCCTATAATGAACTATGGCGACCGTCCGTGAATCCATCCCGGAAGAGCTTCCCGACGCGTCCCCGGCAACTGCGGGGAAAGCGGAATCGGAAGTGCGCGACGCTTTGCCTGTCGGCGAGGCGACCCTGCCAGCCGCGGAAGCTGCCAAGCCCATCTACGATCAGCAGTCCTTCGACCCACGCGTCGAGGCGCTGCTCAAGCACGTCAAAGCCAACCGCCCCAGCGACGATATTGCACTGATCCGCAAGGCATGGGATTTTTGCGCGCACCATCACGCTGGGCAGATGCGCGCTTCGGGCGAGCCATACATCATTCATCCGCTCGAAGTGGCCGAGATATTGGCCGAGATGAAGATGGATTCGACGGCGATTGCGGCCGGGCTGCTGCACGATTCGGTTGAAGACACGCCGGCAACAAACGAAGAGCTGGCGACCAAGTTTGGCGACCAGGTAGCGCATATCGTCGAAGGCGTCACGAATATCGACAAGATCGAGTTTGCCAATCGCGAAGACCGTCAAGCGGAAAACGTTCGCAAGATGCTGCTGGCGATGGTTTCCGATGTGCGCGTGGTGCTGATCAAGCTGGCTGACCGGCTGCATAATATGCGTACTCTGGAGCATTTGCGGCCGGAACGGCGCGAGGCGATTGCGCGCGAGACGCTGGATATTTATGCACCGCTGGCCCACCGGCTGGGCATGGGCAAGGTGCGCGGCGAGCTGGAGGATTTGGCCTTCCGCTATACCGACCCGGTTAGTTATGAAAAAGTAACGGCGGCCATCGAAGCGCAGCGCGTCGAGGGCGAACAGTTTCTGCATACCGTCGAAGACACGCTGACCGAGCAGTTACGCGAGAACGGCATCGAGGCGCGTGTCGAGTGGCGCATCAAGCGTATTTATTCGATCTACCAGAAACTCGAACGTTCGAAGGTGTCCTTCGATCAGGTCTACGATCTGCTGGCGATTCGTGTGATTACCCAGGATGTAGCCGCGTGCTACGCAGTTTTCGGGCTGATTCATACGCTGTGGCGACCGGTTCCGGGGCGCATCAAGGACTTCATCGCCATGCCACGCGCCAACCGCTATCAATCGCTGCACACCACGGTGATGAGTCCGAGTGGGCATCAGTTTGAAGTGCAGATTCGCACCGAAGAGATGCACCGCATTGCCGAAGAAGGCATTGCCGCGCACTGGAAATATAAGGCCGGCGACAAAGCCGTGACGGCTCGCGACGAAGAGCGGCTGAACTGGATTCGCCAGCTTGTCGAGTGGCAAAAGGAGATGACCGACCCCAACGAATTTCTTTCGAGTTTGAAGATGGACCTCTATCCCGACGAGGTTTATACCTTCACGCCGAAGGGGAAGGTCGTGGTGATTTCGGCAGATGGCACGCCGGTCGATTTTGCATACACGATTCATACCGAGGTCGGCCATACCTGCGTCGGCGCGAAGGTCAACGGGCGTATGGCGCCGCTGCGTACCAAGCTGCGGACGGGCGATATCGTCGAGATCGTCACGCAGAAAGATCACAAGCCGAGCCGCGATTGGCTGACGTTTGTGAAGAGTCCGCGCGCGCGCAACAAGATCAAGCACTGGCTGAATGAAGACCGGCGCCGGCGCGCTCTTGAAATTGGACGCAAGCTGCTGGAGCGCGAAGCACGCAAATTCAAAGTGCCGCAAGCGCAAATTACCGATCAGGATTTGAGCCGTGTTGCCGCTGAATATGGCATGGCGACGGCCGCCGACATGCTGGCCGCGCTGGGGCAGGGTAAATATTCGGCTCGCCAGGTGCTGAACAAATTGTCTCCTGGCAGTACAGCACAAGCCGAACCCGAGGTAGCGCCGGAGATCAAGCCGGGCTCGGGCGGCGCGGCCATGTCCGACGCCGTGCGCAAGCTGCATTTGACAGGCTCCGACTCGCTGCAAGTCGAGGGACAAAACGATCTGCTGGTCTATCGGGCGCGATGTTGCAATCCGATTCGCGGCGAAGAAATTGTCGGCTATGTAACACGCGGCAAAGGCGTGGCCGTACATGCGCGGAGCTGTCCGAACGTGCAAAACCTGCTCTACGAGAGCGACCGGCGAATCGGCGTCGAATGGGCTCGGACGAGTCAGGTCGCAGGACAGCCACAGCGCTATCCGGTCAAGATTACGGTCGCCTGCGACGATCGCGCCGGTATGTTGAAGGAATTGATTGCCGTCATTTCCGACGATGGCGCAAACATCAGCGGCGTCGATATTCGCAAGGATGAAAATGGCGAGGCCGTCGTCGAACTGGTAGCCGAAGCTGAAGATATGCGGCACTTGAATCGCATGGTGCTGGGCCTGCGCCGCGTCAGTGGCGTGCGCGCCGTGCAGCGTACACAGAAGCTATAAGATGGCTCGCCGCATTTTAGATTCAAGTAACCAAAAATTGAGTAAGACTTCATTCACAACCAATCGGAGCTGGATCTTCCAGGCATCGAAGCTCACTTGGACTTGTGTGTTTTTCGGACTTTTGAACAGAAAATAATTTGCGGAGGAAAAAGTGCTCAAGGGATTTCGCGATTTTATTTTGCGCGGTAATGTTGTCGATCTGGCGGTGGCCGTGATTCTCGGCGCGGCCTTTAACGCCATCGTTACGTCGTTCGTCAAAGACATTTTGTCGCAGTTGATCGCGGCGGTTGCGGGCAAGCCGGATTTTGGCAAGCTGGTGTTGAAGATTAACGGCACGCCGATTTTTGTCGGCAACTTTTTGAATGCGACCATATCGTTCTTGATCGTTGCTACCGTGGTTTATTTCGGTGTAGTTTTGCCGCTGAATACGCTGCTCGCGAGCTTGACCCGATGCACGGCAGAGGCCGAGCCGACAACCAAGACCTGCCCCGAATGCCTGAGCGAAATTCCGCGGGCCGCGCGGCGTTGCGCTCATTGCGCGCAGCCGGTGAGTTGATGGGACCGCGATCTGCCAGCCTGTGTTCTGTATCGACAAGCATTTTCAAGTTCAGGCGCCGGCGAAAACTTATCGCGCTGTCGCAGTGGCATCGGCTGGCAGCATCATCATGAACATGCAACTCGGATCATAGACGGAGCAGGAAAGAATTCCCTGGCGAACGATGCGCTCGGGCCCGTCGTCGGGAAACACTGTGTTGAATTTTGCCTGCTTGAGGAGCGCTTCATATGGATCAAGCGCTGAATTGCCGCCCAGCATTTTCACTTCAGTAACTTTGCCGTTTGTAAGCAAAATCAGAAAGGTCGCGGAAGCCGACACGGGTTTGATGCGGGTCATGTGGACGATACGCATTTTCTGCAGGCGGTCCGTGTTGTAACCGCTGCTGGGGTTTGAATGGCCGAGACGCTTTTCAAGTGAACTGATCCGTTCGTCGAGTCCTTCTACCGGCGGAAAGGCGCGCCCAGTGGCCAATCGATAGGTGTCAAGAGCCTGTGCGTTTTTGCCTTGCTTCTCGTAGATTTGTGCGAGGTGATCTCCGGCAGCAGGTTCCTGCGCGAGCATCCAGGCTGCCTGCGCATATTTCTCTGCCAGCGCCAAATCGCCGGCTTTGAATGCAGTCCGGCTCATCACATCCCAGACTTGTGCCAGATCGGCTACCTCTTTCACCTGTGCGGTAGAAATATCTTCGAGCGATAGTTCTGCGGTCCGCTCTTCGATAAGTTGGACGGCGCGCCGCGCAGTTTTTTCTGCAACGTCGGGCGCTTTTGCCACGTCGGTCAATGCCGAGGCAATTGCCGAAAGCATTGCTGGATCGCTGCTGGCCTCGGCTGCGGCAGTCAATGCCTTGACTCCTTCGGCATCCTTTCCGGTATGCAAACAAGACTGCCCATACCAGACCTGAACCTGCGCATTATCGGGGCGGAGTTTGAGGGCCGCTTCGACCATCGGCTGCGCGTTGAGCCAATCCTTTTTTTCGACTAGAATTCGAGCTATTTCGGAGGTGGCATCCCTATCGTCCGGAGCCGTTTTCAGCACCGTCCGATAGACTTCGATGGCCTCGTTGTCGCGCTTGATACGAGTCAGCATTTGCGCAAGCCAGCGTGCGACGCTGAGGTTGTCTGGGTGCAGCTTCAACTCCTTGCGCGTTGCGTCGATCCCTTCCTCCATCTTGCCTTGCATCATGTACAACGATCCGTAGGCCGCATTTAAATTCGTCTGGTTCGGACTGAGCCTGCGCGCTTTGTCAAGCTTGTCTTCGGCCGCGTCCATCGAATGATTTTGAAAATCCTGCATCGCGGCGTCGATGAGCTTTGCAGCTTCGGGATTATTCTGCGAATCATTTTTTGCAGCCTCCACGGTGGGGCTTGTCAACAAGCTGAAGTGTCCATAATCGTCTTTGATTTGCTTTTCAAAGGCTACATATTTTTGCCAGTCTTCGACAGGCACTTCGCGCTTCAAGAGAATCGTTTTTCTTTCCGTAGAGAACTTTCCATTCGCGACCAAATACTTTGCGTGATACTCGGCAAAATCCGTTTTCAGGTCCACGTTTGCCGGAGCTTCCATCGTTGTACCGGCAGGCAGAGTCAGCTCCGCCGTGTAGATTGAAACCCCGGTCGTTCCGGCCTGAATCGCGGACTCAGGCTTCTTGTCCTCATCGATCATGTTGATGGGAATGCCCGGTGTCGGCGGAGTAATCTGGCGATTGTCCCAGTCGCCATATTTCTTTCGTTCGTAATCCCACGAGAGATGAAAGGGCTTTCTTGTATTGTCGGGATCGTCGATTTGCACATTGCTGACTTCTCCGCCAAAGCCAAGTTGATAAGAGATAGCCTGCATCACATCCTGCCACTTGGCCTGCGAACTTGCGTGAAAAATCGCGCGGTAAATTACCTCTGAATCGCTGCGCAGCGTCAGTTCGCCATGACCCTTGAAGGTTCCTTCACTATTCAATTCCCCACGAATATTGAAGCGGTCTTCAGCGGGAAACGGCGGGTTGGCCGGAGTCTTGATCAGATACGAAGCGGATGTGGACGGCATGATGAGCGCCTGCTTGTCGCGCAGCGTACTAAAGAGCATGGCAAAGGGCGCAACCTTGGGGGTCGTATCGAGCCACAACATCTGCTTGCCTTGCGGAATTGCGGTAATCACATGATCGAACTGGCCCGGAGAGGGAACGGTTTCATCGAGTTTTTGTGTGCTGTGAATCAACACTGGCCAGGCATCGATGCCCTCGGCCTTGAGCAGCGCGGCCAACAGCGTGTGTTTGTCCTTGCAGTCTCCATATTCGTTTTCGAGTACTTCAGCCGCGCTGTGCGGCTGATAGCGGCCGATACCAAACGAGAGACTGATGTAGCGAATGTGACTTGAAACGAAATCATAAATCGCTTGAATTTTTTCGGACTCCGAAGAGATGCCTTTGACGAGCGCATCGGCCTTGGCCTGAATCTCCGGTGTCACTTTCGCCTGCGGTTGCGCCAGCTTGCTGTACCAGTCGCCTACCTGCTGCCAGCTTGCAAAGGTACTGAATTGGATGGACTGATTGTCTTTGTCGCCGGTGCTCGCTCCGGTCCCAGTCGGCGCCGTCGGATCGGTGTGCGAGGTCGTCCAGGTGTAAACCCGCTCGGGGCCATCGTCAATGATGACGGGCTTGAGACCGGCATCGGCAATTTTCGGCTGCTTGTCGTGAGGCACGCGCAGTTCAACGGTTTCCTTGAGCACCACCATGCCCTGGGTGATGGGATAGGAGTACCAGAATTGCCCCGGCACGAGCGGCTTGTCTTCTGTGTATGCGATCTCGAATTCCAGCGTGTCGCCGACGCCCAATGCTTTGACGGGAATCTGCTTTTGCTTCAAGTCGCTGTACATCGGAGCGGCGCGCGTCACGTCGGAGGGCAGATCGAGCACATTTTCGAGAGGCGTTGAAACCGTCGTTCCGTTGGTTTTGCGCACGCGCACATAGTGAATATCGAGGTGCTCGCTCCCATCGGCATAACCGAACGCCAGAACGCCCCAGGCGCGGACCCCCGCCTCAGAGAGCACTTTGACACTCGTGCCCTGAGTCCGTACGGAGGTGCCGTCGGCGGCATAACGCAGATGTGTTTCCGTGCTGGTGACGATGGCCGACTCTTTGGAGTAGTCAGGCTTTTTCGGCTCGTTCTGTGCGGCAAAAACGAAACCTGTCGAACACGCGAAAAGAAGCCATAGCGTAAAAGAGATTCTGTTCCGGGGCATAACTACTTCTACACCCGCAACGGCACAACTGAAAACAAAGTTACGCACAATGAAATAGTAGCGTCCAAATAAGCGAACACTCCCCATCGGAAATCGATCTTTGATTTCCGACGGGAAGTGCTCGCTAGCTTTTGAGAGCGACGCGAATATGCAGGTCTTTCAACTGCTGATCGCTGACCGTCGTCGGCGCGTCGGCCATCAGGTCGATGGCTTTAGAAGACTTCGGGAATGCGATGACTTCGCGCAAGCTGGCTGCACCGGCGAGTAGCATGACGATGCGGTCGAGGCCGAGGGCGATGCCTCCGTGGGGAGGCGCGCCGTGCTCCAAAGCTTCGAGGAAAAAGCCAAAGCGGGCGCGGGCCTCTTCTTCGGAAATTCCCAGCGAGTCGAAAATCTGCTTCTGCACATCTTTGCGGTGAATACGAATCGAGCCGGAGCCGAGTTCGAGTCCGTTCATCGCGAGATCGTAGCAGTTGGCACGAACCGAAGCCGGATCGGTCACCAGGTTGGCCATGTCGGCCTCGTGCGGCGCGGTAAAGGGATGATGCGCGGGAACCCATTTGGCTGTCGCGGCGTCGTATTCAAACATCGGAAAATCGATGATCCAAATCGGCTGAAAAGCCTTTGCGCCATCGACGAATGGCTGTGCGCGTTCGGCCGCTGCGGCAACGACTTTTTCTGTCACGCCGAAGGCTCCGTGCTTTTCGGCATATTTTTTCGCCAAGTCGCTGCGGAAGCTGCCGGCTGCCGTGTAGACATTGATTTCGCGCTCGCTCAAGCGGCCTGAAAACTTGGTGTCGCTGGCTTTGACGGGATGCGCCGGATCGCCGGCAACGATGAGGACAAAGTCGGCGTCGGCTGCGCCGGCCAGTTCGCGAACCTTGACAGCGGAGTTGGGAAAACCCTTGGCAAGCCGCTTGAAATCGTCGATGAACTTCGCGCCTTTTTTCAAATCGAAGAGCGGGTGATTGTCTTCGCGCTCTTTGCGGCTCAGTTCGCCGACGTTGGGAATGCGAAAAGCGACGACGGGCAACGCGGGATCGATTTGCAGCGTAGCGAGTTCGGCATCGGTGAAGGCCGGGCGCACGTCTACGAGGCCGGGCAAGCGCAGGTCGGGTTTGTCGCTGCCAAACTGGCGCATGGAATCGTCATAGGTCACGCGTGGAAAGGGCGTCGGCAGCGTAACGCCGGCGGCTGCAAAAGCGGCGGCCATAAATTGCTCGACAACGCCAAAGACCGTCTCCTGCTGCGGAAAACTCATTTCGAGATCGATCTGGGTGAACTCAAGCTGACGGTCGGCGCGCAAATCTTCATCACGGAAACAGCGGGCGATCTGAAAATATTTATCGAAGCCGGAGATCATCAGAATTTGTTTGAATATCTGCGGCGACTGCGGCAGCGCGTAGAATT
>Ga0302320_10023259_pt1 | contig 12171 bp, 8 predicted proteins | sample Bog_T0_3_FD_202130 | JGI IMG/M metagenome (GOLD analysis project Ga0302320, IMG submission 202130) | Peat permafrost microbial communities from Stordalen Mire near Abisko, Sweden - Bog_T0_3 | ecosystem: Environmental > Terrestrial > Soil > Wetlands > Peat | place: Sweden: Abisko, Stordalen Mire...
GCCCCCCGGGGAGAAGGGCGGATCACCCCACACTTTTTCCCCCACCGGCGACGTATCTTCGTGCCCGCACAAGCTGCGCTTGCCGGCATCGACCCGGTGCTCGTAGCTGTCTTCGTGGTCCGACAGGTACATCTCAGCCAGCGCTGTGTCCAGCTTCCCGTAGTGCTGCTGCACAAACTCCTCGGCCCGTACGTGGCGAGCATTCATGCTGCTCTCCGGGTCGTTGGGATTGAACCCCTTCGTATCCTCGCGAATCAGGGCGGGGTCAGCGGCAAAGTTGGACGAGACAAAGTACCCGTCCTTCTTTTTGGTAAGCGGCGTCTGATGAAGTCCCAACTCAAGGTAGCCAATCTCCCCGGTCTTGCGATCCCCGATCAGCCAGGAGTTGGCATAACCACCATTGTTTCCCTTGCGCATGATGGCTGCGTATTCGTCGATCGAGGTCGCATACTGCATGGCCTTGCGCGACCGGTCGAACTCCGGAATCCCATGCACGTCGAATCCCTTGATCATGGGAAGCGTCGTCTCGGTAATCATCAGCCCACCTGCGTTCACTCCAAAGTCGTCCTGGCTGGTGATCACCCCCGGCAGCCCATCCATCAGCAGATGCTGGCCGCTGGACGGAACAATGTCGAAGACCACGGTCCAGCGCTCCCCCTCGGCATAGGAAGACCAGTTGCTATGAGCTATCACGATCTTGCCGTCCTTGGTCGCCGATCCCGTGGCCACGAAGGCGCTGCACTTGCCCGGCGCCACCGCTTGCGGAGGATTCGGCTTGCCCTCCTTCTTGTTGAGCGTGGGCAGATAGTAGTTGCTCAGCTCGATATCGCCATTCAGCGCAACAATGTCCCACAAGTCCAACGTGGATCCGTGCGACTTCAGCCCCTCGGCGATGCCCTTCAACTCCGCCTGGTACTCCGGCTCGATGTGCGGCCAGAGAACGGTCTTTGCGGATTCTCTGAAAAAACTCCACGGCCGCTTGTCCTCATGCGGCGCCGTGACGGTGTAGACGTGCACGTTGTCTTCGATCTCGTCGGCCAGCAAGTACCCATGCTGGAAGCCAACCTGTTCCGGCGTGCCTTCCAGATGAACATACGTCCAACCGCCCTCGTTGAACTTGTAGCCGTGATGCAGGCGTGGATCCTGCAGCGTGGCTGCGGAACTGCTCGAATCACCTGTGAACTCAGCTGGACGGCTTGCTCCGTGGGCAGCAACAACCGCCCCAGGACCGGCCAAGGCGATCAGGCAAATTGGCAATGCGCGGGAAAAAGAAAAATCCACCGTGTATCCTCCGGAATGCCCTGAAGATACCACGGTGGATTCGCTTTCGCTAAGCCCTCAGCGCTTCTTTCCGCCCTTCGCCTGCGGTTTGGACGGCTTTGCGGAGGCGCCTTTTCCTTTGGCCGGCGGGATCGGTTTTGCCGCAGCCTTTGGTTTCGCCACTACTTTGGCGGTCTTCACGGGAGTAGGCTTGATCGACGGCGAGGATCTGCCCTTCACGGCTGCCCCAACCGGTTTGCTGGCCTTTCCTGCGGGTTCCTTGGCGGGGCTCTCCTTTTTTGACGCTTGCTTCAAGCCACTTGCCTTGTCCGCCTTCTTCTTCTCCGCATCTGCGCCCTTGCTCCCCGTCCCCTGCGCCGAGGATCGCGGCGCAATTGCGGAGGACTTCGGGCGCGTCACCGAATGTTCCGCCTCCGACGACCGTTCCTTGCTCTTCTTGGCCTTCGGACTCCCATCCTTTGCCGCCTTGGACGCCGTCTCCTTCTCCGCCTTAGCAGCTTTTCCAGCGCGCTTGGGCGGGGCTGGCTCATCCTCGCCTTCCGCTTCCTCATCGGACTCTTCGGCTTCCAGATCGTCTTCCGAACTCTCCAGCTCCACTTCCTCACCAATGTCCGCGTCCAGCTCGACCTTCGGCAGGTTCAAGCCGAGATCGATTTCGTCCTCGTCGCCGCCGAGGTCGTCCAGGTCTTCCTCTTCGTCCAGCCCGTCTTCGGAATCCTCTTCGTCGTCGTACGTCCGCTCCTTGGCCTTGGCTTCTCCGCGCTTCGCCCGCGGTCGCTTGATAACCTCCTTCGGCGGGGGCGCCGGTGGCGAGTGCGGCTCAAGAAACGCGCGCAGCTCTTCCGGAGTCGTCAACTTGCCATCAATCAGCTCCAGAAACAACGCATGGACGACTTCCTTGTAAGTCGCTAGCTCCGGCGTAATCCGCATCTCCTGCATCAGCGCATGCGGGATCCGTTGCCGCGCCTCCGGCCAAACCTTAAGGAATTGGTTGAAGCGCTCCAGAACCCCCTTGTCCTTGGTCGTAAACCCCAGCCAAAGAACAGCTTCGGGATCGTAACTGGTAAACAGCTTGTACCCTGCCGACGGCGATGCGTGTTCCTTGGCCAAAAGCACCTTGGCAAATCCCGCAGCGATCGCGTCCAGACTGTTCCACTCTTCCACGAAGCCCGGCCGTAACATCTGCTGCTTCAAGGCGGCCAGGTCCTTGGCGCTCAGCTTGGCCGTCAACAGCCGCATCTGGGCAGCCGACATGTCCGCGTGGATGCCCTGCAGCAGCAACTCGACCGCCAGATCGTGCAGCGCTTTCAGCCGCTCCTCATCCGCCTTCGCCGAAGTCCATGCCGGAAAAAGGACCTGCATCCATCCCTCATCCTCAAGCGACCGGAGCACCTTCAATCCATCGTCTTCGTGGCCGATTTGTTCGAGCTCCCGGCTTCGAGCCTCGTCCGAAAGACGCTCAATGACTCCCTCTTCCTTGGCGTTGTCGTACCGCGAGCGGGTCTTGCCATCCAACTCCCAGCCCAATCGGGCAAGGTAACGGGTAGCCCGAATCAGCAGCGAGGGCTCCTCCAGAAAGCCATAGTTCGACACCAGCCGCAAGGTCCGCGCCTCAATATCGGCCGCTCCATTCAGGGGATCCATCAGCAACCCGAACGATCCCTCGTTCAAGCTGATGGCCATGGCGTTCACCGTAAAATCCCGGCGTCGCAGGTCTTCCTGGATCGAAGCCGGATGGTAAACCGGCGTGTCGAGCTTGGCGTAATCCATCCGATGCGTGCTCACCACGTCCACCCGCACCGTCCCCGGAAAACACAGGTAGAGACTGCGCGTCGTGGCACTTTCCCCCCAAACAACAGCGCCAAGTTTCTCGATTGATTTCTTTAACTTAAGAGCGTTTCCATGAACTGCAACTTCAAGGTCGCGCACGGCATGACCGCTGGTCAGATCGCGTACCGCGTCTCCGGTCAAGAAAAGAATCATCTCCGCCTCGCGTGCCGCTTCGCGCAACTGGCGAAGCGCATTTTGCTGGTCGGTAGACAGACGATTTTCCAAAAGGTAAATGTAGTCGGGCATCGGATTCTCTGTTTCCGCCGTCCCCATCCTGCGCGGATGATCAATTCGCCAAGTTACTCATGTGGTTATGCTTACAGCGCGCGCGACGGAGGCAGCAAAGCAGTACATTAACACAATCGCCCGCAATTGGCTAGCAGATCATGCCCCGGCGATGCAGCTTTTTCCCGGTTCCTGCACCGGCTTTCCGCGCCGGCTTCGCGCTCTCCCCTTCCGGTGCGGTCCGTGCGACAATCCAGAACAATGGCCTTGCAGCGCAAACCCGTCGTTGTACGCAAGTTCTCCCGGGATTGGTGCGCAGGGTATGCGGAAGCAAGTTTCGGGCAAAATACCCGTGAGCTGGAAATGCTCGACGTGAACGGAAAGGTCGTCCAGATCCCCTGGGACCAGATCAAATGGGTCTGCTATGTCCGCGACTTCCCCTCCCCGGCCTCCGGCGCGGACACAGCCAACCCGGAGCGGCTCCTCCACAAGCGCTTTTCTTCCCGGCCCCGAAGCGCTGGACTGTGGCTCCGCCTTACTCTCACCGACGGCGAGCACCTCGAAGGCCTCGCCGCCAACGACAGGTCCCTCGTCGATGGCTCCGGATTGCTGCTCACACCGCCAGACACTCGCTCAAATACGCAGAGGATCTACCTACCTCGCACCGCAATTGAGACCCTCGAAGTCGCCGGAGTCATCGGTGCGCCCAGGAAAGGTCCGGCTGTCCTCTCTTCCGGCGACCAGCCGGACCTCTTTGCCGGTAATTTGGACCCGTCCTAGCTGCCTGTGCCGGACGAACTGCGCCCCGGCTCAGTCACTCGCCTTCCGGTCCATGGCCCGATTCAGCGCCCCGGTGCCCCTTCCGGTACAATCGCAACGATGAAACTTGGCGAATTGGCAGTGCGATTGGGCGCCGAGTTGCGTGGCAACGCGGAACTCGATGTGACCGGCGTTAAAGGCATTGAAGAAGCGGGTCCGGCCGAGGTCACCTTCGTGGCCAATCCGCGGTATGCCGCCTTGGCCCGGACGACCCGGGCCGCCGCTGTCCTGGTTGAGCCCGCATTTCAGGACATCGCGGCCGCGACCCTCCGCCTCAAGAATCCCTACCTGGCCTTCTCCCGCGCCCTTGGCCTTTTTTACCAGCCGCCGGTTTACCCTCCCGGCATTCATTCGACCGCCGTGATCGATTCCACCGCCTCGATCGGCGAAGGCGCTCATATCGGCGCGTATGTGGTCGTCGGTCCCCAGGTCCGCATCGGTCCGCATGCAACCCTGCTGCCCCATGTGGTTCTCTATCCCGGTGTCCACATTGGCAGCCATCTCTTTGCCCACGCGCATGCAGTGGTGCGCGAGAATTGTATCCTTGGCGACCACGTCACCCTCGAAAATGGGGCGATCGTCGGAGCGGATGGCTTTGGATTTGCAAAAAACGAGGCAGGACAATGGGAGAAGATCCCCCAATCCGGCCCTGTGCACCTGGGCAACCGCGTCGACGTCCAGGCCAACGCCTGCATCGACCGCGCCACCGTCGGCGCAACCGAGATCGGAGACGGAAGCAAGATCGACAACCTTGTCCAAATCGGCCACGGGTCGAAGGTAGGCGAGAATACCCTCGTCTGCGCCCAGACCGGCCTGGCTGGCTCCTCGGTCATCGGCAACAATGTGATTCTAGCCGGACAGGTCGGCATTGCCGGGCACTGCACCGTGGGCGATGGGGTCATCCTCACCGCGCAATCGGCCGTCTCGCATGACGTCGCTCCTGGCAAGGTCATCTCGGGTTCACCCGGCTTCGACAATCGGGTCTGGCTGAGGGCCGTCACCATCTTCCAGCGCCTTCCCGAGCTGCTCAAGCGCCTGGATCGCGTGGAAAAGAAACTGGCTGCTCCAGTCGAGCCAGATCTTCTTCCCACCCAGAACGGAAATCCGGAATGAATGTACTGCTTGTTTTTTCTGCCGCGGTTCGTGCCCTTGCAGGAGCAGGGCGTCTTGCGGCTCTCTCCCTGGTCATGGCTGCCGGGTTGGCCTTCGCCGGCTGCCACTCTTACCACGTCGACGCTACCGTCGAGAACCAGACCGGGGCGGCCATTCAGCTATTGGAAATCGACTACCCAACTGCCAGCTTTGGAACCGACAAACTGGCAGCGGGAGAACTCTATCGCTATCGCTTCCAACTACGCGGAAGCGGCGCCGTCAGGGTGCAATACACCGGGGGCAATGGGCGCATGATCTCCGCGGAAGGCCCCACTTTATCCGAGCGGCAGGAGGGCAGTTTGCGCATCGTTCTTTTACCTGCCGGCAAGATAGAGTTTCACCCGCAGATCACCCCTGCCCAATGAACAGGCTCGCCGTCCGCACCCTCCGTGCATTTTGAATGGAGCAACGCCCGCGGTTTGCGGGCGGACGCTTAATGCACCATGGTTTGGAACAGCGGCGAATGCAAGAGCCCGCTGAAATCGGAGTCGGATGCAGCAAAGTGAATGGACATGCGCCCAGAATCCGAGGCAATCGCTGTGTCCGCCAAGGCCTGCTTCTCCGCATCCGATCCGCTGAGCTTGCGCACCATCACGGCTGCCGTCAGTAGCGAGGAGATGGTCGCGGCGGCGAATGTATCCCCGGTGGAGATCGTCAGATCGAACTTGACGCCATGCTGGAAGTCCATCCCATACCATGAGGACTGCAGTCGCTTGCGCACCGTCTCGTAGTCGGTCACCGAGCCCGCTCCGGCCCCGCCCAGCACCTGCTTCATCATGATCTGGGTGCCCTTTTCGTCCAGGATGCTCCACAGCGACGCCGAGTCCACGGTCTTCATGGCGTCCATCATCGAGTTGTTGGTCAACAGGTTGGAATCCACGCCGTCGCGTGCGTCAAGGGCCTTTTCCACTGCATCCTTGGCCCCGAACACCATTGTCGATGCATCCACGAAGCAGAGAACCATGCCCGTCTTGGCCATCGGATACACCTTGTTGGTGCGTACCGGAGTAGGCTTCACCTTCTGTTTGCGGAAGTTGGCGAGAATGTCCTGGATGGGAAACTGTCCCTGCGCTACGCCCACGGTCACCAGCGCATCCGTGCCGGGCGTGGGGCGGAAGAGCGCAAACGCCAACTGCTCCACATCGTGGTTTTCATTGAGTCCCGACTTGGTCAGCGCTTCGTCGAACTGTTTCAGCTCGGGTGGCATCACGCGCCCGCGCAATTCCATGGCGGGCTGAGAATTTTGCATCGCCCGATAATCGATCACGACCAGTTGCTGTACTTCATGCGGTATGGCCGTGCGGGCGTCGGTGGAAAGCTGCGCCCCCGATGCCAGGGTAGCCGCAGCCAGCAGCGTTGAAGCAATCGAAATCTTACTGAATTCCTTGAACAATTCCATCCTCCGGATGTCGGCGATCTCCTGCGCAACTCGGTTAGCTGGCGCTCACTAGCCCCAGGTGCTCCCGCCGCGTTTGAAGGGTCGACAGGCCCTCTGTGAATATTCTACCTTCGGGTTGCTCGCGCATCACTGACCCGGAAGTGCCACAAGCCTATGCCCCACCGGGCCAGGCCAGCGGAGTGCTCAGGCGGCGCTCCAGGATCTTGGTCTGCGCATCGAACCCTACTAATTGACGCATCCACGTGCTATCCCGCTCACAAGCGGCCTCGGGAATCAGCCCCACAATCTCTCCTTCAACCACGGTTGCTTTGTGGCGAAGAGCGAGCTGGGATACGGTTCGATGGACCTGGGAAACCGGTGTCACTTCGAAATCGGTAATGTTCATCGCCAGTTGCGCACGTCCATGCGCCAGAATCCCGATCGCCTTGACCCCTTTCAGCCCCCCATGATCGGCCCGAATCTCGCGGGCAATCGCCCGCACCGTGGCGACGTCCGCCGAGTCGAAAGACAGGTTGTAGGAGACCAGGAACCTCCGCGCACCCACCGCGCATGCGCCGGCCGTGGGATGCAGGCCGGGGCCGCCCAGATCGGGACGGCGGGATGACTCCCGCCGAACCGCTTCCCGCAATCCTTCGAATTGGCCGCGGCGCACCTCTTCCAGGTTGGCGCGATCAGGCCGGGCTGCCGCTGCCTCGTAAAAGAAAACAGGCACGCCGAAGCGCCGCCAAATCTCCAGGCCGGCCTGGCGCGCCAGCATGGCGCACTGGTCCAGCTTGATGCCCGAGATAGGCACAAATGGAATGACGTCGGCAGCGCCGATGCGCGGATGCGCTCCCTGCTGCCGGGTGAGGTCGATCAGGTCAATGGCCTTCCCAACCCCGCGCACCGCCGCCTCCACCACCGCGGCCGGAGGTCCGGCGATCGTTACCACCGAGCGGTTGTGCGCCGCGTCCATCGACCAGTCCAGCAGGCGCACTTCGTCCACGCACATCGCGGCCACGATCGCCTCGACGCGCCGGGCGTCGGCACCCTCGGAGAAGTTGGGTACGCACTCGACAACGGGACCGCTCATCGACACTCCTGGCACAGCGATCCGATGAAGCCTACTTCCAGAACGTATAGCCCAGTTGGACCTGAATGCTCGCATTCACACCGGGATTGCGGTCGCCCAGCGAAGCCGACGAGATATGCACCGCATTCACGCCCAGATCGATGGATCGCTTGGGCCGAATGAAGTAGTGAATTCCGCCCCCACCCTGCGGCGAGAAATTGAAGACCGACGTGCCTCCCGCGTTGCCGTGAGGCACCAGCTGGTCGGGTGGAAACTTGTGCGTTGTATAGATCAGGCCGCCCGCCCCTTGAAACCATGGCTGCAACCGCGGCGATCTCGTCAGAAAGTTCCAGCGCAGAATCACGGGCGTGATGCTGGCCCCCGTGTAGGTGCCGCCGCCTTCGGGCGCCACAAAGTAGCAGCTCCCGGTCGGGCATGGATACAGGAAGGTTTGGTCGTGCGGACCCGGCGTATAAGCCTGCCACAACGGCATCACATTCGCGGCAAACTCGAACTGCCCGCTCAGCAGGCCCGCGTGAACCACCGGCGTCAAAAGTTTGCCGGCTTCCAACCCAACTGAGAGGAAGGAGAAAGTGTCGCGATTTCCCAAGCCCCAGCCCCCGTTCACGAAAGGGCCGAAGTGCCAGCTTTGTGCATCGCGAACCCGCGCCACGGGATTGTCCCCACCCGTCGGCGACGCCGCGGGCGCATCGACCGTTTCAGCGCCGGCGGCAACCGTCAGCGCCAGCACCGCCAGAAGCACGAACCTCTTCCCTGTTCTCAATGCACGTTCCTTTCCTGCAATTCACTTCGCTTGCGATCGATCTTGCCTTGTCACCACAAAAAGGCCGCCTCATTTGGGCGGCCTTTCCCATGCCATCCCAGGCTTCGGTTAACCCGCCGCGTGCTCCATCTGCTCCGCGTCCATGTCAAAGTTGGAATAGACGTTCTGCGTGTCGTCGCACTCTTCCAGGGCCTCCAGCAGGCGGATCATCTGATTCGCGGAAGTCCCTTCGAGCTTGGTGTAGGTGGAAGCCACCATGGTCACTTCGCTCATCACCGTAGGAATCTTTGCCGCTTTAATCGCTGTCGACACCGTCTCAAACGAAGCAGGATCGGTGATGATCTCCCACGTGTCCCCTTCGTCGTTGAGATCCTCGCCGCCATGTTCAAGAACAATCTCCATCAGCTGATCTTCGCTGGCTGCATCCTTCTCCACGGCAATCAGACCCTTTTTCGAAAACATGAAGCGCACCGAGCCGCTCTCACCCAGGTTTCCGCCGTTCTTGGAGAAGGCATGCCGTATTTCGCTGACCGCCCGATTGCGATTGTCGGTGGTGACTTCGACGATGATCGCCACGCCGCCCGGGCCGTAGCCTTCAAACGTGATCTCTTCGTACGCCACGCCTTCCAGTTCCCCAGTGCCGCGCTGGATGGCGCGCTTGATGTTTTCCTGCGGCATGTTTTCAGCTTTGGCGGCTAGAATCGCGGTGCGCAAGCGAGGATTGCCGTCCGGGTCACCACCACCCTTGGCGGCGATGGTAATTTCCTTGATGATGCGGGTGAAGATCTTGCCGCGCTTGGCATCCAGCGCGCCCTTCTTGTGCTTGATTGTGGCCCATTTGGAATGGCCGGACATGGGAACCTCGACGAGAATCGGATTACGGACGCATACGCGCGCCTGACCAAGTGAGTATACCACCGGGAAAGGCCCGCAGAATCCCCTTGCGGGGTGCGGGCCTTTGCCTATTTCCGAATGGGTTTATTGAACTCTTCCGCGCTGTTACGGCCCCAGGTTTCCAGCTGTGCAGTACGCGGCTCCCGGATCGGAGAACGGTGTTGGCGGCGTCGGCGGCGTGGACCACGGCACACCACTGAAGTCGAAGAAGTCCAGCAGATTCGGCTGCGCTGCATCCCGGGCCGTCAGATACTTGTGGTTGCCGATGAACCGGTCCTCGACAAACCGGATCACCGCCGTATGGTCCATGGGGATGTGCGAGACATAGTGCCGCCGCGCAAATGGGGAGATCACAAAGTTAGGTACGCGGAAGCCGATCTGGGCCCCGAATCCCTGCTCATCCGCTGCGGATGCATCTCCCGCACTAGCGCCCGGATCGCTGGGTTTCAAATCGCAATGCTGCGTCGGCGTCGGATAGTTTTGCGACACGCACGGTTTGTATTGGTCGGGATTGACAGAGATCGATGCGATGTCTGGAATGGTTCCCAAAGATGCATCGGTATTGTCGTTCGAATGCCCCGGCACCGGCGGGACGTGGTCAAACGGACCGCCGCCTTCGTCGTAGGCGAAGAAAAACGCCGAGTCCTTCCACGAGGGACTTTCCATGAGCGCGTTGATGATGCTCGCAACCGCGGCTTGTCCCCGCGTGACCGGCTGCCCTGAATCCGGATGTTCATCGTTGAGGCCATACCCTGCTTCAATAAAGCTGAAGCTGGGGAGAGTTCCGTTGGCCACGTCGGAGTTGTAGGTCGATAACGGAGCCACATGCGTGGGATCGACGCAGTAGTAGTTGCTTGTGTCGCCCACCGCCGCCAGAGACGAAATGGTGGGCGCTACGCAGGGAGCGCCCGAAGGGTTTTGATAAAGATACTTGGCGTCGCTAAACAAATACCCGAGGTCGGTGGCGGGATAGCTTGCAGCTCCGCCGGTGCAATCGTCCGAAGCTGTGCAACGGCCATCTGTCACGCTGTAATACACCTTCCAAGAAACGCCTGCCGCAGTGAGTTCATCGAAGATCGACGGCCCGTTGACGCCGCCAAGATGGTCGTTGTAGCCCGGATCGTAAACCAGACCTCCCGTTGTTCCACCTGTAAAGGTCGCAATCCGGTTGGGCGTGCTCTTGCTGGCGATCGGCGAGAACCACCGATCGGAGAGCGCGAACTCCGAAGCCATGAAGTAGTAGTAGTTCAGGAAGCCCTGATCGTAGTACCCCATCGCCCTCTGCCCTTGCGTATCGGAGAACTGACCGGAGCATGTGCCCGACGAGTTGCAGGAATTCGCAAACCCCTGCGCTGTGTGCACAAAGCCGTTCATGTCGATCGGGCGGGCCGTATCAAAATGCCAGCGATACACATCGCCTTCGCTGGCCAGCCAGTCGGAGCTGTCGTCGTCGATGCACGTGCTCTTGAATTTGAACGGTGAGAACGACGGAGGAGTCCCCGCCGGCGAGCCCGGATCGTCCGTCGGATTGCTGATCATCGCGGCCGGGTGGTCGAGCCCGTCGACGTTGTAGGGGTTGCCGTCGTCGCCCACATTCCAGGGCTGGCCATTCGGGTCCTGCGTGCCTTGCCGGTAGGGGTTCAGCATCCCGAAGTAGTTGTCGAACGTGTGATTCTCCTGCAGCATGAAGATCACGTGGTTGATCGACTTCGGACCCGGCGTGACCGTGACTGTTGCCGTCGCCGTCGCGCTGGACGAAGGTCCCGTTGCGGTTGCCGTATAGATCACCGTCCCGGTTGGAGTGATGGTCTGTGTGCCGCCCGCCGCGGGCAAGGTGTAGCTGCTGCTGTCGGTTCCCGTAATCGTCACAGGCTGCGTGGCAAGGGCTGTCGCCACCGTCAACACACTCGACGCACCTTGAAGGATCGTGGTTGGGTTTGCTGTGATCGTCACCGTAGGCGTGGGAGCCGGCGTCACCGTCACCGTCGTCGTCGCCGTCATGCTTCCCAGCGGGTTGCTTGCCGTCGCGGTGTAGGTCGTTGTCGTCGTCGGACTCACGGTCTGCGTGCCGCCGATGGCCGAAACCACGTAGCTGCTGCCGTCTGCTCCAGTCATCGACACCGACGTCGCATGGGTTGCGACAACGGTCAGCGTTGTTGGGTTTCCGGCCACAATTGTCGTAGGATTCGCTGAAATCGTGACGGTAATCGGCGTCACGGTCACCACTGCTGTCGCCGTGACCGTGCCGCCCGCGCCCGTCGCGGTGGCCGTGTACGTGGTCGTTGCCGCCGGCGTGACGGCTTGCGTTCCACCCGTCGCCGCGAGTGTATAGCTGCTGCCATCCGAGCCGGTCACTACGACCGAGGTCGCATTGCTTGCGGACACCGTCAGGGTCGATGGGGTCCCCGCGTTCACCGAGCTTGGGCTCGCGGCAAGAGTCACCGTCGGCCCCGCAATCACCGTCACCGTCGCAGTTGCAGTCAAACTCCCACCGGCGCCGGTTGCCGTTGCCGTATAGGTGGTTGTGGCTGCAGGTGTCACCACCTGTGTACCGCCCGAGGCCGCCAGCGTGTAGCTGCTGCCGTCCGATCCAGCGATGGTCACCTGGGTCGCATTCGTCGCGGTCACGGTCAGTGTGGTTGAACCTCCGGTGCTAACCGTTGTCGGGGTCGCCGTGACCGAGACTGTAGGCGCCGGAGGGGGCGCCTGCGTAACCGTCACCTTGGCCGTCGCGGT
>Ga0302320_10023260_pt1 | contig 12171 bp, 9 predicted proteins | sample Bog_T0_3_FD_202130 | JGI IMG/M metagenome (GOLD analysis project Ga0302320, IMG submission 202130) | Peat permafrost microbial communities from Stordalen Mire near Abisko, Sweden - Bog_T0_3 | ecosystem: Environmental > Terrestrial > Soil > Wetlands > Peat | place: Sweden: Abisko, Stordalen Mire...
TGGCTTCATGGAGCGCTGGGACAGGCGTTGCCCGGTCGTGATCGTGCCGACGATGTATTACGCCACGCCTGCAGACACATTCCGGCGGGCTGGCATATCGCTGGTTATCTGGGCCAACCACATGATGCGCGCCTCCGTGTCGGCAATGCGCGATGTCGCGTTCCGCATCGCCGAGACCCAGTCGCTGCTGGAGGTCGAAGGCCGGGTCACCAGCGTGCGCGAGATTTTCCGCCTCACCGGGAATGACGAGCTGGAGGAAGCGCAGCGGCGCTATCTGCCGGCAACGCGCTCCCTCCGCGGCATCGTGCTGGCCGCGTCCCGTGGTTCGGAGCTCGGTGCGGCGACGGCGGACCGGCCGAAGTGCATGGTGGACGTTCGCGGCAAGCCATTGCTTTATCAGTTGCTTGACACGCTCGACGAATGCGGGGTCGCGGATGTCACCGTGGTCAGGGGCTACCGCAAGGAGACCATCCCAACGAGCGGCATCACCGTGGTGGACAACGACGCCTACGCCGATACCGGCGAGGCGGCCTCGCTTGCGTGCGCCCTGCCGCAACTGGAGGGCGAGACCACCGTGGTCTACGGCGATGTGCTGTTCCGCCGCTACATTCTTGAGGAACTGCTCGACTCGGCGGCGGACATTACGGTCGTGGTGGATTCCGCCCACACGGCGGCGGCCAATCCGCGCGACCTGGTGACCGCAACCATCCGCAACACCGGCCGCTACCACGACGATGAACCGGCGCTGCTGACCGGCGTCGCGGCCGACCCGGCGCAGGCGTCGGGCCAGTGGATCGGCCTCATGCACCTCAGCGCACACGGCACGCAGCTTGTGAGGAACGAACTGGAAGCGATGCAGGCCGAGGACGTGCTTGCCCAGGCCGACCTTCCGGCGCTGTTGCAGCGCATCAGCCAGCGCCATCCGATCGCGGTCCACTATATCACCGGTCACTGGCTGGACGTGGACACCACCGCCGACCTGGCCGAAGCGCGGAACTTCTCCTGATGATCGAGGCGACGTCGTTTCTCGATGCCGCGGCGGGCATCGGCGTCGGCTTTTACACCGGCGTTCCGTGCAGCTTCCTGACGCCGCTGATCAACCGCACCGCCAGCGACCGGACGTTGCGCTACGTCGGTGCGGCCAGCGAAGGCGAGGCGGTGGCGATTGCCGCCGGTGCCTGGCTCGCCGGCCGCGAAACCGCGGTCATGTGCCAGAATTCCGGGCTGGGGAACGCGGTCAACCCCCTGACATCGCTCAATACGCCGTTTCGCATTCCCACACTGCTGATCGTCACATGGCGTGGGCAGCCGGGGCTGAACGACGAGCCGCAGCATGAACTGATGGGGCGTATCACCCAACGTCTGCTGGACGTGATCGAAGTGCCGCATCGCCGCTTCCCCGATGACCCGGATGCCCTGGGTTCGGTGATGCGGGAGGCGCGCGCGACGATGGCCCGGACCAGCCTGCCTTTCGCACTGGTGCTTGAGAAGGGCAGCATCCGTGACGAGCCACTGGATGAACCGCCACGGACGCCGCTTCCGCCGGGTCAACATGTCGATCTGCGGGAGGGCGGCAGCCGTCCCACTAGGCTGGCTCTGCTGGAGACCGTGCTGGCTTCGATCCCGGATGCGGTGCCAGTTGTCGCCACAACCGGCAAGGCGGGGCGGGAGCTGTTTACCCTCGCGGACCGCGAGCAGCACATCTATCAGGTCGGGTCCATGGGCTGCGCCAGCCCGATGGGGCTGGGTGTCGCGATGACCACCGGGCGGCGCACGCTCGTTCTCGACGGCGACGGGGCGGCGCTGATGAAGCTCGGCAGCATGGCCACCATCGGTGCCTACCAACCCTCCGGGTTGCGGCACGTGCTGCTCGACAACGGCGTCCACGACTCGACCGGGGGGCAGACGACCGTGTCCCCATCGGTGGATTTTGCCGCGGTCGCGCTGGCCTGCGGCTATCGCCGCGCGTTCAAATGCGACAGCGCCGGCGGCTTCGCCGAGGCATTCCGGCAGGCGATGGCGGCGGACGGGCCGGTTCTGGTGCACGCCCTTATCCGCCCGGGCTCGCTCGAGAAACTGGGCCGCCCAACCATCGCGCCGCACGAGGTGGCGCAAAGGTTCCGCGGCTTCCTGGCTCGGTCTAGTCAGGCAGCGGCCTGAGAATTTGAGAAACTACGCTCCCCCGCACCGCAACCGACGAAAAAACGTCGATGACAGCAGAGGACCCTTACTTTTAGGATCGCGTTATCTGTCGGTGCCGAAATCCTCGGACAACCCATTTGACGGCGCGAGTCGCACACGCGTCCGCCCACAAAACCCGACCTGGCAGCGGCTGGAACAACAGGTTTCTCAACCGCAGATCAACGCGGATGAACGCAAATCGACCAAGCTGCGCCAGACCGACCCGTCGCATTCCCAGTCAGGCCGATCGGGTCAGGTCCATTTGCGTGCATCCGCGTTCATTTGCGGTTCCAAATTGCTTTCCTTAGCTGCCCGACGCCAAAGACAGTACGTTATTTGGCATTCGGTGTCGGCATGGAATGTCAGACCATTTCCCAGTACCAACAGTCAAGCCGGCAGGAGGCTATTTCTAAGTTCGATTGAGAGTGTGAACTGTCCGGTGCGCCACAAGGTAGGCATCGATCTCAGCCAGAGCCCGCATCATGTCGTCAGGACCGATGGCACCGATACAGCCGATGCGGAAACTGGGTTCGTGGGTGAGTTTGCCGGGGTAGATGACGATGCCGCGGGCGTGCAGGAAATCGTAGAAGGTCTGGAACCGGAACCAGCCGCCTGCGGGTATGCGAAAGGTCACGATGACCGGCGCCTGCAACGCAGGCTCGATATAGGTGGTGAACCCGCGTGTCCGCATGCCCTGCACCAGCACGTCGCAGTTCCTGCGGTAACGGGCGTGCCTGGCGGCGATGCCACCCTCCGCGTGCAGTTGGTCAAGGGCGGCGCCCAGGCCGGCGACCACCTGCACGGGCGGCGTAAAGCGCCATTGCCCGTTCGACTCGAACCCGCGCCACTGGTCGAACAGATCCAGGCTAAGGCTGGACGCGTTGCCCGCGCACCCTCGCAGATACGCGGTTTCGGCGATCACGAAGCCAAGCCCCGGCACGCCTTCCAGCGCCTTGTTGGCGGACGCGATCAGCGCGGTGAACGGGATCTTCGCGCCATCGATTGGAATCGCGCCGAACGAACTCATGGCATCCACCAGCAGGCGCCGTCCGGCCTGCCGCACGCAGGCTGCGATGTCGGGCAGCGGGTTCAACAGACCGCTGGTGGTTTCGCAATGGATCAGCACGACATCGCTGATCGCGGCGTCTGCGGCCAGCGCATCGGCGACCCGGTCGGGCAGAATCGGCTCGTCCTCCGGTGCCTCCAGGGTGACGCAGGCACGGCCCAGCCGGCGGGCGATTTCGACGGCCCGGCGGCCATAGGCGCCGTTCACCAGCACCAGAAGGCGGCCGTCACGCGGCACCAGTGTCTGGATCGCGGCCTCCACCGCGAACGTGCCGCTGCCCTGAACCGGCACCGCGACATGCGTCCGTTCAACGCCGGCCAGCGCCGCCAGACGGGCGCGGACGCCCTCGCTCAGGGCTATGAAGTCGGATTCGCGGGACCCCCAGTCACGGCCAAGCGCCGCCCTGGTTTGATCGGACGTCGTCAGCGGACCCGGTGTGAGCAAAAGAGGCGGCATGGCTGTGTCTTCAACCTTTGCGTGATCTGCACAATCTTATCGCAGAACCGGCGTGAAAGTCAGAGAGCCGCCCACTTATGAGAGTAACTGCGATCATCGGCGGAATTGCCGGGCTGGGCCTGTCGGCGTGGCTGCTGGAAAGCTACGGTGTCGGGCGGATCCTGGACCTGTTGCACCATGCCGGCTGGTTCGGGACCCTCACGGTGGTGGCGTTCCACCTGGTGCAGATCCTGTTCTCGGCGTTGGGCTGGCGCGTCATCGCCGGTCCCACCGTGCCGCGGCCCAGCCTGCGGACCTACATGGTCATGCGCTGGATTCGTGAAGGGGTGAACAACCTGCTGCCGGTCGGACAGATCGGCGGTGAGTTCGTCGTCGCGCGACTGTTACAGCGGAGTGGCATGAAACTCGCCCCTGCCATCGCCGGTACCGTCGCCGATCTGACCATGGAGATGGTGACGCAGATCCTGTTCACGCTGCTCGGGCTGCTTTTGCTCCTTTACAACGTTGGCGATGGCGGAATTGCCCGCTACATCGTCAGCGGGCTCGTGATCGCCGCCTTGGTCGCCGCCAGCTTTTTCGGCTCACAATGGCTGGGACTGGCGTCCGGCATCGAAAAAGGCCTGATCCGGATCGGCCGATCGTTCGGATGGAGCGCGACTGCCAACGTCACTGGACTGCACGACGCATTGATCGGCTGCTACCGTTCACCCAGCCGGGTGGCCTGGGCGGCGCTGTGGCAGATGGTCTCCTGGCTGCTTGGCGGCGTCGAAGTCTGCTTGGCACTTCACTTCCTGGGGCATGATGTCGGCATCGTCCCCGGGCTCATCATCGAGAGCCTCGGGCAGGCCCTGAAGGCCGTTGGATTTGCCGTGCCCGGTGCGCTGGGCGTTCAGGAGGGCGGATACATTGTCATTTGCCAGGTGTTTGGCCTGTCGCCGGAAATGGCGATCGCCTTGTCGCTGATGAAGCGGCTGCGAGAAGTGGGACTCGGTGTGCCCGGGTTGCTCGCCTGGCATCGTGCGGAGGCCCGCCCCGCCGCCGCGTCCGCGCTGCCGGTGCACGGGGGTATCCTATGATTGGCGACTCCTGGACCCATCTGCTGGCGCGCGTTGTGGTATCGCCGTTCCTCGGCACGCGGTTGCGGCCGAACCATCTGACGACTCTTCGCCTGTTGTCGGGCCTTGCGGCCTGCGCCTGCTTCGGGCTGGGGACCAGACCGGGCATGGTCTGGGGTGGCGTGTTGTGGCTGATTTCGGCCTTTCTCGACCGAGCGGATGGCGAGTTGGCGCGGATCGGCAACATGATGAGCCGCCGCGGTCATCTTTACGACTACTATACTGATAACATTGTCAATTCGCTTTTCTTCGCGGCGATCGGCGTCGGCTTGCGGCACTCCTGGCTTGGGTACTGGGCGATTCCGCTCGGAATCATCAGCGCCGTGGCACTGATGGCTTGTCAGATCTTCGCGGAGCGACTGGAGCAGCGCAGTCCGCCGCAGACGCGCGCCTATTCCGGCCGGTGGGGCTTCGATCCCGATGACGCGCTGTATCTGATGGCCCCGTTTGCCTGGCTCGATTGGTTGAGCCCGGTCCTGGCCGCGGCGGCTGTCGGCACGACCATCATGATGGTCATCACCTGGTGGCGGCTGCGCCGGCTAACGGCTGCACCAACGGCCGGCGCAGGCTCCATTCGGTGATCCTGAGCCGCGTTGCCGCGGCGTGCGGGCGCCGAGCCGCGCTGGTCGCAGTGGTGGCGCTGGTGCTGGCGGCGGCGGGCGTCTGGACGATCTATGCCAGGCTGGGGGTAACCACCGACACGGAGGGCCTGTTTTCCGCGAGCCTTCCCTGGAAGCAGCGTCAGGCGGAGCTGCGGGCCGCTTTCCCGCAAGGCGAGGAACTTCTGGTCGTCGTCGTGGATGCGACGATCCCCGAGGAGGCGGACAGCACCGCAGCCGCCCTCGTCGACGCCTTGCACGGCGACACGCGCCACTTCTTGTTTGTTCGCCGCCCGGACAGCTCGCCCTACCTGGAGCGGAACGCGCTGCTGTTTCTGGATGCGGACCCCCTGCAGGACCTGCTGGACAAGACGATCGATGCCCAGCCTTTCCTGGGCTATCTGTTCGCCGACCCCAGTCTGCGCGGTCTGGTGCAGGCGTTGTCGCTGATCGCCGAGGGGGTGAAGCGCAAGCAGGCCAACCTCACGCCGTTCATGTCGGAGCTAGAGGCGTTCCACAACTCACTGGCTGCTCCTGCCCCGGCGCCGCTGTCGTGGCAAAACCTGCTCGCCGGCCCCGTGGCATCGCTCGCCGGCCGATACCGGTTCGTGCTGGCCAAGCCACAGCTTGATTACGGCGCGCTGCAGCCCGGTGCCGCGGCGACCCAGGCGATTCGCGACGCCGCGGCGAAGCTGGAGTTCGTGCGAAGCGGGGCCGCACATGTGCGGATCACCGGCTCCGTGGCGCTCGACGACGATGAATTCGCCACCGTGGCGCAGGGAGCCGCCGGCGGGCTGATCGGCAGCATGCTGCTGGTCACGCTGTGGCTGCTGATCGCCGTTCGGTCGTGGCGCCTGATTGTGCCAATCGTGCTGACGCTGCTGTTCGGGCTGGACCTGACCGCTGCGTTTGCCGCTTTGGCGGTTGGCACGCTGAACCTGGTCTCGGTCGCGTTCGCGGTTCTGTTTGTCGGGCTCGCGGTCGATTTCGCCATTCAGTTCACCGTCCGCTTCCGCGACGTTCACTTGCGGACGCCTGACGCCGTGGCGGCACTGGGCGAGACCGGACAGCTCAGCGGTGGCCAGATTCTGGTCGCCTCGCTCGCCACAGCCGCGGGATTTCTCGCCTTCACGCCGACATCCTTCGCCGGTGTGGCACAGCTTGGTCTGATCGCCGGCGTGGGCATGCTGATCGCCTTCATCTGCACACTGACCGCGCTGCCCGCTTTGATCGCGCTGTTCCACCCGGCGCGTGAGGCGGCGGAAGTCGGTTTCGTCTGGGCCCGACCGATCGACGCGGCGCTCGTCCGGCACCACCGTCCAGTGCTTTTCGGGGCCGCGGCGCTGGCGCTCACGGGGGCCGGGCTGCTGCCATGGGTGCGCTTCGACAGCGACCCGCTGCACACCAAGAACCAGACGTCGGAGTCGGTCCGGACGCTGAACGACCTGATCGAGGATCCGACCACCAGCCCGTACAGCATCGAAATTCTCAAACCCTCGGTGGCCGACGCCCTGGCACTCGTGCCGGCCTTGCGCGCGCTGCCCACGGTGGATGGCGTGCTGAGCATCGACAGCCTGGTGCCGGATGACCAGGCACAGAAACTGCCCATGGTGGCTGACGCGGCCAGCGTCCTGAAGACGACGCTGGACGCGCCATCCGAACCGCATCCGGATGCCGCGGCGATGCGGGCGGCGGTGGCCACGGCACTTCCGGCCATGACAGAAGCCGCCGCCAGCCTGCCCGCCGGCCATCCCTTCAAGGCCGTCACCGACGATCTGCGGCGTCTACGGCAGGCACCGGACGAGCGGCTGAATGCCGTTGATGCGGCCCTGACCCGTTTCCTGCCCGGCCAGCTGGGCCAACTGCGGACCGCGCTGCGGCCGGGGCCGACGCCGGTGACACGGGCTGACATCCCCGCGGACCTCGCACTCGACTGGGTCACCAGGGACGGCCGCGCCAAGCTCGAGGTTCTGCCGAAGCACGACGCCGTCCGCGACAGTGCAGGGCTGCATCGCTTCGTGGCTGAAATCGCCGCCATCGTGCCAGGAGCAGGCGGGGCTGCCGTGACCATCGTGCGCAGCGCCGAGACGATCGTTTCCGCGTTTCAGGTCGCGGCGTTCGGCGCGCTGGGGGCCATTACCGTGATCCTGGCGGTAGCACTCCGCCGGCCGTTCGACACGATGCTTGTTCTCGCGTCATTGCTGCTGTCTGCTTTGCTGACGGTGATCGTTGCCGTCACACTGCCGCTGCCGCTGAACTTCGCCAATATCATCGCGCTGCCGTTGCTGCTGGGAGTCGGCGTGTCGTTCAACGTCTACTTCGTCATGAACTGGCGGGCGGGCCTCAGGGAGCCGCTCAGCTCGGCGACCGCCCGGGCCGTTTTGTTTTCCGCCCTGACCACGGCCACCGCGTTCGGTTCGCTGGCGTTGTCCCGGCATCCCGGGACGGCAAGCATGGGCGAGCTGCTTCTGGTCAGCCTTGGCTGCACGTTGCTGGCCACATTTATTTTCGTTCCTGCTCTGCTGGCGACTCGCCCGCGTTCCTGAATCGACCATGCGGGCTGCGCATCGATTTTTCCGGCAACAGGAGCGTTGCTGACGACGGAAGTTATTCCTCACGCGCCGGCGCGTCGGGTCACTGGTTCGCGCCTGTGCGGAGCAGGCCAACAACCCGGAGCCAGCAGGACGGGCTCTTGCCAGACCGCGGCCCCACGCGCGAAGTCTTGCATCGAACTGGTATGACCTGGCCCCAGGAAGGACAACACCGATGGCGAACCTGCCAACGACCAATGTGCTTGACGGACTGCGTAAAATTGACACGCCTACCATCACCAACGTCGTCGCGACTTATCCGAAGAATCCGCTGTGCCTGGGATTGTACAATCCCTGGACCGAAAACTGGTACACCGACACGTCGATCCGCTGCATCTATCCGGAAATGGGAGCGATCGTCGGCTACGCGGTCACCTGCGTCTTTGGTCTGCCCGATCCGAACTTTGCCGGGCGGCTGAGCTTCATGGATGTCATCGACGCCCTGGATGCGATGCCGCGGCCGACCATCCTGGTAATCCAGCAGAAATGGCCCGCTGAACTTATGGCCAAGGCGGGCCTGGCCGGGGAGATCATGGTGACGTCCATGAAGGCCGTGGGCTGTATCGGCATGCTGTCCAATGGTCCGTCCCGCGACGTCGACGCGGTGCGACGGCTGAACTTCCAGATGCTTTTGGGGGGCGTCACCGCGGGCCATGGCGAAATGGCTGTTCAGGCGGTGAACGTGCCGGTGTCTGTCGGCGGCATGGACGTCGCACCCGGCGAGCTGATCCACATGGACGAGAACGGTGCGGTGAAGTTCCCGGCGGACAAAGCCGAACAGGTGTTGGACAACGCGCGGAAAATGCTCGAAGGCGAGGCTGAACATCTGGCGCGCCTGCGGGCCGCGACGACCGCCGCCGAAGTCCGCGCGGCGGGCGGAGCCTACGCGGCCAAGCGCGCCAAGTAATCGTTGCGGAAAGGACTGTTATGCTGAAAGACCGCTATGGCCTCGCCGTTTCCACCACCTCCGCCACCGCGCGTGACGCGTACGTGCAAGGCTGCGATCTGTACCTGAGCGTGTATCCCGGCGCCGTGGCGGCGTTCGACAGGGCCATCGCGGCCGATCCCGGCTTCGCCCTCGCGTTCGCCGGCAAGGCTCGGGTGCAGCAGTTGCGTGGTGACATCGAAGCGGCGCGGGCGTCGATGGCGGCGGCGAATGCTGTGGCATCCGGCCTGTCGCGCAGGGAAGCCAGCCACGTTGCCTTCTTCGGATTGCTGATCGCCGGCCAGCTTGAGGCGGCGCTTGCAGCGATGCGGGTGCATCTCGGCACCTGGCCGCGCGATGCCATGATGCTCAGCACCTCCGCGTCCGCCAATGGCCTGATCGGGTCGTCTGGCCGCGTCGAGCAGAAGCGCGAACTGCTGGCGCTGATGGACGGTCTTGCGTCGTCGTTCGGCGACGACTGGTGGTTCATCGGCCACCACGCGTTCGCGCTCGCGGAAAACGGGCTGCATGAGGCCGCGCGGCGGAAAATTGAACGCTCCATGGCACTCAATCCGACGAACGCTTACGGGGCGCATACCCAGGCGCATGTCTGCTACGAGGCAGGCGAACTGACGTCGGGTCAGGAATTCCTGCGGTCCTGGCTCGCGACCTATCCCCGCGACGGGGGGTTTTATGGCCATCTGTCCTGGCATCTCGCGCTGTTCGAACTCCAGGCCGGCGACGCGGCGGCGGCATTCCGGCTGTACAGCGAAGCCGTGGCTCCCGAAGTCAATCGCGATCCGGCGATCAGCACCCTGGCCAACGCGGCTTCGTTTCTTTGGCGATGGGAACTGGCGGGGCAGCCGAACGATCCGGCGCGCTGGCAGGCGATGCATGCCTTCGCGCACAAGCTGTTTCCGCGCGCGGGCAACGCCTATGCGGACTGGCACATGGCCCTGGTGGAGGCAGCCGCCGGCGCCGGCGATGCGCTGGAGGCGCGCGTGCGCGGGATGGAAGAGCTGGGTCGGAACGGGCGCTATCCCTCCGCGACGGTGGTGCCGGCGCTGGCGCGCGCGTTCGCCGCGTTCCAGCGGCGGGATTTCTCCGCCGCGATCGAGGCAATCGAACCGGTGTGGGATCAACGTGACCGCCTGGTAGGCAGCCTGGCACAGACCGACCTGGTGGAGGGGACGCTGTTGCGGGCTTACGTTGAGGCTGGCCGGCTGGATGATGTTCACCGCCTGATCAGCGGGCGGCGGGGCGGGGCGGTTGGAATTCCGGTGGCAGGTGTGGCGGCGGTCCACTGACCGGAGGAGCATGATACAGCCGCCCGGTTTTGCCCCCGCGCTGTCCTGTGCCAAACTCGTCCGACGCAAAACCCTCAGGGACCAAGCGCGATGACCCTAATCGCATCAGCCGACGCCGCCCGCGTCAATCGCCGTCGAGGCTCCGCGCCTGACGGCGTGACGTTCTGGCACACGCTTTATCTGGGCACGACCCGCTACAACATGGCGCCTGGCACGCCCGACCCGGCACCGGACGCCTTGTTCCCGATGGCCTTTCTGGTCGAGCAGGACCCCGGCAGCACCGCCAACGCGCATTACCACCAGCAGGACCAGTTCCAGCTTGTGGTCGGCGGTTACGGCACGCTCGGTCTGCATGAGGTCCGGCCGGTCACTGTGCATTTCACCGGGGCTTACACGGCCTATGGCCCGATCCGTGCCAGCCAGGACGAGGGTGTCTGGTATTTCACGCTAAGAAACGGCTTCGACCCGGGCGCCCGCTTCATGACGATGCCGGAGAACCGCATCGCGCTGCGCAGCATACCGGACCGGATGCACCGGGAATCCGTTGCCGGGCCGCTGGAAGCGCCGTCTGCGGCAACGGAAACCCTGCTCGGCCCCGATCCTGACGGCATGACCGCATGGCGCTACAGCGCGGCGCCGGGGGAAATCGTAACCGGTCCCGACCCCTCCGACGGCCGCGGCCAGTACTGGGTGGTCACCGGCGGCAGCCTGACCCGCGAAGGCGAAACAGTGCCGCGGCTGTCCTGTGCGTTCGTGTTTCCCGATGACCCACCCTTCCAGGCGGCCGCCGGCCCGGACGGGCTCGAAGTCGTGGCGATGCAGTTCCCCGTCCGCTAGATCAGGCGTCATTTATCAGAGTCTTGCGACGTCCACCACCGCCTGGGCAAAGGCCTGCGGGGCTTCCTGGGGTAGATTGTGACCGATTCCGCCCCGGATTATCCGGTGCTCGTATTTGCCGGAAAATTTCTTGCGGTAAGCGTCGCCGTCCAGGTGTGGCGCACCGTTGGCGTCACCTTCAAGGGTGATCGTGGGCACCGTGATGACCGGCGCTTCGGCGAGCCGTTTTTCCGGATCGTCGTATTTGGCCTCGCCTTCAGCAACGCCGATCCGCCAGCGGTAATTATGAATAACGATAGCGACGTAGTCCGGGTTGTTGAACGAGGCCGCAGTGCGATCGAACGTGGCCTCATCGAACTCCCACCGCGGCGACGCGATCTGCCAGATGAGCTTGCCGAAATCGTGCCGGTATTTGTCGTAACCGAGCGCACCACGTTCGGTGGCAAAATAATACTGGTACCACCACTGGTACTCAGCCTTGGGCGGCAACGGCACCTTGTTGGCCTCGGGGCTGCCGATCAGATAGCCGCTCACGGCGACCAGGGCCTTGCAGCGCTCCGGCCAGAGTGCCGCGATAACGTCGGCCGTCCGCCCACCCCAGTCATATCCGGCAAGGATTGCCTTCTCGATCTTCATGGCATCCATCATGGCGATGGTATCGAGCGCGACCGCCGCCTGCTGGCCATTGCGGAACGTTGCATCTGAAAGAAACCGCGTGGTGCCGCAGCCACGCACATAGGGCACGATCACGCGGTAGCCCGCCGATGCAAGCACAGGCGTGACATCGGCGTAGCTGTGAATGTCGTAGGGCCAGCCATGCAAAAGTATGACCACAGGACCATCGGCGGGGCCGGCCTCGGCGTATCCGACACTCAGCACGCCTGCGTCGATCTGCTTCAATAAAGTGAACGACGTGTTTGTCCCAGGTTTGATCGCGGGCACATCCGTTTGTGCCGGGGCAGAAACGCTAAATCCAAGCTGTACGGCGGCGACCGTCATGGCAGCACGGCCAAGAAAGCGGCGGCGACCGTGGTTGATGCCGTCGGGCAATTCGATTGCGGTCATCGGTGGCCTTCCTTACCATTGATTGCATG
>Ga0302320_10023261_pt1 | contig 12171 bp, 10 predicted proteins | sample Bog_T0_3_FD_202130 | JGI IMG/M metagenome (GOLD analysis project Ga0302320, IMG submission 202130) | Peat permafrost microbial communities from Stordalen Mire near Abisko, Sweden - Bog_T0_3 | ecosystem: Environmental > Terrestrial > Soil > Wetlands > Peat | place: Sweden: Abisko, Stordalen Mire...
TGCCCTTAAAGAACCTCATCCGGTACAGATTTGTATCGAGTATTGAATTTAAGTACGGTCGCGCGTCTGCGCGATAACCCATCCTTTGCGGCTTCATCGCAAAGGATGGGCCACCCAGTCGTAAAGGCTCCCCCGCCCGTTACACTGGATGCGATGACCACGGAGGTGACAGTCTGAGCAAGCCCGACATGCGCGTGACGGTCGCCGGCGTCGAGCTGCGCTCGCCCGTCATCGCCGCCAGTGGGACGTTTGGCTATGGGGTGGAGTTTGAGGAGATCGTCTCGCTCGACCGCATCGGCGCCTTCGTCACCAAGGGCCTCTCGCGCGGGCCCATGCCCGGCAACCCCAGCCCGCGCATCGTCGAGACCCCCGCCGGCATGATGAACGCCATCGGCCTGCAGAACATCGGCGTCCACGCCTTCATAGAAGAGAAGCTGCCCGTGCTGCGCGCGATGAAGGGCGTGGTCGTCATCGCCAACGTCTTTGGGTACACCATAGAAGACTGCGTCGAGGTCATCCACATCCTCAACGACGCCGAGGGCATCGCCCTCTACGAGCTGAACGCCAGCTGCCCCAACACCAGCCATGGCGGCATGGTCTTCGGCACCGACCCCGACTCGCTCTACCACCTCTCCGCGCGTTGCCGCCACGCCGCGCAGCGCCCGCTGATGGTCAAGCTCTCGCCCAATGTCACCAGCATCGCCGGCATGGCCCGTGTGGTGCAGGAGGCCGGCGCCCAGGCGATCTCGCTGGTCAACACCTTCGTCTCGCTGGCCATCGATATTGAGACGCGCAGGCCGCGCATCGCCAACGTCACCGGCGGCCTCTCCGGCCCGGCCATCCGGCCCATCGCCGTGCGCATGGTGCACGAGGCGGCGATGGCGACCGAGCTTCCCATCGTCGGCATGGGCGGCATTGTCTGCGCAGAGGACGCGGTGGAGTTCATGCTGGCCGGCGCGACCGCCGTGCAGGTGGGCACCGCCAGCTACGCCGATCCGCGCGCGGTGCAGAACATCGCCAACGGGCTGCGCCGCTGGTGCTCCTCGCACGAGGTCCCGCGCGTCAGCGAGCTCACCGGTGGCATGACTCTCTAAACACCCGGTTTTCCTCAGAAGTCGTGCTGCGATCGGATTGGTATTCGAACGTAAAATGAAGATGTGATCGAGTTCATGACTGAACCCATAGCTGAAACCGCCGCAGGTCTTCGCCCCATCCGCCGCGCTCTGCTCTCCGTGACCGACAAGGCGGGACTGGTGGAGTTTGCGCGCGCGCTCGCTGCGCATGGCGTCGACCTCGTCTCCACCGGCGGCACCGCGCGCGCCCTGCGCGAGGCCGGCCTCAGCATTCGTGACATCAGCGACCTCACAGGTTTTCCTGAGATGCTGGATGGGCGGGTGAAGACGCTTCACCCCAAGGTCCACGGCGGCATCCTGCACATTCGCGATAACGAGGAACACAGGTCGTCGGTGGAGGCCCACGCCATCGAGCCGATCGATATGGTGGTGGTCAACCTCTACGCCTTCGAGAAGACCGCCAGCAAGCCGGGCGTCGCCTTCTCCGAGGTCATCGAGAACATCGACATCGGCGGGCCGTCGATGGTGCGCTCGGCGGCAAAGAACTTCGAGGACGTGGCCGTCGTCACCTCGACCGCCGACTACGCGCCCCTTGCCGAAGAGCTTGCCGCCAACTCCGGGTCCCTCACGCGCGCCACCCGCTGGCGCCTGGCGCGCGCCGCCTTCGCCGTTACCGCCGCCTACGACGCAGGCATCGCTACCACGCTCGAAAGCATTGCCGCCCCTGCGCCGCACGGCGAACCAGCAACCTTCGACACCGCCGCGCTGCCACCAGCGGTCCGTGTGATCGACCTCCTCAAGACCGTCCTGCGCTACGGCGAAAATCCCCACCAGAGCGCGGCGCTCTATGTCGATGGAAGCGGCGGCGGAGTTGCTTCGGCCAAGCAGTTGCAGGGCAAGGAGCTCAGCTACAACAACATCGTCGACCTCGACGCCTGCTGGGAGCTGGTGAGCGAGTTTAGTGGTGAGGAAGCCGCGGTCGCCATCATCAAGCACACCAACCCCTGCGGCGTCGCCACCGGGGCGACCGTGCTCGATGCCTACCGCCGCGCGTTGGAGGCCGATCCCGTCTCCGCCTTCGGGGGCGTCATCGGCATCAACCGCCAGGTGGACGCCGTCGCAGCCGAGGAGATCGCAAAGCTCTTCGTCGAGGCCATCGTCGCGCCGTCCTTCAACGCCGAAGCCGTCGCCCGCTTCGCCTCCAAAAAGAACCTGCGCCTGCTTGAGATCGCGCCCACACCAAGCGACCCGGCCAAACCCGCCCGCACCCTCAAGCAGGTCTCCGGCGGCTTCCTGATGCAGGATGCCGACCGCCTCCGCATCGCCGAGGCCGACCTCACCGTCGTCACCCGGCGCGCGCCCACCGCTGAAGAGATGCGCGCGCTCCTCTTCGCCTGGTCGGTCTGTAAGCACGTCAAATCGAACGCCATCGTCTACGCCCGCTGCGAGAATGGCCACGGCCAGACCGTCGGCATCGGCGCTGGGCAGATGAGCCGGGTGGACGCGGCCCGCTTCGGCGCGATGAAGGCTGTGCTGCCGCTCAAGGGGACGGTCGCCGCCTCCGACGCCTTCTTTCCGTTCCCCGACGGCCTGGAGACAGTCGCCCAGGCGGGCGCAACGGCCGTCATCCAGCCGGGAGGCTCGGTGCGCGACGCCGAGGTCATCGAGGCCGCCGACCGGCTGGGCGTCGCGATGGTCTTTACCGGCGTGCGCCACTTCCGACACGGGTAAGCGCAAGCGGGTTCCTGAAGTAACCCGCCTATATTAGGCGGCCATCGCTGCCCACTCCCGGAGCTATAATTGCAAAACAGTCGCAGCAGCTATGGCAGCAGTTCGCGATAGGAATCGGCTGGGTTCGGCCGCTTCCAGTCCCAGCATCCAAAGCAGGCGCCGCATCGTCTAAGCATAAGTAATGTTTGTGTCCTCTCATCCCGCCGGATAGGAACCTTTGCCCTTATGACCTTGTCCTTTCGCGCTTCCACCTTCCGCTCCCTCCGGCTCACTTCCATCGCGGCCCTTATGCTGGCTTCGCCTGCTCTGCTGGCCGCTCCTCCCAGGCCGACTCCGGCGCCCGCCCCGGTCGAGACCGGCCGCTCCAGCGCCTACTACCACTACGGCCTGGCCCACTACTACGAGGAGATGGCGGTCAACGCAGGACGGCAGGACTACGCGACCCAGGCGGTGGAGGAGTACAAGCTCGCGCTCGACGCCGACCCCGACTCGCGCCTGCTGCAGGACGGACTGGCCGACCTCTATTTCAAGATTGGCCGCATCAAGGAGGCGATAGCCACTGCGCAGGACTGCATTAAGAAGGACCCCAACGACATCGACGCGCACACCCTGCTGGGCAAGGTCTATCTGCGCTCGCTGGGCGATATGCAGGGCGCGCAGTCGGCGGATATGCTGAAACTCGCCATCGCCGAATACGAGACCCTCGCGCGCCTGCAGCCGGGGGATCTGGAGAACACGCTTCTGCTGGGGCAGCTCTACGCGCTGAACCATGACACGGCCAAGGCCGAGGCGGAGTTCAAGGCCGCGCAGCAGATCGATGCCAGCTCCGAAGAGGTGGTGCTCAACATGGCGCGCCTCTACAGCGAGAACGGCGACGCGCAGCGTGCGGTCGACACCCTGTCCGCGGTCCCGGTCGACGACCGCACGGCGCGCATCGAGTTCGCGCTGGGCGCCGGCTACGACCAGCTGAAGAAGCCGAAGGAGGCCGCAGAGGCCTATCGCCGCTCGCTGGATATTGAGCCGGACAACCCCGACGCCCAACACGCTCTCGCTAACGCCCTTATGCAGGACGAGCAGTTCGATGAGGCGCTGAAGATCCTCAACGATCTGGTGGCAGCTGACCCCACCGACGCGCAGGCCGAGGTCCGCATCTCCGAGATCCAACGCCGCCAGGGCCACTACGACGATGCCCTCGCAACTCTGGAGAAGGCGAAGGCGCAGGTCCAGGATTCGACGGAGCTGAACTTCAACGAAGCGCTGATCTACGACGCGCAGGGCAAGTACGACCAGGCAACTCAGGTGCTCACGGGAATGCTCGATGCGTCGTCGCATCCCGAAGGCAAGTACTCCGAGCAAGCAGAACCGCGCCATCTTCCTCAACCGGCTGGGCATCATCTACCGCGAGCAGAACAAGACCACCGAAGCCGTGGCAGCCTACAAGCAGATGGTCGACCTGGGCGGCGATGACTACGAGCTGGAAGGCTATCAGGGGCAGGTGGACGCCTATCGCGACGCGCACCAGTGGAAGGACGCCACCGCCGCAGCGGAAGAGGCCTCCAAGGCCCTGCCCAAGAACCACGCAATCCAGATGATGTACGCCGGCCAGCTGGCGGACATGGGACAGGTGGACGAGGGGCTGGCCCTGGCCAAGGCCCAGTTGACCGGGACCCCCGACGACCGCGATGTCGAGACCGACCTGGCCCAGATGTACATCCGCCTCAAGCGGTTCAGCGAGGCCAGCGCGCAGTTGGACAAGGCGGACGCGACCGCCACCAAGCCGGAGGAGAAGCTCTACGGCTTCTTTCTGCGCGGCGAGCTGTATGAGCGGCAGAAGATGTACGACCAGGCGGAGATCAACTTCCGCAAGGCGCTCACGTTCGATCCGCAGAACGCTGCCGTGTTGAACTATCTCGGCTACATGCTGGCCGACCAGGGAATGAAGCTGCCTGAGGCCTTGAAGATGATCAGCGAGGCCGTCGATCTTGAGCCGCAGAACGGCGCATACCTCGACTCGCTCGGCTGGGTCTACTTTAAGAGCGGCCAGTATGCGCAGGCGGAGGAGAACCTGCGCAAGGCCAACGAGCGCATCAACACCGACCCCACCGTGCACGACCATCTTGGCGAGGTCTATGAGAAGACAGGCAACCTTAAGATGGCGGTCGCGCAGTGGGAGCGTTCCATGACCGAGTATGCGCACTCGCTGCCCGCCGACGCCGACCCGGACGACGTGCAGAAGGTCCAGCACAAGCTGGAGAATGCGCGCGTCAAGCTGGCCAAGCTTAATACCACTCCGGACAAGGACGCGAAGTAGCCTCCGGGTCTTCGAACTGCACGGCGCGACCCCGCGCAGAGCATCCGGACCGGCTGCCTGCAAGTTACACTTAAACAATTGTGACTCCCGCTGGGACATTGACCGGGACAATGACTGGGACGCTGCCCGCCGACCTGCGCCTCTGCGCAGTCTCCGCCGGCGCGGACGATGTGCTGCGTTCGCGGCTCTATCCCGCGCCGGAGCGCCCCTCGCGCACGGCGTTTCAGCGCGACCGCGAGCGCATCGTGCAGGCCCGCGCCTTCCGCCGGCTGGCGGGCAAGACCCAGGTCTTTACCAGCCGCGCCTCCGACCACTTCCGCAGTCGCCTCACCCACACGATTGAGGTGGCGCAGATCGCGCGCTGCGTCGCGCAGACCCTGGGCCTCGATGAGGACCTCGCCGAGGCCCTCGCCCTCGTCCACGACATCGGCCATCCGCCGTTCGGCCACGCCGGCGAGCGCGCCCTCGACGAGTGCCTCAAGCGCCACGGCCTGCGCTTCGACCATAACCTCCACGCGTTGCGTATCGTCGAGCACTTCGAGCAGCGCTACGCCGCGCACCGCGGCCTCAACCTCACCCTCGGCGTGCGCGAGGGCATCGTCAAGCACTCCCGCGACTACAGCGCGGACCAGCACCCCGAGCTTGCGGCCTACCTGCTCGGCCGCCGCCCTCCGCTCGAGGCCCAGATCATCGACCTCGCCGACGAGATCGCCTACCTTACCGCCGACCTCGACGACGGCGTGGAGTCGGGCCTGCTCGAGATCGGCCACATCCGCGATCACGTCGAGATTCTCACCCACTGTTACGACGAGGTGGAGCGCGAGCACCGCGGCCTCGATGCCAAGGTCCTCTTCAACGAGGCGCTGCAGCTGATGCAGAACGTGCTGACCGACGACCTGATCGCCACCACACTGGCCAACGCGCGCGCCATCGGCGCCGCCTCGCTCGACGACGTGCGCGACCACCCGTCGCGCCTCGCCACCTTCTCTCCGCTGGCGGAGTCCTACCGCGTACTGGAGAAGCGCTACCTCTACGACGTGCTCTACACCTGCAGCGCGCTCTCGCTGGAGCACGACAAAGCCGAGGAGGTGGTCACCGCGCTCTTCGACTTCTGGATCGGCGAGCCGCAGGAGCTGCCCTCCGGCTACGTCGAACAGATCGAGACCGAGGGCCTCGCGCGCGTCGTCGCCGACTACATCGCCGGCATGACGGACAGTTTCATCCTGCTGCAGTATGCCCAGATCAAACGCACCATACGCCGCTGAACGGACGGACTGTGCGCGTCTCCGGTCGCCCCGAAGCCGCTTCCCCGCATCCAACCCAACAGCACGAGGGAAAAGCCTATGCATACCGGACGCTCATACTCATTGACTACTCTGGCCGTTCTGCTTGCGCTGCCCTTCGCCGCGCGGGCGCAGGCCCAAACCCAGACGCCGCCGCAGAGCACCACCCTCACCCTCGCCGGCCAGTCCGGCGAGGCGCCCGTCGTCCTGGCCAACGGAAAGTCCTATGTGGAGATCGAGTCGCTGGCGCGCATCACCCACGGCTCGCTTCGGTTTCAGGGCAGCCAGATCGTCCTCACTCTGCCCGGCGCGGCCAGTGCTTCGGGGCCGTCCGCGCCGCAACCACAGAAGACGCCGCAGCTCTCCCAGGCGTTCTCCAGCGCGGAGATCGAAGCCCTCACTCAGATTCGCGAATGGCGCGCCGCCCTGGTGAACGCGATCGAAAATAACTACCCGGTCACCGATAGCTGGGTCGCCCGCCTGCGCCGCTCAGCCGAAGCCAAGGTGCAGCTGGCGATCGCCGCGGCCACTACGGATCCCGACCGCCAGACCGCCCTGTTGCTGCAAAATGAGCTCACCAATATGCAGCAGTCGAGCGACCAGTTTGTGGCGATGCACACCAAGGCGAACTACATCCCACCCGACTCCTTCCAGCACAACTCGCTCGACGACAAGATACTCGCCTGCTCGCGCGCCCTCGCCGCCATGGCCGCGACCAAGCAGTATGCGGACGATATATCCTGCCACTGAGGTGAAATTTGTTTGGCGTCCCCAACGGGATTCGAACCTGTGTCGCCGCCGGGAACGGGCGGAGTCCTGGGCCACTAGACGATAGGGACGCTTGAGCGGAGCCTAGCGCCGAAATGGCGGGCTCCACTGAAATTTTACATCAGCCGTCGCTCGTAAAATCAGAACGAGACATACAGCGGCCATCCGTATGCATCCAACTCTCCAGAGGTGGATGATGAAAGCATTGCCATGGATCATTGCAGGGGTTGGAATTGGCTCAGTGCTGGCTTACCTGGTGTTGCACGGAACCTCGCCGCAGGCAGAGACAGGTTGGGACTCCGTGGAGAACGCCGCGAATCGTACCGCGGACTGGGGGACCAGGACCAGGCTCTCCTCGTTGGGAAACCGTGCGGCCGGCATACTGAAGCAGGGCGTAGGCCGTGTGATCGGCGATGACGACCTCGTCGGCGAAGGCGCGCTGCAACAGGCGGCAGGTGAAATTAAGGACGCCGCAGGTGACCTTGCGCAAGTTGCCGGTCAGACCATTCACGACTTCAACCGTTAAGCCCGTCTCTCGCGCAAACTGCCCACATTACGCGATGGGCGTGCCCGCGGCCTTATAGACTGACTCGATCGCGATCAGGTCCTTTAGCCCTTCTTCGCCCGGCGTCTTCGGCTGCGTGTTGTTGCGGATGCACGCCGCCATGTGCTCGCCCTCCAGCGCCAGTTGGAAGTGGCCCCGTCCCGTCCCTGTCTGGTCAAAGTGATTGGTCCCCGCGCTTCCCGACAGATGGATCCCGCCGCCGCCAAACGCCGGCGTCAGCGTGATGAAGCCCTTGTCGCCGCTGACCATCACCGTCTGCTGCCCGAACTGCCCGTACGAGCAGCCGCACGAGGTGATGATCCCGGAGGGAAACTTCATCGTCCACTCAATCGACTGCTCCATCTCCTTGAACCGCGGGTCTTCCTTGTCGCGCGTCGCCGTCACCGCGGTAAACTCGGCCGGCTCCTCGCTTATGAGGTAGCGAATCCCGTTCAGCGGATAGATGCCCAGGTCCATCATTGGTCCTCCTCCGCCGTACTGCCTGGTCTGCCGCCAGCCGATGGTCTGCGACTGCAGCATGTTTCCGCGCAGCGACTGCACCCGCCCCAGCGCTCCCGACTGCACAATCTCGCGCGCGGCCTGCCAGATCGGGTCATACTGCATGCGGTACGCGATCATCAGCTTGCGGTCCGCCTTCTTGCACGCGTCGATCATCTGCTGGCACTCCGCGCTGGAGATCGCCATCGGCTTCTCGCACAGAACGTGCTTGCCCGCCGCCGCGCCGCGCACCGTGTACTCGCAGTGCATGCTGTTGGGCAGGCCGATGTAGATCACGTCGATGTCGGGGTTGTCCCTGATCTGGTCGAAGGTCTCGTAGGTGTACACGCTCGTCTTCGGAATGTTGTACATCTGCGAGAACTGCACGCCCTTCGTGTCCGGATGCCCCGTCACCAGTCCGGTGATCTTCACTGTCGTCGAGTTGGAGACCGACTCCATAAACGCCGTCGAGATCCCGCCGATGCCGACACACGCGAAGCCAATCGGCTTCTGCCCTGCGACGGGAGCCGCGGCAGTAGTATCTTGCGCCAGGGCCTGCGGCAGCCGCATCGAGGCCGCAGCCAGAGTAGAAAGTTTGGTGAAGTCGCGCCGGTTCATACACCCTCCAGAAGTCGGGAAAATTGCGTGCAGCCACAATAATCCAATCCCCGCACCGGAGTACAGGGCTGGATGGCGAATTAAGCTTGATTTGGATTCTGTCGCGGTTGCTCTAGTTCCGGCTGCGCATCTTCGAGAGCAGCCGCAGAATCTCCAGATATAGCCACACCAGCGTCACGATGATCCCGAACGCCCCATACCACTCCATGTACTTTGGCGCCCTGCGCTGCACACCCTGCTCGATGAAGTCGAAGTCCAGCACCAGGTTCAGCGCCGCAATCGCCACGACGACCAGGCTGAAGCCAATCCCGACCACGCCGCTGCCATTGATGCTGGCGAATTGGAAGCCGAAGAAGCCCAGTACCACCTCCAGCAGGTAGAAGACCACCACGCCGCCGGTGGCCGCGACGATGCCCAGGCGAAACTTGTCCGTCACCTTAATCATCCCGGAGCTGTACGCGATCAGCAGCACCGCCAGCGTGCCGAAGGTGAGCCCCACCGCCTGGATGCCGACGCCGGGATAGCGCGCATCGAACACCGCGGAGGTGCCGCCCAGCGCCAGCCCCTCCAGCAGCGCATAGATCGGCGCCGTCACCGGCGACCACTCCTTCTTGTACGATGTGACCATCGCCACCACGAACCCGCCGAACGCACCTACCAGCATCTCCGGCATCACGTCCCCGGGGTTGCGCGCCGCCAGAAACTGGTGCCAGGTAAAGCTCGCCGTGGCCACCACGCACAGCAGCAGAATGCCGGTCTTGTTCACCGTGCCGCTCAGCGTCATCGGGCCCGTGCCCGCCAGCTCGCCGTACTGCCCGGCTACGTTGGTAAATGTGTTCTCGCTCAGCGCTGGGTTGGATGTCTTGATCAGTGCCATCGTTCTATCTCCGTGCGATTCCGGCCCGGTCCGGTCCGTCGAGGGCCTCGGAAACATTATGACTCATCGCCCGACCGGCGTGGAGAGATCCATCCCGGTCCCGCTCCCAAGGACAACCTCTTTTGAAATCTATTACTTTAGTTCTCGCTAAGTACGGGTCGCCAACTCTAGACTATGCTAAGCAACATGCGCAAACCCGCAAGCAGTTCGATCGGCCGCGCGGCCGAATGGCTAGCAGGAAAACTCGCCCGGGTCACATCGACCCATGACTATATCCCCGAGATCGATGGACTCAGATTTGTTGCGGTCATGTTTGTGCTCATCTTCCACTCGGCCGAGAGTTTCACCCAAATGCAGGCTCGACCCTCGCTTCCTCGTCACTGGGCCCATGGCCAAAGCTTGATTCTGGCGACCATGGGGGTCTTCTTTCTCGGAGTGCAAATCTTCTTTGTCATCAGTGGACTGGTGGTCGCACTGCCCTTCGCGCGGCACACTCTGCAAGGCGCTCCCAAACCCAGCATAGGCAAGTACTTCATGCGGCGACTTACCCGCATTGAACCCCCCTATATTCTGGGCCTTTTTGCCATGTATTACCTCATGCACCAGTACAACAGGTACCGGCCCGACCTATTGGCCGGGCTGGTGTATATGCACTATTGGATATTTGGCACATTCAATCCCATCAACCAAGTGACCTGGACGCTCGAGATCGAGGTGCTCTTTTACATTTTGGCTCCCTGGCTCACGTTGATCTACCGCGTCCCGGGAAGAGTCGCGAGATGGACGGTGCAATTTCTGCTTCTAGGTGTAAGCAGCTACTTCGTTCACGATTGGCTGATGCCGTTTGGTCCAGCCCGGTTGGACTTCACCTTCGTGACCGCTTTGCCTTTCTTCCAGGCAGGGATCCTCCTCGCCGATCTCTATGTCTCGGGGGTGCTCCGGCGATCAGGGAGTTTGTTGTGGGATGCCCTCGCAGTGATGGGCCTCATGGCCATGTTGTACTGCCAATCCATGGCCTGGCGATACTTCTGGCTGAGTCCTTTGATGATCATGCTGATGGTCGCCGGGGGAATTGGGGGCCGCGTCGCCAACTGGTTCCTTCGCCTTCGTCCAGTCACTCTGATCGGAGGGATGTGCTACAGCCTGTATTTATGGCACATGCCAATCATTGCGGAGATGCGGTCACACGCCCACCTGATCCCGCGCCGTCTCTCCGATTTTGATGCAATTTCTATCTTCTGTCTCGTGGCGGTCCCGCTGATTGTTGTTGTGACCATACCGATCTTCTACTTCACGGAGAAGCCGTTTATGAATGGCCCGGGATCGCGGTTTCTCGATCGGGTGCTTCGCGCAGCGTATGGTCGGCTACAGCGAAAGCCCGCCGTCGTCTCCAGTGAGACGGTCTGAACCCGCGGTCGAGCCGAAGGGTGTCTTGATCAGTGCCATCGTTCTCTCTCCCGGTCCTATCGCTGGCCCCGAAAACATTATGACTCCTCTTGAGCCAGGGTATATCGTTGGGCTGCAGAACGGTCTGAATTCACCACAGTCGTGCGGTTTCGGGGAAATCCAGTACACCGCGATGACCCATCCATAGTCGCCACGTACCAGCGAAGGGCGGCCTCCGCATCTCATTCGGCAAGAGCTCGATCTACGCCGGCTTCGGTCAGGCCATCACGCACGATCTCTGGTACAAACACATCATCCGCGTGAAGTACCGCATCATCTTCTGATGCTTTTGACAACGGCAGATAACGTCGCGCGGATACAACCCATCACAGGTCCGCATCTGTGCAAATAGCAGATAGGCCTTACCCCGCTCATCAGCAGGACACTGAAGACCATGGTCGGGGCGGTCAGATTCGAACTGACGACCCTCTGCTCCCAAAGCAGATGCGCTACCAGGCTGCGCTACGCCCCGACATCCTCAATCTTACCGCACTCAACTTGCTGCCCTTCGGGCGCTGAATATGGCCCGCAATCACGCGGCGGTACGCAGGCATGGTATTCGGAGTACACTCGCTGCGGGTATTCCCGACGGCTCCGCAGCGCCTCGAAGATCCGCCATCTGGTTCTGCCGATCTTCTTTTAGAGGGCTCCGTCATGGTCATTTCTGTCCGTTCCATTCATCTTTCCTTTTGTCTTGTCGCCTTCACATTGCTCGCAGGGCTGGGTTGCCACAGCGCCGGCGGTCAGGGTTCGGGCTCCGGCAGCAGCATCTCCGGGCCGCTGACCATGCTTCCGGACTACCAGGCGCGCGCGCCGCGAACATGCGCAACGGTCACGAGCCCGCCTTCCGCGGCGCAGGCGGCTGTGTTGGTGCAGTGCTCGATGGACGGGCTCAGCGACACGGGGCTGGGGTTGATTCAGGACGTGAAGCTGCAGATCGGCAAGCCCAGACCGTTCGTGTACTGGACCGATGCCGGGTTGGCGGGAATCGATCTGACTGCGACGGTCTATCCACTGCAAGG
>Ga0302320_10023263_pt1 | contig 12170 bp, 8 predicted proteins | sample Bog_T0_3_FD_202130 | JGI IMG/M metagenome (GOLD analysis project Ga0302320, IMG submission 202130) | Peat permafrost microbial communities from Stordalen Mire near Abisko, Sweden - Bog_T0_3 | ecosystem: Environmental > Terrestrial > Soil > Wetlands > Peat | place: Sweden: Abisko, Stordalen Mire...
CGCATAGGTGAGCAGAAGTGAGGGTGCGATTTTACGGGCTTCGGCCGCAATCGCGTGCGCAAAATGTTGGGAAGGTTCTTTTTGTCCGTCGACCTCGTTGCACAGGCCCAGGCTCACAAGGCAAGGGTGATTGCGATCGCTGGCAATCATCTCGCGCAACTGCTCAAGCCCGTTGGTCTCAAGCTGCGATTGCAACTCCGCCGAAATGTTCTCGAATGTGAACGGCCCCCACGCCGGCACCTCCTCCTGCATCAGGATTCCATGACGGTCGCAGAAATCGAGAACGCGCATGTCCTGAGGCCAGTGAACGCGCGTAAAGACACAGTTGAGTTCCTTCATGTCGCGGTGATTTGCTTCAATCCAACTCGTGGGCTCAGCCATGCCAAACTCGGGATGGCTGCCGGCCATCCGCTCCACGCCCACCAGGGAAACGCGTTCTCCGTTGAGATAGAATTCAGTGCCGCGCGTCTCAAATTTGCGGATGCCAAAACTCTCGGAGAGCGCATGGTTCTCGCCGTCGGCAACCACTCGGACATCGGCGAGGTAAAGATGCGGTGAATCGAAGTGCCACAATGCTGGGGAGGGAATCGAAACATTGTCGAGAGAAACAATCGAGGTCTCTCCCGCAGGCAGGAGCACATCCTTTGACGAAAAGGGATATCGTTCCCCGCCGGCTTCTCCACGATGTATGAGTCCCGAAATCGTGACATGCTTTCCGCTGGCATTGGTATTGCGCACATGCGCGCGCACCTTAACCCTCGCAGGCAGATTGTTCTCGCTTGGATCAGCGTCCACTTCAAGCCGATCGATAAAGACGCGCGGCGACAGCAGAAGATTGACGGGACGGATGATTCCGCCGTCGTTTGCCCAGTCGAAGGACTTCATCCTGGGCAGAATGGTGTTCGAGAATGAGTTGTCGGCTTCTACAAGAAGTTCGTTGACCTGGCCGTATTTCAAATGTGCAGACAGATCGCAACGGAACGCCGTGTATCCCTTTCCAATGTGCTCGCCAAGCTTCTGTCCGTTCAGAAAAATGTGCGCCGTATGAAACACCGCCTCAAACTCGACGCGCACAAACAGGCTCTCCCACGCCGCAGGCACGAATATTTCCTTGCGGTACCATGCCACCCCAACATACTCCGGGTTTTCGCCTAGCGTTTGCCACGTGTGGGGAACCGACACCGTACGCCATTCGACTGAACTACTGATCGCCGCGGGAGAGACCTCCGAGTGCGAATCAAGCCGGAATCGCCAGTCGTCTCGAAGGGCTAGCGTACCAACGCATAAGCCCAATTCGTGTCCCGGGATTTCATTCGCAGTTGCGGCGTGGACCGTTAGCGCTTTGCTCATTCCCAATGCGGGCAGTCCGGTTAGAAAATCTCGTCGCGAGGGCATTGCAGGATTCCGCCTTCAGCCTGAAAAACAGGCACTGTGTACGTTCACGGTAATGCTAACCTGCGTTGCCCTGTTGTGAGAAGGGCGGCGCTTTCCGCAAATATCGAGTCATCGACGTGCCCCGCGTCCGGAGGACTCAACTTCAATATGCTTGCGCACGGATGAAGCTCGCCGGAACGGCGGTCAAAATGGAATTGCTCAAATCGCAATAAATTGATTGATTGGGAAGCCGTCGCCGACTCGGATTAGAGGGAGATCTCGGCCAATTCCGCGTGCTCGAATATATCTTTCGGATAGAGACGGCTGACATTTTGGGCGGTAATCAACTGCACTGGAACGTAGGTTGCCGGAGGGATCTTTTTATGGCGAAGGAGGTCGAGCGCAAGGTCGAGCACGCTATTACCGTACGACTCCGGGAAAAAGCCAACCGAGCCGACAAGCGGCGTATCGGGAAGCCTCAACTCGCGTCGTGCCTCCGGGACCCCGCCTGCGCCAACTGCCCGGCAGAGATCGGCGCGTCCAAATTCTTCAAACGCGCGTAACGCGCCCAGGACGGAAAAGTCGTTCACGCCGGCCAGTAAAGTCCGCCGGGGCGGCGCGAACTTCAGATGCCTGCGAACGACTTCGAAGGAGCGGACGAACTCTCCGCGTGCGTCGAGGCAAGTGGTCAACCAACCGCCGCCGAGATTTTTGCGCAACACCGCGTGGGCGCCCTCAAGGCGCAGGTGCGGAACGGCGCCGGCGATTTCAAGATCGAGCAAAATCAATTCATCGAATTTGCCATTCCACTCTTCTCGGGCTGTCCGCAGCAGGACTCGACCGGCGATTTGGCCTACTTTGTGGTTATCTACTCCAAAAAACGCGGCCCCCGGCTGCGGAATCTCAAGAGCTATGACCGGAATTCCCGACTCATTGAAGAGCCTTGAAAGCCTGGCCGCGATCCGGTCGTAGACCTGAAACTCGATTGCGAGATCCACGCGCTCCTTGACCAGCATTTCCGCATTGCGCAACGCCGCCGAGGGGCTATAGTTGTTCTCAAATTCGATCAGGTCCAGTTGCCGCTCCCTGGCCGCCGTTCGAACTCCGTGGCTCACCGCCGCGGAGAAGGAATTATGCCCCTGCGAGGCGTAGCCGATGCGGAACCGCTTTCCGCCCAGAATCTGGAGGTTGGAGGCGTACTTGCGAAGTTTTGTCCGGCGCAGAAAGCCTTCACTCTCCAGTGTATGCAACAGGCGGAAGCAAATCGTTCTCTCAATGCCCGTTTGCTCCACGATCTCCGCCAGGCTCAAGGTCTGACGATCGTCCTCGAACACCCGGAGCAGCGCGCAGGCGCGCGAAACTGTCTCCAGTTTGTAGCGGGACGAGAGTGCAGAGGCGCTGGATCCGTTCGCATTCGACACGGCGCGATTTTATCACTGTTGATGGGTAGAGCGCGCAGGCGGTCCAGCGGACAAAAAGTGCGATATCCGCAATCCATCCGAGGCATCCTTTTCGAGCTTGTCGAACGCTCGGCCGGAAGCCTATCAGTATCCGAGTACGATCAATCTTATGATGAAGCTGGTCAGACTTTGAAAATTACCGAGATCAAGCTGTATCGCATCAGCGCAGGCAACACGGGCGAAAAGGGTGCCAAATTTGGCGAGTCGCAGTATTGGGGCGGGGGATGGTGCACGCATTCGCTGATTGCCAACCCCATGTCAGTCCATCCGAAGTACGCAGCGTTACGCACTCTGTGGATGGGACCAGGTCAGGACCCGTATGCCATTGAGATTCTCACTGACGAAGGTGTGACGGGGTGCGCAGTAAATTATGGCGGAGGGTTTGCTGCCTGCTCGCTCATTGCACAGCACTTCAGCCGCTTCCTCGTGGGCCAGGACCCGTTCAATATCGAGTTGATCTGGGACCAGATGTATCGCTCGTCGATGCCCTACGGGCTCGGCGGCGTCACGGCCATGGCCATCAGCGGCGTCGATCTCGCTCTCTGGGACTTGATGGGCAGGGCGCTTGGACAGCCTGTCTATCGCCTCCTCGGTGGGCAAACGAAAGAGTCGATTCCGTGTTACGTGACCACGCATCCCGATCTGGTGGCTGCCTGGAAGGACTCGGGATTTCTGGGTGTAAAAATTGCTGCGCCTTGGGGCACAGCCGACGGCCGTTCCGGCTTGCAGAAGATGCAAAAATGCCTGGAGGATTGCCGCCTGACGCTCGGCGCCGACATGGAACTGATGGTGGACTGCTATCTTTCGTGGGACATTGAGTTCACCAGCCGCCTGGCCGAGCGCGTGCGGGGTTGCGATGTGAAGTGGTTTGAAGACCCGCTGCAAAACGGTTCGGCAGAGCATCTGAACGCCGAGTTGCGAAGCCGCATTAATCCCATTCAGGTGGCCATCGGCAACCTGGAGTTCGATTACAAAGCCTTTGCTGCCATCCTCGCAGCACGGGCCTGTGACGTCATCCAGCCCGAGATGCAATGGTGCGGTGGATTGACGGCGGTTCGGCGAATTGCCGCCATGGCCAAGCCGTACGATGTGCCGGTCATTCCGCACGGATCGGGCGTGTACAACTATCACTTTGTGCAGTCGAATCTCAACTCTCCATTTGCCGAATATTTGTCGGTAGGCGACGGCACCAGCGTCCGGCCCGTCTTCGACTCGCTTATCGGAGAGCCTTTGCCGGTGCGCGGTCAAGTGACCTTGGGCGACGCGCCCGGATTCGGCGTCGAGTTGAATCGCGATTACCTCGAACCCCTGACCTTCTGAGGCAAGCACATGGCGGAGAGAATCAAATGCGGCGTCATTGGCGCGGGGTGGTGGGCTACGTATGCCCACATCCCCGCGCTGCGCGCGCACCCGGCCGCTGAACTGGTGGCCATTCAAAAACGCGACCCTATAGAAGCGCGCAAAGTCGCAGATGATTTCGGAGTTCCTTTTGCCTGCACAACGGCCGAAGAATTGTTGGCAATTCCCGGCTTGCAGGCCGTCGTGGTCAGCAGCAGTCCGAACCTGCATTACGAGCAAGCCGCCGCTGCGCTTGAACGCGGAATGCATGTGCTGATCGAAAAGCCAATGACGTTGACCGCAGCTGAATCAGCGCGGCTGGTTGAGTTGGCCGAGAAACGCGGCGTGCAGTTCCTCATCAGTTGCCCATGGCACTACACGGCGCACGGTCGCGAGGCGCAGCGGTTGGTGCGCAGTGGAGAATTGGGTGCGGTGCGCATGATCAGCGCACTGATGACTAATCCGGTGGCGCACTTGCTGCGTGGAGCCGGCACGGAACCTACCCATGGCACGCCATATATGGAGCCGCGCGAAGGCACGTACAGCGATCCAAAGATTGCCGGTGCGGGACAGATTTATTGCCAGGTATCGCACCTTGCGGCTTACCTCACGTTCGTGACCGGAGCGCTGCCGTCAAATGTGTTTGCGCGCTTTCACAACGATGGCGAAGCGCTCGACCTTTACGACACACTGAATCTGAAAATGAGCGACGGATCGCTTGCCTCGATCGCCAGCACAGGCGTAACCAGCGACAATCGCCGTGACTACGAAATTCGGATCTTTGGAACCCGCGGGATGTTGTTTCTTGATTTATGGCGTGGGAAAATGGAGTTCGTTTCGATCGAGGGCGAGCGGCTCTCGTATCCCGATCTCGCCGAAGATGAGATTTATCCGCACCAGGCGCCAGCCATCAACCTGATCGACTCCATCCTCGACCCATCGTGCAATCGGTCCCCGGCAACGCTGGGGCTGGCGGCCATGGAGGCGATTGAGGCGGCATGCCACTCTGCCGTGAGTGGGAAGGATGTCGAGATAACGAGAACAACCGGCGAGGCCTCATGCGTCCAATTCAGCTGAGAGGAATCACATGGAATCATAGCCGGGCCTTGCCACCGCTGGTGGCAACGGCCCAGCGGTTTGAAGAGCTGCATCCGGGCGTCGAAATCAAGTGGGAGAAGCGCAGCCTGCACGCATTTGGACACGCGAGCCTGGCGGAACTGGCGCAGGCCTTCGACCTCATCGTGGTGGATCATCCGATGATGGGTGACGCGGAGGCGACCGGCGCGCTGGTCGATCTTTCCCAGCTGCTGAGCGCGCAGGAGTACAAGGACCTTGAAAACGATTCCGCGGGGCCCTCGTTTGCGAGCTATGTCTACATGGGCAAGCTGTATGCCTTGCCGATTGACGGCGCTGCGCCGGCTGCGAGCTATCGCCCCGATTTGCTTGCGGGCGCAGGCCTTGAGGTGCCGGCGAGTTGGAGCGAGCTTCTTGCATTGGCGCGTCGCGGAATGGTGCGAATGCCCGGTTTTCCGGCGGACCTCTTTCTGAATTTCATGGCCCTGTGCGTCTCACGCGGAAGCGCCGTGGGCATCGGGAGCGAATCACTCTTCAAACGTTCAATCGCGCTCCAATGCATTGACGAGTTGCGCGAGTTAGCCTCGTCGATGCCGAGCGAGATCTACGAGTGGAATCCGATTGCGATTTACGAACAAATGTCTTCGGCCGATGCGTTCGCTTATTGCCCCTTCGCCTACACCTACAGCAATTATTCGCGCGCGGGTTTTGCCGCGCGGCACATACGGTTTGGTTCGCCGGTGACGACCACAGATGGAGCGCAGTTACGCACCGTGCTGGGCGGGACGGGCCTGGCCATTTCCGGTTCCTGTCGAGAGGTTTCCATTGCGCTTGAATACAGCCTTTACGTTGCAGGCAGAACCTGCCAGAGCGCACTCTACGGCATTTGTGGTGGACAGCCCGCGCGCCGCAGCGCTTGGCAGAACGAAACACTCAACAGCCTGACCGATGGGTTCTTCGAGCGGACGCTGCCCAGCATGGAGTCAGCCTGCGTGCGGCCGCGCTATTCCGGCTACATTGCGCTGCAAGAGAGGGCCGGCGTACCGATCGGAGATTATCTTCGTGTAGGCGGCAAGCCCGAGCAAAGGCTTGACGAGATCGATGCGCTCTATCGCGCAAGTCTCCGTGGGGGATCAAAAGCATGATCGAATTCTCGTGCGCGGACTTCAGCTTTCCGTTGCTCAACCGCCGCCAGGCGCTGGGGTTGCTGCACATTCTCGAATTCCAACGGATCGACATCGGCCTCTTCGCACGGAACCCTAGTTACCCGCCTTCCGCGCTGATGGAAGCGCCGAAGGAGTTTACGCAGTGCGTCATCGAAGATCTGAAATCGAACGAGTTACAGCCCGCAGACGTCTTTCTTCAAATCGGAAACAGTTCGGCTGAGTCGTCCGCCAACGATCCCGATCTGGCCACGCGAGCACGCAATCGCGAGGTGTTCAAGCGCGTGGTGGAGTTCTCGGTTGCATTGGGGTGCGGACACATGACGGGCCTGCCGGGCGTTGCGCACGGCGATTACGGACGGGACTTTGCGCTGGCCGCAAGCGAAGCCGCGTGGCGTATCGAGCAATGCAGCGCGGCTGGTGTGGTCTACAGTATCGAAGCGCACATCGGGTCAATCTGCCCTGATACAGCTTCGGCGCAAAAGCTGCTCGCTTTGGTGAACGGCCTCACGCTGACGCTCGACTACGGGCATTTTATCTGCGCCGGCGAGCAGAATGCCGCAATCCACGCGCTGCTTCCATTTGCCTCGCATCTCCATGCGCGAGGGGGAGCGCCGGGGCGGCTTCAAGCAAGCGTGCAGGAGAACACCATCGACTTTGAGGGAATGATGAAAGGTTTGTGCGAGGTCAAATACGAGGGCGCCATCGCGCTCGAATACGTATGGGTGGATTGGGAGGGTTGCAACCGGACAGACAATATTTCCGAGACGATCCTTCTGCGCCAACGGCTTCGCGACATGGCTGAGGCGCATAGGCAGCGGTCAGAGACTAGCGCTCCTCGGTGACGCAGGGAACTATACTCTTACAGGCAGTAGAAGGGTGAACCATGAGTCGTGAGTTGTTTAGATTGCACAGACGTGACTTTCTGAAAGCCTGCGGGTCGGCTGCAGCCGGTGCGGTAATTCCCGGTACGCTTGTTGCAGCAGCGGATCGGGCCATGGCCCAGAGTTCCATTCACGCTGGTGGGGAATCGCTTCACAGCAAGATTCGCGACGTGCTGCCGATCATTGGCACCGGTTGGCACGGGCATATGTTTCCCGGAGCCATTGCGCCCTTTGGTCTGGTGCAACTGAGCCCTGACACCAGCGGGCCGCCAAATCGCATGAGGAACGGGCAGCGCGATAACTATGGTTGGGATCATTGCTCGGGCTATCACTACACAGACAATGTTGTGGTGGGCTTCACCCATACCCACGTGCAGGGAACCGGGGGCGTCGACCTTGGCGACATTTTGGTCATGCCGCTGGTGGAAGGACGGAACTGGGGCTGGGATGCCGGTCTTCCGGGGGATCAGGCCGAAGCGCAGATCGAGGCGATTGGCGCGACTTCCGGCTGGGTTTTCAACGGGCCGGAGCCGGGTTATTGCTCCTTCTTTTCGCATCAGCGGGAAACAGTGCGCGCGGGCTATTATGGCGTGCATCTCGACACGCCCGACGTGCAGGTCGAGCTGACCGCGACCACGCGCTGCGGCATGCACCGCTATCGTTTTCCCACGTTGCCGGATCAGAAGCGGCAAGGTGTAATGGTCGACCTGGCCTACGGCCTCTCCGGAAAAGTGTACAAAGGGGAATTGAATATCGAGAGCAAGTCCCGAGTCAGCGGCGTGCGCTCGAACCACGGTTGGGCGTCTGACAGGCAAATCTATTTTGTCATCGAGTTCTCGCAGTCTGCCGCTTCCATCGAAATCAATATCGATGGCAAAACAAGCTCTGCTTCCGTGGGAGACAAGTTATCGGGCGAGAAAGTCAAAGCGATCTTCAGTCATGCGCCTGCGTCAACGCCGCTCATGTTGCGCGTGGGTATTTCCTGCACCAGCATCGAGGGCGCTGCAAAGAACCTCTCCGCAGAAATGCCGCACTGGGACTTCGACGCCGTGGTTCGTCAAGCTGAGCGCGACTGGAGCCACGAGATGGCCGCTCTCGATGCGGACCTTCCCAGCACTGCGATGAGCCAGACCTTCTTCACAGGGGCCTATCATGGCTTGACTGCGCCTGCCACCTATAACGATGTCGATGGAACGTATCGTGGCCAGGACCGGCAGAATCATCCCAATCCCGGCTTCACCAAATACACCATCCTTTCCATCTGGGATATTTATCGCGGCGAATTTCCGTTCCTCACGCTGATGCAGCCGAAACGCGCCAACGACATCGTGCAAACTCTGGTGGCCGACTATCAGCAGCTCAATCAGCACGCGCTGCCCATGTGGACGCTGTGGGGAAACGAAACATGGAGCATGGTTGGATTCCATGCCGCGGGCATGATTCTCGGAGCTTACGTTCGTGGCATCCGAAACTTCGATGCGCAGGCTGCCTACGCCGCCATTCGCGATACGGCCCTGGTGGGCGCAGCGGCTCGGGGAAACAATCAGTTGCAGGAGATGTTCCGTCATTACGGCTATGTGCCCATGGATCTGCATGGCGGATCCGTGTCGTGCACGCTCGATCTCGCCTATGACTATTGGTGCGCCGGCGCGATGGCCGAGTTGCTGGGCAAGCAGGAAGACGCCGCAATGTTCTACAACCTGGGCCAAAACTACAAGAATGTCTTCGACCCTGCGACCAGCTTTATGCGCGGAAAGAGCGCCGATGGAAAATGGCGCGAGCCGTTCCGCCCCGATGAGGAGTACGACGATTACGTTGAAACCGATTCGTGGCAGGCCAGCTTCAGCGTCCCGCACGATGTGCAGGGCATGATCGATTTGTTCGGCGGCGACGAGCGATTCATCGCCAAGCTCGACGGCCTCTTTGAAGCGCCATCCAATGTGATTGCCGCGCGCCCGGACATCAGTGGGATGGTCGGTCAGGATGCTCAGGGCAACGAACCAAGCAACCACCATCCCTACCTCTATTCGTTTGCGGGCGCGCCGTGGAAGACGCAGTATTGGGTGCGCAAGGTGGCTGGCCTCTACAACAACACGCCGGAAGGCATCCCCGGTAATGACGATTGCGGCCAGTTATCCAGCTGGTTTGTCTTCGCGGCGCTCGGCTTCTATCCCGTCAACGCCGCCACCGGAGTGTATGTGATCGGCAGCCCCATGGTAAATCGGGCCACGATCCGCAATCCGCTTACAGGCGCAAGGTTCACCATCGTTGCCGAAAACAACTCGCATGAAAATGTCTACATCCAGAGCGCGGAGTTGAATGGCAAGACGCTCACCCGCTCGTGGTTCACTCATGCGGATATCGTCGCCGGAGGCGAATTGCGTTTTCGCATGGGCAGCAAGCCCAACAAACAGTGGGCCACCGCTCCGGCGGACCGCCCTCCATCCGGGCTGATGAAAGGCTGAGCCGCACTAATGGCGAGAGAGTGTGTGAAGGTGAAGAGAAGGATCAGGCGGCAAGCCCTGCTGGTTGGGCTATTTGTTCTGGCTGTAGCAACTGGCGGCTGCAGCAGCTTGCAAGTGTTCACTGAACCGGGAACCACCGGGCCGGCGCCGAGCTACTCGCAACAGGCGGCGTATGGTGTTCAGGCGTTGCAGGGATGGTACTCACAAAGCTCGGGGCTCTATGCTTCGCCTTCGGGCTGGTGGAACGCCGCGAACGCAATCACCGTATTGGCCAACTACTCCCGCGTAACCAACAGCACGCAATATCTCCCTGCGATTGCTAACACGTTCAACAATGCGAACGCGGCGCACGGCAGCACCAACTTCATCAACAACTACGATGACGACGAGGGCTGGTGGGCGCTTGCGTGGATTGACGCCTACGATCTGACCGGCAATCAAGCCTATCTCACCATGGCCGAAACAATCTTCGCCGACATCGCCTCTGAATGGGATACAACTACGTGCGGCGGCGGCGTGTGGTGGAAAAAGACCAGTGGTGGTGGAACCTACAAGAACGCGATTGCCAACGAGCTCTTCCTCACAGTCGCCGCGGCGCTGGCGAACAGGACGAAGGCCGCGCAACAGGCCCAATATCTCGCATGGGCACAGAGAGAGTGGCTCTGGTTCAAGGCCTCCGGCATGATCAACTCGAAAAATCTGGTGAACGATGGGCTGACCTCAATTAATCCAAATGCCTGCACCAACAACGGCGCAACCACCTGGTCCTATAACCAGGGGGTCATCCTGGGCGGATTGGTAGAGCTCTACAAAGCGGATCAGGATCCAACGCTCCTGCCGCAGGCCCAGGCGATTGCCACGGCGACCGTCACCAATTTAACCGTGAACGGCATCCTGGCCGATCCGACTGTTTCCGGAGGCGATGCGCCGCAGTTCAAAGGCGTATTCGCGCGCAATCTCATGGCGCTTTACGCTGCCGCTCCCAATCCCCAGTACCAGGCGTTCATCGATGCGAACGCCAAGAGCATCTGGTCCAGCGACCGGGGCGCAGATTACCAATTCGGAGCCGCCTGGCAGGGGCCGTTTGATTCCGGCGACGCCACGCGCCAATCCTCCGCGCTCGATGTCCTCATCGCTGCGGCAGCCATGCAATAGGATCCTGCCAGGGTGGGGCAGATCTCGTCCCACATTGTGGCATATCGCCCCTCAAAAAAAGGCACTTCTGTAAATAAGTCGTTTAGTTTCAAAGGGATAAGGCAGGGGCATCCCTGTAACCATATGATTCTAATAGAGTTATTTGCAGATATACCGAAATGCAGGGGTTAGCGGTTGGTGATTAGTTGTCAGTTCACAGTTCACAGTTCACAGTTCATAGTTCGCGGTTCATAGTTCGCAGTTCCAGCTTCTTCGGCTTTGCTTCGGACTGCGGGGGTTTGAAAAAGCTTCCGAGGTGATTGTGCGCCATTCGAGGGTAATACTCTGCAAATGCGCGAGAAAAAACTCTTACCGGTGGCCGGCCGGAGTGCGATCGGAGGAGCACATCCAGACGATCGATGCTGGAGTGTGCCGGAGCTGGGGGCTCGGTGAGAGCCGGTCTCAGTGAGTGGGGAGGCCGATGGCGGTGGGGAGGATTGCTTTGTAGCTGGCGTCGAGGGCTGGGCCCAACAGGAAAATGGCGGCTATGCGGCGGACGACCCTGGGCAAAGTAGGCGGCCTCTTCGAGGTGAAGGGCGCGGTGGAGCAGGGGCGATGCGGGTTCTGGGGTGAATTCGCGGTAGCTGAGCCACTTATTGAGGACCTGGTATCCGCCGAGGGTGCAATTCCAGACATGGATGGGGACGGCGGACCAATGGGATTTGCCGTTCAGATAAACATCGACGCAGGTTTCGCCGAGGAGGGTGAGGGAAGAATCAAGGGCGAGGGATTGTGGAGTTGAGGTGGCCCAGGTCTCAGAATCGAGATCCTTCGACAGGCTCGGGACAGGCTCTGGGCCACCCGGAGTTTGTTCGTCGGCGGCCAACGTGACGAGCTTTTCGCGCTCGGATTCGGTCCAGGGGCGTTCGGGGGCAAGGCCGCGGCCGGGCATGACGGTGCTGCCCTGGACCCCGTGACCCCAGCCTGCGGAGAGCTTGAGGGCTTCGTCGAGGTTGGAGTCGAGCGGGAGATTGAGGGCGCCGAGGAATGACCATCTATGAACCAGACCCCCAAAGCGATCGAAGCGCGTCCATTCAGATTCGGTGGTTCCCTCGCGAACCGAAAATACAAGCAGATGGTCAGAGGTCTTTCCGGAAGGTGTCCTGTCGCCATACCTATCTAATATTACAACGTTAAGTATTGACATGAGGATTTGACATTGATACGCTCGGGGCATGACCGAGAATCAGATCGCCAAGTCTCGTCAGCGGCTGGAAT
>Ga0302320_10023266_pt1 | contig 12169 bp, 10 predicted proteins | sample Bog_T0_3_FD_202130 | JGI IMG/M metagenome (GOLD analysis project Ga0302320, IMG submission 202130) | Peat permafrost microbial communities from Stordalen Mire near Abisko, Sweden - Bog_T0_3 | ecosystem: Environmental > Terrestrial > Soil > Wetlands > Peat | place: Sweden: Abisko, Stordalen Mire...
AACGTCAGCGGGACGCAGTTTTTGAATATGTGCATGGCTATGCCACGGACGCAGAGGCGTGCTGCGGGTGGTGTCTAGCTCCCTGTGTGAAGTCCGGAGCCATCCCTTTGCCAGCCCATCGCGCTCGCGCAGGGCATTCCCTGGCCCTACGGAGGGAAGTTGATCCACGTCTCCGACCATGATCAGTGCGGAAGATCTCGGGAGAGCGCGGAGGACTGCGTACATGAGCAGCACGTCCACCATCGAAGTTTCGTCGATGACGAGCAAGTCGCATTCAAGAGGCTTGTCTTCGTTGCGCTGAAACCTTCCTGTTGCCGGGTCGATCTCCAGGAGACGGTGAATGGTCTTCGCCTCAAGCCCAGTGGTCTCTGTGAGTCGTTTCGCCGCCCTTCCGGTTGGAGCGCGCAGCAAACACTTCACCTTCTTGGCACGCAGTATGAGCAGAATCGAGTTCACCAGCGTCGTCTTGCCCACGCCGGGGCCGCCGGTGATGACAGCGACCCGACTGGTCAGGACAGTCTTCAACGCCTCGCGCTGGCTCGGGGCCAGAGTCTTTCCCGTCTTCGTCTCGCACCAGGCGACGGCTTTCTCGAATTCGATCTTGGGGTAGATCACACCGGCAGTGGCCAGCCGCTTGATCTTGGCAGCAATGCCGTCTTCCGCCCTCCGGAGGTGCGGCAGGAAGACCAGAGGCTCGCCGTCGATCTCCTCCAGCAGCAGAAAGCCGCTGGTCAGCATCTGCGATACTGCCTGCTCGACCGTCTCCACCGGCACCTCCAGCAGTTTCACCGCTGCCGCCTTCAGCTTCTCCAGCGGCAAGGCGCAATGGCCCTCGGAGGTTGCTCCCAGCAGTACATGGTCTATCCCGGCCCGCGCGCGATTCTGCGAATCCTTTGGTACCCCAACGCTCTGGGCGATCTGGTCCGCCGTGGCGAAGCCGATGCCGTGGATTTCCTTAGCCAACGTGTACGGATTCTCTTGCACCGTCTGGATGGCCAGATTTCCGTAGGTCTTGTAGATGCGGACCGCCCGCCCGGTGCTGACACCGTGACTGTGCAGGAAGACCATGATCTCTCGGATCTGCATTCCCTCCTGCCAAGCGCCGGCGATCCGTTCCCGGCGCTTTGGCCCGATGCCATCGACTGACTCCAGGTCAGCGGGGTTGCTTGCGATTACATCCAGTACCCCTGCGCCGAAGTGGCCGACCAGCTTCTTTGCCAGTACGGGGCCGACACCTTTCACAAAGCCGCCGGCCAGGTAGTGCTCGACGCCCTCGCTCGTGGTTGGAGGGACCGCCTTCAAGACAGTAGCTTTGAACTGAAGACCATGCTCTTTATCCCGGACCCACCATCCCGCTGCAGTCAGCCACTCCCCGGCGCTCACCGCCGGCAATGAGCCAAGCACAGTCACCGGCTCCCGCTGCCCGCGAACTTTCACGCCTAGGACGGCGAACCCGCTATCCGTGTTGAAGAAGGTGACCCTCTCCACGAGGCCGGAGATCTCCACTATAGGAGTACCGGTCTGGAAACTGGAATGGCTCATGCTTATCGCAGTCTATGCCGTGGAGTCACCCTTACGCTGGGTGTCTCGGCGCGCCGAGGGCTTCCTGATCCGGCTGGAACCCGCCACCGCCGGGCCGGGTCGGCGGTGGCGCCCGATGATTATGAGCTTCCTGCCCAGGCGTAGAAGCCCCAGCTATAAGGTTGGGGCCAGTTCCGGGCTGCTCGATCCCAAGACTCATTCCGGCGCCGGTGCGCCAGCGGCTCTCAGGATCTTGGTCAGCTCACGGAACAGCTTTGGATGGCCACGCTTCTTCGCTGGATCGTTGCCTACCCTTCTCTTTCATCGTGATCGTAGCTTGCTCGCGCGTACCGCCGATCTCGATCTCGCTGCTCGCAGGGAATGGGCACCACTTCAGGCAACCTACTTTTTGCAGTTCCGCTTGCCATCCCTGGTTATCGAACTCGACAGGCTTGCCGTCTTCTATATTTGACATTCGTTCCTCCAAGACAAGACTCCCCTTACGTGATTTAGTGCACTAACCTGACCAGCAACTCCAGAATCCTGACCGTTGCCAGAGTGTCCTGCCCACAGTAGCGGAGCAGCGCCTCACGCAGACTCGCCCGGTCATCGTCCAGAGTCGATGGATCAAGCATTTTCATGAAGGCTATGCCTGCCGCTTCCCCCTCAGCCACAGCCATTCCCTCATAGGTCATCTCCGGCACGAGCGCTGGCAAAACAGCCTTGAGCGAGTAGGAGCCGCCAAATGCAGGGTGATACACATTCCGGCGAATGAACGGAAGAAGGTCCCAAACGCAACTTAGAAATCCGCCGATGACGGAGGCATACTTCGGCATGAAGTCGGCGATTTCTTGAAGTCGCGTCTTCTCGAAGCTCTGGTTATAGACGACGATCGTTCCTGCACCTTGTAACGCGGTGAGCAGCGATTCAATAAACGGGATACGTGGATCGGAGTTGTCGTTGGCCAGAAATTCGAAGTGTTGCAATTCAGCTCCTGGCGATTCCATCCGGTGTACAGACCACTGGAATGGAATGTGATCATATGGCCGCATACCAGCGAAGCGTGGCAACGCCGGATAGACCGTCTCAAAATCCATGAAGCAGACCGGGTACTTAAGCTCATTGAGTTCGGCAGCAAGGTTCGGGTTGACCCAGAGTTGCCCTGTGCGAACTGCGTCGCGCACAATAAGCTGTTGCCCGCTGAGTGGGAAGTCATCAGCAACCGCATGAATAAACTCAACATTCATCGCGGCCAACTTATCCAGTTTCTTTGTGCCGATGCGCGGTAGTGTAGAGACGTGATACTGGGGCACCGGCTCGTTGCACTGATCGAAGAACTCACATCTCACCGGATCCGTGCACTGGGGGCCAGCTTTCACATCTGGAGGTTCCGGCGCTGCCAGAACGCGCAACTGCTCCCTGGCCCGTGATTCACTTTCTCCTTCGTCGATGGCGTTCTCGGGCGTTAATTCAAGAATTCGAAACAACATGCTGCGGTCGTAATTACCGCCGGCATACACATATTCGCGATTGAGATGCATCAGGCATGCCGACGAAACCTTTAGCCCGGAATGCGTCACAACTTGCTTCTGGATGCCAATATCGTATCGGTATTCGTTCTTGAGTGTGGTGGAAGACTTTACTTCCAATATCTGGAATGAGTTGGTTTCATCGCGCTTGAGCACATCCACTCTGACGAGCACATTGTCTGCCTCGAAAGTGGCTTCAAAGATCGCCGGTACATCGGGATTCGCAACGAGTTGTCGCGTGATTGCTATTGCCACGCCAAGATGATCGTGACTTGCATCCACCAGCACTCCTCCAGGGAATGCCTTCTGAGCTTCGATGCCCACCAACTGGCCTTGTTCCATTATCGCGACGGCACCCTCATCCGGCTCGGCAGCGAGGTCGGGGCGATATACCTGGAGATAGAGGCGCTTCAGGCATTGCACCCCGGCAACGAATCTGGATTTTGATAGACGCATATGCATTCCAATCTAAGAAGCGTTTTGGGCACGAGGAACAAGTTACCGTCGAGAATTTGACGAGCGCATTCCTCTCTTATGTACAGTCGCCGAATGATCTAAATAGAGGTCAATCAGCGTCTCGCGTTGGCTGCCATTATGAATAGCCAGATCACATTCCCATGAACAGCACATTGTCTGTTTGGACCAATGAGAACTAACACTAGAAATCCCACTTGTCGATTGCCTCTTGAACTTTGCAAGCCACCCACTGAACTGCTCTTTGACGATCCTCTCTCGGCACATCAATCGGCCATCGACTCAAGTGTGGAACTTGGATAATCGTAATACCCCGACGTGAACCCGCTCCAAGCACTTCTCTATCGCAATTGCGAAAATGCGCTTTGTACACACAGCAGTCCCACTCGCCCTGACCAGCCTTGCATTTATCTATAGGAACTGTGCAATTCTCAAGGAGTCCATACTCACTTATCAAATCCCAAGCCCGCTTCGAAGCAACGATAAGAACCTTTGGCTTTGCAATTGCGAAGATTTCCATGTGAACGCGCCAGCAGGATTTCAATATTCTCTGAAGGTTCTCCTTGATGGAATCTGAGCTGTCACCGCAAGGCAAGTTGCAGAAATTGCGAACGACGTTCGCAAGACTTCCTCCGATTTGATTTGCATCGAGCGTTTGCAGGAAAACGAAGTTGCTCACGATGGCTTCTTCTGCTGCGGGAACAACTGCACCAAGCAGATGGCCTGCGCGACGCTGGTAGAACGCCTGTCCTGGCGGGTAGAAATCTGGTGGATCGGAAGTCCGGTATCTGCGTGTGAAGGGCCAGTTGTCAACAAGTTCCTCAAAGCGGCCATTCCCGTTGTTTGGCCAAGCCACTTCGAGCATCGATTCGTCCCGCGTACGGAATGCGTCAAGCGCAGCTTCAATGGTCATTTGTACCTGGGGCATCAGGCCAATTGGATCGCGTATAGCTGGATCGCCACCGGGATTAATACCCCAGAAGATGACATCGTTCCTAGTAAGAGTGGAGTTCGCGCTGTAAATTACATCGCCGATCGCGTCAAAATACGGCTTGAGTTCTCTTCTAGCCACTGCATCAAATCTGGCCAGGGCATCCGAATCGCACATGTTGCCTCCTGCGAATTTAATTTAAAAGCAAATCATACACCTGGATAGCCCAGAGTTGCAGTCATCTAAAAGATGTATGAGCTGCTGGCTTTCAGATGAAGCCCAATGCAGAGACCTTGTTGTCAAGCTTGAGGTCAGTCTGGCTGATTGGCAGGCACATCGCGTTCAAAATTCAACTTTTCACCATGCATCATCCGCCTGATCATGTTTTGCAGAACCACACAGGAACTGGCACGCAATTATGACGGAAATAGCCGGAAAAGGGCGCGAGTGTGCTTCGCTGCCCCACAGTTCTCCACGGGCTCTGACACTTGCTCGTATTGAGGCCATCGATCAGTATTGTCTGCTACCAACAACAATTCAGGAAGCGCATTGTTCTGACGAGCTAGCTTGTAGAGTTGACTCCTGCCACCGAATGTCGTCCAGTTTCCTCCAAAACCGTGATCCTGAAGAACGATGAAATTGGGCCGTATCCCAGCTTTCAGCAGAACCGAATACGTCCCGACTGCTTCAGTCGCGAGGTAGTCAAAGCGAACTCGAGGGTGCAATGGCAACTCACCCCGGATGCCAAAGGCTTTGGCCGGAGTAGATTCTTCGCGGCTTTCCGAGTTGCCGTACCAAAACTCTTCCCACTCTTGGCAGCCAAAATCGCCTGGAGTCAGGTCCACGAACCTTGCATTAGGACGGCGAAACTTGAAGAGACGCTCTACTTCTTGGCGATGATGTGCGGAAGGACTGTAATCTGCATAGATCACGCGGGAGAGATGCGGGTTTCCCCCAAAGAGTCGAAAGGGTTGCGTATCGGTGCCCGCGCCCGGGTAATACAATACACATTCTTGCGGACAACTCTCTCTCATAAACTCTTCCGGACTCAGCATTGATCTGTCTCCCTGGACATTTGGTATTTGAAGCAGGATTTCACACTCGTCATTAGCCGCCAGTCCCCATTCTCCTCGGATCGGTTTCTTGTCGTGCTCGCCTGTGAGCCATATCACTTCACGTCGCTTGTTCGGTTCCACAGTGAAGGAACCAGCGGACAGATCAGTTTCAGTAATCACATTCCTGGGCCTTGGACGTCTCCATGCACCGAAGGCACCTGTAATGACTGTCACGCCCTTCCAGTGTGATATCGGTCTGGCTGACTGGCAAGCACATTGCACTCATGATTTCCTTGACGACTGACTTCTTCTCTCGAATGCATCGGTCGGCGTAGAACATGAACCGCTGGGTCTTCGTGTTGTAGACGACACGTCCACGCGGATGCTCATAGTACTCAACGTCGCCCGGAACGTTTCCAAGACCTTGCTGCACCGACCAGTAGTGGTCGTGGCTCTCTTCATGGCCCAGGCAGTCCCCATAAGGCTCGGCTTCGCTGAGCGGGCTGGTATCGACAATCAGGCGATTTCCCAGCAGCCAGAAGATCCCGACCATCGGTTGCCCTTGCACTTTGGGTTCACTTGGCATCTTCACTCCACCTGATAAACTCAGCGAGCATCTCGTCGAACGTACAGTTGTCAGGAAGCTTCGTGTCGCCCGCGTGCTTCATTGGATTGAGCGCTCTGTCAAGGGCACAGCATATCCAGGCTGATCCGCCACTCTCAATTTCGATCAGTGAAACTTCAAAGTGCTGGTAGATTCCGTGACAGCACCTGCAGCATTTGACATTGAGAACCCCGAAATCCTCACAAGTTCGCATTTCGGTGTCCGCTTTTGCGTTCCTCAAAGACTTTTCAAGGGCCGCAACGATCACCTTCTCGTAATCAACGTCATCCCTCTCCGGAATGCCGGTCTCTTCCGATACGTTTCGAAAGTCCCTCAAGACCTTCTCGATAATCTGTGCCTTGGTCAATGTCGAGCTTCTTCCAGTTTGTGGAGCAAAGAGAGCCGTTGGGCAGATCAATTGCTCGAGCGAGAGCTGGTAGCTCCCAAGTGGGAGTTTATGTGGTCGAATGCCTGTTGCATTTCCTGGAACTCCTTCGTTGCCTTAACTCTGAGCTTCTCATTGTGGGTGAAGTGGTCTGGATGCCACACATTGCAAAGATCCCGGTGCCGTTCCTTGATTTCACTGCGCGTGGCATCGGCCGGGATACCGAGCCTTACATAGAATTGCCGGCATCGGTCACAAGACAAAGGAGAAGGCGCCCGTGACGACACAGGCTCCGCTCCGGGGATATTTGGCAAGAGTACACCCAAATACGCATCTGCAACCATGCGAGCAGCTACAGAAGCCTGACACACATTGCGCGCCATGAGCACCAGGTCCCGATAGGTTGAAGCAGCCATCCGACCATATTGCGCTCCTTGAGCAATATCGTATGCGGTTAGCAAAGTAACAACAATCGGCAGTTCAACCCCACTGTTCTGCTCGCGGAAACGCTCTAGTACGGATTGTGCGTCCTCTCTACTTGCGCATCTGTCCTGTGCGAGCTCCTGAAACACGACATTGCAGAATCTGACAAGTTGATTGGGAACTCTCCCGTTTGCCGCGGACATTGTGCCCAAGATCCTCGAGATATCGCAGAAGACCATGGCAGCGGCGGCGATTTCCTCAGCATCGCCTCCCGCGACGACAACGCTCGCGTGGGCCACTTCTTCGGCGAGCTCTCCTGCGAGGGATATAAGTCTGACAAATTGATCGGCTAGAGCACCGTATGCCTGCCGGTCATCTGCAAGCTCCCGCGCATTCCTCGCTTTCCGTTCACGGGCAGCATTGCGTTTGCGCTGCATTTCAGCTTCCGCCTTTCTTTCCTCCTCGGCTTGCTGGCGTTCCTCTCCGCGCCGTTTCCCCTGTGCAACACCAAAGCAAATGAGTACGATGACGACAATAAGAGCAATCACTCCAACTGGAGTGATGAGCTGCGCGAGGAGATACAATGCCAGCCCTATCAAGAACAAACCAAAGACAATAGTCTTTAAGACTTCCATTTGTTTTCCTCAACATGTTTACCGTGAGAGTGCCTATTAGTTCCTCAGTAGACGCCGCTTCATTGCAGCGAACTCTGACTCGGATAATGCTCCCGATACCCTCAGCTTTGCCAACCGCTCTAACGAAACGAGCTGATCATCCGGGGCCGAGACTGCATTGCCCCGCCTTCCTTGTTGGTCTTGGATAAAGGTGCAAGCATCTCTGAATCGGTTTGCCTGCCCGAGCCCCGCGAGTGAAACGCAGTTAGGTGCCTTGGCCGGGTTGAATTTCTCGTCGCGATTCCAGAAGTTCTTTGGAGCATTCTGCATGCCTCCTGCAGAAACCTCAAAATATCCCGTAAGAAGATGAAACCTGACTTGGACGCCTGCGACTTGCGCGTATGGAAGCTGGAAAGTGTCGGTTCCGAACAACTGCCCCGTCATGAAGCCACTCTTCAGGATGAATACTCGCGTACTTGTACACACCAGACCCTCCGAGAATGCTCCTCTTAACTTCACAAAGACTTCCTCGCGGGCTGAAACGAGCAGACGTAGCTCATTCTCAAGTTTGCTTGGTAGTAAGTCGATCATCGCTGCACCAATCCCTTCTGAAACCCAGTCGCCGACGTCGTACTATCCGCAAGTACTGGTAATCCTGCTAACCCTGCATAGCTTTGAAACGCCCGAAAGAGCACACGCTCGTCGTCTTATGTCAATAGTTGGAACTCTCGTATCCCTGAGAGTCATGCCTCTTCTTTCGCTGGATCAGGCCCGAAAGCGGTTAGGCGTTCCTCCGACACTCCCTAGCCTGCACTGACTTTCAGTGCAAACTGAAGTGGCCTACGATTGACATCGCAATCCTCAGACAGCATTGCCCCGTTTGCGAAGATCGTTTGTCCAACCGTCACCGTGCCATAGCCGCCATGGACGTGCCCAAAAACGTGCAGACGCGGCTTGAGCCTGGTCACGACGTCCAACAGCACTGGACAGCCTTGATGCTCGGAACTGAGGTGCTCGCAATCGAGAATTCCGTACGGTGGTCCGTGGGTGATCAGAATGTCTATCTCTGGCGGAATCTCTGCGTAGATGCGGCGCCGGGCTTCAGGATCACTGCGTCCGAATGCTCCGCCGTAGAGGCTTGTAAGTGGAGATCCCCAGATGTTCAACCCATGGCTTTCCATCCCGCGGTTGATCAAGAGAGTCGCATTCATCAGGCGCTTTACAGCACCCGCCTCAACCAGAAAATCGTGATTCCCGGGAATGACGATTTTGGTCGGAACTGGAAGTTCACCCAGCCAGCGATCGAAGTCCGCGACTTTTGAGGGACGCCCGCTCATAAACGTGAAATCACCGGCATGGATCAGTATGTCGCCGGGCGGAATGTCGAGTTCGCGATGAAGCTCATGAGTGTCGGAAATGCAGACGATTCGTACGGTCTTACCGGGCTTCTCCGTATCCGCTCTCAATCGATTTCCTCCTTGGGTTGCTGTTGGCTGCTGTGAAAGAGAAAGATGTTCTCGAAGTGCTTGGCAATCATGGATGCAGACCTCGGGAATTCCTTGTCTCGTGGACGAATTGTCTTCGCCGCGAAAGAGTTTCTAGAACGGTATCGGTTCCTCTTCGGCACAGCAGTGTATTGGAATCACATTCCGCGAAGGAGCGAATCCGGTAGCGCTTTGGCGTTCCTTCACTTCCGCAAATCCATGTCGTAGAGTTCGGACCGAGCTGATTATGTCACCGGGCTCGATTTCCGCTTGGCGATTGAATGCCCGCTGACCTGCGAGAATGTAAACCTCGCGCATCTGGGCGAAGGAGAATCCGTCTGACGAGTCAATTGCCGGCTTCAGCGCTGCTTCGGCAAACTGGCAGTTCAGCTTGCGCAGATACCGAAGCCGGAGCTCCGCCGTGGGATTAGGGAAGAGAACGACCCGGTCAAAACGTCCCGGGCGACGAAGAATTGCCGGGTCCAAAGCCGTTGGCTCATTTGCAGTGGCAACGACCACGACACCATCTTGCGTGCCGATTCCATCAAGGCAGTTAAGAAGTTGTTGCAGGCTCACCTTGCGCTTCGCTCCGGAAGCCTGATCTCTCGGGAAAGCTCGATCGATATCCTCCAACACAACCATGGATGGGGCGCACTCGGCAGCCCGCTCGAACATCTTTTGCAGATCATCGTCATCAGTATTCGGAGAGAAGAAGTTTAGCGTCAAGCCGCGCATCCCCCGACGCGAGAGCATGGCTCGGATTACGCTTGTCTTACCGTTCCCCGGCGGACCGTGCAAGAGGTATCCACGACGGAAGGGCAGTTTCAGGGTGCGGAACCAGTCCTCCCTGGCAAAGAAAGACTCGTAGTCGCTCTTGACCAGCTGCAAGACTGGTTCGTCGAGTACCAGGTCATCCCAGCTTGAAGACTTGACGCTCTTAAAGCTCCTTCCGGTACTGTAGAGAGCGCCGTCTTCTGAAACATTCGATTCCCGTATCATCTCCATCACCAAGGCGATCTCATCCTGGCGGCAAATTACAATTTCACTCCAACAGGTTGTGTCGTGTTCGTGGTAGGGCATTTCCAATACAACAATGGCGCCCTGAAGTTGTTTAAAGCGAACGGCAACGGGGGTATCGCCCCAACTGATCTCCCACTGGTTCTGCCGATCAATGGATCCCGCGCTCGCTTTGGAAAGCATATTGGCGCGAATGAGAGGCGGCATTCCTTTTGGGTACTCGATGGAGGTCACCGCAGCCCGCATCGCGGCAGTCGGACCGCGGTGCAGTTTGCTCAGCGGTACGGCAGGAAGAATCTGGCGAGCGGCCAGGCTTGTGAAATTGTTGCTCACCTGGAGCACAGCCATTCTTTCGATGGTCACACCCTGCACGGACTCAATCCATTCGCGGTACTTTTCGATTGCGCTGCGAATCCAGTCCGGTTCCGTAGCGATCATCAATTTTGTGTCCATACATAGTTCTACGGACGATTTGCGAAGATCGGGTAATCTGCTGTGTTCCAGGAACGCATCTGCCTGCGCAGGTGCCGTCGATGCAAAGTATTAGGCAGGCAGTTACAAGCATTCAGACACCCAGGGCGAATTCACTGGGGCCTGTGCTGCCAGGAAACTGCCTTTTGCTCGGTTCTGCAGAGGCTTATTCCCATAGGCCTCCTCAGTAGTGGAGTGCAGCTTGCGAATCTCCCAGACTGCCAGACGCTCGCAATTTACACCGGTGCGTCAAAAGTGTCCGACACCGGGCTGAGAAACTCCTCATCACAGATGCTTTGCAGCAGTTCCGGTGATGGTTCCTGGATGCTAATCATGCCATCCTTCATGAAGTACTCACCGTCTGGCGGCTCTTCACCGATTACCTCGCCGATCACGAAGCCGTCGCTCGCGCGGATAGCCATCCCGCACTTGACGACGACTTCCACCGTCCCGGTGCCCAGATGACGCGCATGACGGTCGAAGCGGACCGCAACATACAGTCCAGTCAGGCCGGCTTCTTTCAGAGCCTGGATGTAATACAGGCCGACGGTGTTGGTCCACAACAGCCCATCCGGGAATCCACGGCGGTTACCGTGAGCGTCCTTCGCGGCTGTGGGGTAACGGGTCCGATAGGTCTGCCGGGCAATCTCGACCGCCTCCTGCAGCCGGATGTCAGCATCCTCCGACTGGTAGAAAAGCTTGCGGACGCCGTCAATTCTGACCCGCTTGCCGGAAATGAGGATAAGCGCTCCTCCGTTAATAAGGATCTTTCTGGCTTCGTCGGGCTGTATCTGACACTGGCCGGTCAGGATCGGCTCCCACCACTTACGCCACTGAGACCGAAGCTCGTGCGCTTCGTCCCTGATTCCTCTGTTCTGCGGGAATGCACGGTTCAGAGTCCTCGGGACACGATCCACCATCGTCCACTCAAACTCCTTGAGTGCGTCGAGCAGCAGATCGCGCTCGCCGCGAATCTCGTTCAGGGTTTCGCAGATCAGACTGGGCGCCAGTACATAGTCCTGAGCGTCCTTCCTGGCTGCGGGAATGCGGCCGATAAAATCACCGTTGGCATCTTTGAGCCGGCCGAGCCACGTCCAGCACTCGGGATAAACCGGCACGGTTAAAGCCAAATCGGAGAGCTCCGCCACCAGAAGCTGCAGCGCAGCCGCGTCGCCTTTGCCCATCTTGATGGCATCCACGAATGCCTCCTCGTTGGACAGTACCTTGCGTTCCGGGTGCTCTGGGAACGCCGTCAAGCTGTTGAATGCCTTTTGAAGCCTGGATTTCGCAGCCGAATCGGTGGCATGCTCGACTCGGTTTGCCAGGTTGCGCAGCATGTTCTGTTTGTGAACGCCGGACAGCAGGAACAACAGCCGGCACATGTTATCGATCGGACCGATGGTAAACTGCTGCTCGGTCGCTTTGGAAGCTGCCTCGAAGTAATCCTCCATGGACCACACGCAGGGATACCTTCGCTTCTGGGTTGTACCCTCGAAGTGGACAGTCCTGCCGTTGAGGACCGCCGTACCGCCAGTGCGGTAGATATTCTCCCGTTCTGGTACCTCGGCGAGCTTAGCCGGATTGGTTACCGGAAGCGGAGTGACAGGATACTCCGCTCTTGCGATAACCTCAATCCAGTTGAGATTGTCGGTGCCAATTAC
>Ga0302320_10023268_pt1 | contig 12167 bp, 13 predicted proteins | sample Bog_T0_3_FD_202130 | JGI IMG/M metagenome (GOLD analysis project Ga0302320, IMG submission 202130) | Peat permafrost microbial communities from Stordalen Mire near Abisko, Sweden - Bog_T0_3 | ecosystem: Environmental > Terrestrial > Soil > Wetlands > Peat | place: Sweden: Abisko, Stordalen Mire...
TATGATCATTCGGATTCGCGTGTCAATGGCAATTTGGATGAGACAGCGAAGAAAGTGTGCGGCGCGCTGCGCCGCCCGCCTTATATCCCCGCCCTGAAGGACGGGGGTTTACGGCGGACGGGGCTAAGGCAACGGATTCCTCACTTTCTGCATTTCTGCAAAAAACGGATTATCGGATGCGCCGTAAAACCCCGCCATTCATGGCGGGGATATAAGGCGGCTTTCTTGTCAACGCGCAAGCTGGCGAATACGCTTTCTATCTGCTTCTAAAAAGGTGAGCATAGGTGAGCTCCCTCTTTTTCGCGGCTCAAAGACTCCGCGCCAGCATTGCTGCCAGCGGCCTCGGTCTCCCCGCGCGTAGCCCTTTCGGGCGGTTCGGCATTAGCCCTGCCTACCATAAACCATGCGAGCTCCACGTCCGACAGCCTGGACAGAGCCATTTGGGCGAACTCGCCGCCCTTGAGAATTGACAGCGCGATCCGGACATACCAGGCCAGGTTCTGCGCCGCATGGAGCTTCCCCGGGCGATCGAGATCCCGCAACGTCTTCACGTGCAGACCACAATGCTTCGCAGCCTGTCCGGCAGTGAACCTGTCTTCACTCATAGTCACATAACAGCATGATTTGCCATGCAGAGTCAAGCTCCAAGGACAGCGGAGATGAAAAAGATCACAATTCCGTTATCGCGCTTTCACCCTGATTGACAGCCAAACCGATTTGAGCAAGATAGGCTGCGCCGGTGGCCATCGGTTGCTCATTTCATGCTACAGCCCATGCCTTTATCAAAGGGCTTGTCTAGTCGTGTCGGGACGGACTGATTGGACGTCCACTTCTAAGCCTCCGGGCGTCGTACGGGGTCAACCGGTTGCACCGTCGTTACAGGAATGACAATACAAAGGCTATCACGAACCAATCCGTTGTTGAGAAACTTCGAAGACCTCGAAGCGCTGGTGCGTGGCGTCATTGATGGTGATTACGTTGCTGTAGCGGCCTTTGGTCCGCCCGGCATAGGAAAGGGTTATTTTGTTGGACGGCTGCTTAAGCATCTCCAGTGCCGCAACTACCGGATTTGCGCCAATCCAACAGTGGCGGAGTTAATTCGGGCCGCATGGGAAATGCGTGATGGCGGCGTGCTGCTGATTTGCAACGCCGATCATCTGATCCTGGCGGGACAGCGTCAGCGGGCAATGAAGACGTTGTTCAACAGGAACCAGGATCGGTTCATTTATTATGACGGGGACAACGAACTGCCGAAAAAGTTCAGGACGCGTGTGCGCTTCATCCTGCTGAGCGATATTGATATCGAATCTGACTATGATCCGAGGCTGAATGCCAGTCCGCAAATCAGGAAATATGTATGGGAATTGACCTGGAAACTTGATAAGACCGTTGTGTTTTCTTTTAATCCAGCCTATATCCTTGATTACGTGTTATGGCTCGCAACAGAAAGACAGATGCTTCGCAGCCACTGCTATGGTTCCGGGTTGGCAGTGAAAAATGATATGCTGCGTTTCTTTTGCGAAAACGCTCCATGCCTCAGGGAAATCTCCATCAGGACGCTGTTTTCAATCGGCGAACTGCGACAGGATCATCCGGAAACGTGGCAGGACATGGCACAGGAGCGCTTCCTGGGAGACGTGCGCAGAAGGCTCGTCGTTCCGCCGGTCCCCGTCATCATCCCTGGCGCCGGCATTCCTTCGCCAGCGGTCATGTCACCGCCCAGTCGCGATAATGTGTTTATGGATATCGCCCGTTGCCTGGGCGGCAGGTTTGACACCGCATTCGTTTGCGGGTCGGAAAACAGGATAACCGTTCGCGCCGCCGACAAGGATGGCATCCTCTTTCTTGATACGGAGTTTCCGCCGAACCCTGGCATCACCACCGGCCTTTCGATTGGTTTTGGCGACAGAAAAGGCGTTTTGTGGGTGCAGGTCCCCCATCATGGGGAAATTCCAACGGAGATATCGGTCAATGGCTGGGACGTTGAAATCCCAGCGAGCGACGTTGCCATCATCAAAGAACGGCTCCTCCTTGCCGCCAAAAGCGCTATGAAAGAGAAGAAGCGGCTGTTTCTTCATCTTGAAGAAGAAAAATTGACGGCACATGTCGGCGAAACAAAACTGGAAAGGATATTCGAACTTTTCCCCAAGGTCGTCTATACCTATAATTGCGACTTCGAAGGATGTTTCTCTCCGGAAGCCCTGTGTTGGCTGATGCGCAAGAACGTGACCGGTTTGCGGGTGAAGATGAAGACCTCGACGTTGGGCATCACCGTACACGGCGCGACCGGTGAGTATGATTTCTACCTCCGGTCCTCCTATTGAACCATGGGCAAGTTCGATCGCCGGCTTGGGTCCGATGAGGTAAGAAGCATCTTCGGCATCGAAATTGATGATGCTGACCTGCGCGCCATGGACATGTCCGAACCAGCCGATTTAACCCGGCTCATCACCAAGCATTCCAGACATCCGACCTGCGGCATCAGATACCTTGGTTCAAAGCTGGACATCCTCCCCCACATTGGCAAAATGATCGCCGGTTATGATATCCATACCGCGATTGACGTGTTTTCGGGCACCACACGGGTAGCGCAATATTTTCGCCAGATGGGGATAACCGTCACCACATCGGATTTGTCCTGGGCAACAACAGCCTACGCTCATACTTATGTGCATAACGGCGATAACCATCACCTTCAAGCCCATATTGACGCAATGAATTCGGTCAGGCGGACAGTGGGATGGCTCACCGAAAACTACACAGGCGATACATCACAAACAACTGCTACGGGCATGGGACGATGCTTTCAGATGGAGAATGCCAAAAAAGCGGATGCCGCTTTGAATTACATTCACAAACAAACCAGTTTAACAGACTGGGAACGGTATACGCTGGTTACCGCCGTTATTCATGCTCTCGACAAGGTTGGAAACAACGTAGGAATGCAACAATCTTACCTTAAGAGATGGACGCCAGCGAGTTACAAAAACATTGATTTCAAGCTTCCGGTCTGCATCAAAGGAGCGGCTGGCAGGCATATCGAAGGTGATTGCCTGCTTGCGGCAGCCAACAGCCGTTCACCCTGGTTAGGAACAGGGGGACTCTATGGACGACATGATCTTGCTTATGTAGACCCGCCCTATTCACCGCTTGCCTATTCCACCTATTATCACATATGGGACAGCATTGTGCGTTGGGACAAACCAACAACGGCGCTCGCATCACGTCGCAGGATTGACCGTGTTGGTATTGGGAATACGATGAAGTCAGTCTGGAATGTTCGGGGCAAGGCCATCGTCGCATTTGATATTCTAATTGCACGCCTGCCGGCTCGGTATGTGTTGATCTCTTACAATGACGAAAGCATTATCGACAAAGATGACTTGTTGTTGTTAAGCGAGAGACATGGTACCGTTAAATGCGAAACAATAGAATATCAGAGGAATACGATGTGGAACGCTGTGCGCGATGGGCGAAAAGTGATAAAGGGACAGACAAATTCAGAGTTGCTTATCCTCATTGATAAAGGCTGACCAACCGCACCGCATACGAGCTTCCTGATGGCGTTTCGGTGGCACTGTCCCGAAGATAGTGACAGGGCGCCAGAAACGCAGGAAAAGCCCATTCTAAGCTATGTTGAAGAAAGCGTCATCCTCCAAATGTGGTGCAGATGTCGTAATGCGCTTTTCAGCCGGCATCTCGTTATAAGGATAATAGACCGCAAGAATTTCCTCAACGGGCATACGGGTGTCACCATCCCGGCTAAGCAGCCTCGGCACTTTGATGACCTTGCGGTAAGAGGCGTTTTTATAGAGTTCTCGTGCTATTACGGTGTATTGATTCGAGATGATAACCGTGGCACCCTTGCTTGCGGCATCAACGGCGCATTTCACCAAATCCTCCTGGTCTGTAAACGTAAAATCCTTGATGCCGTAGCCGGTGAAATTGGCGGTATTGGAAAGGGGAAGATATGGCGGGTCACAATAGACCGCATTTCCCTGCCCTACCTGGGCAAACAAATCCCGGAAATCCACGTCACTGACAGTAAACCGGAACAGCCTTCGTGAGGCAGCCTTCAGTTCGTTGATGGGCAGCAAAGGTTTTTCATATTTTCCGAACGGAACGTTGAACTCTCCATGGGTGTTCAGCCGGCATAACCCGTTAAAGCAATGCCGGTTGAGATATAGGAACAATACCGATTTTCGAAAGATATCGGTCGTCCTGTTGAACTCTCTGCGAAGTAGCCGATAGGCTTCATCGGTATTGTTCTCTGCGACGAATAGCGATGCAGCCATTGCGATAAAGTTTTCCGGTTGTTCCTTGAGCGCATTCCAGAACTGCACTAGACAGGAATTGGTATCGCCAACAAAGCACGTGTTTGCGTTAAGGCGTTTCATGGCGTTCAAGCCAACGCTGCCGCCGCCGAAGAAAGGCTCGTAGAAGGCATTGGCTGTTGCGGGGAATAGTTGGAAGATGGTATCCAGTAGCCGGTACTTGCCGCCTGCCCATTTGAGTGGGGATTTTATCGTCGTGCTATCAATATTATCAAAGTTGTGCAAAGAGTCTCCAAAACAGCGAAAGATGCACGCAGTCCAAAAGATTGTTAATCATTGAACTGTGCTTTGCTGCTCAAATAGCAAGTGGGTTAATTCAGAGATACTAACTCTGTCATGGCTGTCTGGAAATCAGCATAAGACATAATAAGAATATTCTTTGGTTCGTTGCCGCGCGCAATTTTAGCCAACGCGTCACGGTATTCTGGAATCCTTTCGATAAGAATGTCGCCATTACAAACAACAACAATATTCTTTTCTGGATATGCCTGATGATTGTTCAGAACAGCATGGATCTTTTCATGGGAAGTGCCGCGCTCTTCTTGTGACTTGCATTCAATACGAATGGATAGGTTGCCGTGAATGTCGGGAAACCATAGATGTCCCCGTGTGCATTGGCTGATATAGACAGCGAATTCAGTGTGACGATGTTTGTCAAAACCAAAGGGCACATTTTGCATCAAAAGGAATTTACCGTGGAGAGCTACAGCACTTGCCAGCAAAGTATCGTCATCATGGATTTTGGGGTCTGTTGCCACAAATCCAGCACTTAGCAAAAAACGTTTGGTTTCTTTCTCAAATTTCTGCCCGTTGCTTCCGCGCTTGGTCTTGGGTGCTTGGGTGCGTGGAGCACGTAGCTTGCTAGGCTGTGACGCGGGTGTTACTAATGGTATACCGGCGGCTTCAAACAAATCAATTACTGACGCGCAGTTATCGTCATCATCGATATCGGGTAACGTGGGATTTAAATGTGGCATTCGACAAATTACTTTTTTAATTTACGCCGACCGTAATTGGACGGTTCGTCTCTCTCGACACAGATAATTATATTGAAAGGACTTCAGAGCCTGCAATATGTTTTTGTGGGAAAAAAAATCCGCCAGCGTTTCCTCTTAAAGCAAACGACAAAAATTGATCGATGCAATCGTTAGAGTTATAATATGCGACTAATCATTTAAGATCGCCATTTAGTGCCAAAATTCAATGCGGTTGTGGGCAATCCGCCATTTGACGGGGACTTGCATCTGACGTTTCTCGAACGCGCCTATAAACAGACAGACCGGTTTGTGTCCTTCGTACACCCGTCCGGCTGGCTAACCGTGCAAAAACCTGGACGCAATACGCTCAAAACAAAGGCAGACCGCCTCAAAAACAAAATAGGCAACTCATTCGTTGGCTTTGAGCTTATTGACGGCAATAGCGCCTTTAGTGTGATGCTGGCGCATCCCTGTGTCATTACTACCATCGACAAGACCAAGACCACACCAGAAATAACATTGACAGACACAATCCGAGACATAACCATCAACTATGATTCGTCTTTCGATATCAATCCAATGATGATTAAGCCGGCTATCTTCAATTCCATCAAGAGGAAAATCTGGACACATTGCGGACAAGATAACATAAATGATCATGTCATGGTGCCGAATGGTAATTTTTTTGTTAACATTCCCAATATCAGCGGCAACGTGCAGAATGCGACCGGCAAGAAAAACATAACATTTATTAGTAGCGACTACTATCAACTGGTTTATGTTGCCGATAGAAGGGTGACCAATGAGCCGCTGACGGGACGTTCGGTTGTCGTCAAGCAGTGGGTCGCTTTTCAGACATGGAGCGAGGCGCAGAACTGCTTGAATTATTTGGCTGATAGCGAGCTAGCTAAATTTGCATTGATGATTGTGAAATTCAATATTCATCTTGACGGCGGGGAATTGCGTTATGTCCCTTGGTTTGATTTCTCTCAGTTGTGTACCGATGAAATCATTTATGCTTTGCTGGACCTTACCCCAACCGAAATAGCCGTGATAAAAAGTGTTGCCAACTCCAATGGGAGTGTAGTATGCTATGGGCACGATGGAACCTGTGATTAAGCGTTCGAAGGAGCGCATCAAGCGGACAGCGGAGGTGTTCACGCCGGAATGGCTCGTGGACAAAATGCTTATGTCTCTCCGAGAGGCTGACCCAACCCTGTTTACCGATGCCTCCAAGACGTTTCTGGAGCCTGCTGCCGGTGACGGTAATTTTCTGGTACGGATATTACACTTTAAGCTTGAACTGAACGACCAGAGCAAGCCGGTTCCGGTAAGGGAAATCCTACAATCAATATATGGCGTTGACCTGATGATGGATAATGTATTGCTGGCGCGAAAGCGCATGCTGGAGGTCGTTGCTGAATTCTTGCATATCAGCTATGCTGAGGCTAAGGAGGAATTTGGCGAGATCGTTGAACACAACGTTGTGTGTCACAATGCGTTGGAATGGGATTTTGAGGATTGGTCTCCTGCAAGAGAACAGCAGGGGCTGATTAGCTTCGAAAATAAAGCATTTAACCGATCAGAAATGGTGATCCGCTATGTGCGTCAGCATACTGTAACAATTCCTGGTCGAGCCGGTCCATTTCTTCCTTAGCTTCGGTCTTGAGAGCTTCGCCATTCAGCGTTATGCCGCCCTGCGGACCAGCAAGCGCGGCAAATTTGCCACGAGCCTCACCTAAAATCTGTTTGCAACAAGCCACCGTATAGTCAAACAACCAAATCCGTGCATAGGGGTCGATTAACAGCACGGTTTCTGGTTTCGCATTCCAAACGTGTAACGCAATCTGTTCAGTGCCAGTGACACGCCGTTCCAAAACCAATTTCTTGGTAGCGGCATTCCATACAAACATGATGTCGCGTCCGAACATGCGTCCGGCAAGGCTCTGGAATTGCATCGCGAAATCATAGGTCGCCAGCATCCCGGAGCCGGATGAGCCCATGCCGCCCGGATTCTGCATCATGTAGATGTTGTTCACAAATCCGAGACTGAATGGATCGATTTGCGAGCCTCCGCCCGCCGTGCCACCCATGGTCCTGCGATAAACTGCCCTGACCTCCTGTACCTCCTGTGGCAACGTATAAGTGGAATTGTCTGGTTGCATGTCGATAAACAGGAAACTTTCCTCCATGGAATTGTCAGACCGCTGGCGATAGCGCATAACCGCCCGCTTGAACGCCACATCGAAATGCTTTGGGTCCAGTTCAATATCCACAATGTCCCCACCAAGCCGGTAGAAAACTTCCTGCATAAATTCAATTCTCGGATCGCCGCCGTCAGTGATGTCATCGCTCATGTCAAAAATGTCCTTATGTGTTCCTATTTATCGGCTCTTGACACCGCCGGACAATAGTGTATGGTTTCCAGCCACGGGGGTTTGGAAAATAGTTATCCATCTGCGACCGCATGGACAGTTGCCCCTATAACACACAATAAGGAACCATAGCCATGATTCGACATGCCGCTCTTGCCATCATCGTCCTGCTGACAGCCACGCCGGCCATGGCGCAAACGCTCACCCATCGGGACAACACCGGCAACCTGACCGGCACCACAAGCCGCGAAGGCGACCGCTGGGTTGACCGCGCCCCCAACGGCAACATCACCGGCTACCAGGAATGCCTTGGCAACTCATGTGTGGACCGTGCACCCAACGGCAACCTGACCGGCAGGAGCAACTGGACCGGGCGATGAGATGTTGCTGAAACACATCCTGTTTTTTCTCGGACTGCTGTCGGCGCCAGCCATATGGACCATCGGGATGCAAAAAATGCATCCCGAACCGGCTGTCTTGCAGACATACGTTCACCGGGACGCGAATGGCGACATCACCGGCACGACAGCACCGGAAGGTGACCGCTGGGTGGACCGCGATGCGGCAGGTGTGATCACCGGTTACCTGAAGTGCCGCACACATTCCTGCGACTTGTATGGACCTGACGGCACTTTTCTCCAAATACGGAGCCATAAATAGGAGGAACATTTTGGTATATTGCAATGCCGCGCCTCAGCATCTGGAATTCCGGAAAAAAATCAAGTGATTTCCGGTTTTTTGACAGAGTCATATCCGAATTCTTTTTCACTGGAGGGACCGCATTGTATGTGCACCTTTATGAAGGACCCTATGACCAGGGTCCCGACAATCCGGTTTACACGCCGCCAGACCCGCTGAATCCAACCGCGCCGGTCGCCATCAACGAACGCAGCATCCAGGATGTGCTGTTCCTGGAAAACCGCGACCGCAAATATTCCAGCACCGTTTACGAACTTCGCGCGATCTACAACGTAACCGACGCGGATTTCGACCTGAGGCAGTTCGGGCTGTTCCTCCAGAACGACACGCTGTTCATCGAAATGCATTTGAATGACTGCGCGGCCCTGTGCGGACGCCGCCTCATGTCAGGCGATGTCATCGAACTTCCTCATCAGCGTGACGATACCCGTCCTGACGGTCAGCCAGCGATCAACAAATTCTATGTCGTGGAGGATGCCAATCGCGCCAGTGACGGCTATTCGGCGACTTGGTTTCCCCATATCTGGCGCATCAAGGTATCGCCGATGCCAGCAACACAGGAGTATCAGGACATTCTTGATCAGAATGCAATTAATCCGCTAGGCTTCATCCAAGGCAAGATTGGCGATTTGTTTTCTACCATTGGCAATGATCTTGGTGTTGATCAAATCGTTGTCGATCAGGCAATCGCACAAGTGCCGGCACGGTTCTTTGAAACACAGCAGTTCTATTACGTCCCAGGAACGACAGGACCAAATGGCCGGGCGAATCCGTGGATTTTTGCCGGTGATGGTGTACCGCCTGACGGGGCGACGTTAACCGGCTCCGGGACGACATTCCCAAATCCAGCAACACAGGGCATGTACTATCTCCGGACCGATTATTCACCCCCTACCCTGTTTATGTATAACAAAAACCGCTGGATCATACAGGAAGTTGATTGGCGCGGGTCGGAATGGAGTGTAGCGAGCCGATTGCTGGGGGCGTTTATCAATACGAACGGTGCATCAACAACCTATGCTGACGGGACCAGCGGACCGAACAAGCAGGCAATATCAAAGGCGTTGAAGCCGAGGGCAGATTTCTGACAAACCTCGTGAGTCTCCCATCCCCCAAGAGCGTGCACGCTTCTGGGGGAGGGCTTCGAAGACGCGTCCTTGCGGTTGCAACGCCCCGGAGCCGCTTGCGTTTCTCATGTTTTGAAGGCTCGGACTCCGCGAGCAGATAACGCTAATGTGATAGGAAGGCGGATGAACCCCTCGCGGAACGTATTGACCATCGCAACGCTGTATGACAGCGTTGTCACGCGATAAACAGCGGAGGGTCCAATGACCAGCAAGTGGTTGACGTCATGTGGTCTGGCTGCTTTGGCAGCGACAGCGTGGTGCGTTCCGGCGAGAGCGACGGTTCTAACCTTCAATGATGAGTACTATCTGAAGGCGGGTGCGGCTTACAGCAGCGTTTTTGCGGGTGCGACAGGTAACGCCAGTTCGAATGGCGTCTATCAGGAAACAGCCACCGGTAGCCCACCAACCATCACACGGTTGAGCACGTCCGGTGTACCCGGTGAATACATCCAGAACACGAGCAACGAGCTTTTGCTTTTCGGCTGGTCACAGTCACTGAACTATGGTCAGCAAGTCGCGAATGTCTATAACCTGACGAATCCGACCAACGGATCAGTACTCTACCTGCAATATAAGGTCGGCGGTTCGACAACACCGTTCAACTTCAACAGCATTGACCTGCATAGCAATGGCAACCTCCAATTTACTTTGGAGGGACTGGACGCCAGCAGCAAGGTGCTGGACAGCGCGGTTGTGAACGTAACCGGAAACGTTACCAACACCTATGCCACGGACACCTTCAATTGGGCTGGCGTTACCACCGTGGAAATTGTCAGCACTGCTGGCTTGCCAGTCAATTGGGGGTCCGGCGTGTTATATATCGATAACGTTAGGATCAACGATCCTATCGCGACAATGGAGCCAGCCTCGCTGCTATTGCTTGTCACCGGCTTGTTGGGGATTGTCGCCGTCAGGCGAAACGCTTGACACACATCGCAACCTAAAGATTCAATAAGCGGCGGGGGACAATGGTTACCCCCGCTGCATCGTTGTTTAACGATTTGAAAGAGAACACCCCGGATGAAACGCATTTTTTTGACGGCTGCCGTTATGGTGGTCATGTTGATAGCGGTTGGACCACGCGCGAACGCTGATTACACGCCTGATCCAAACAGGATGTGGATTGGCACTGGCGGCAAAACCGGGAATTACTATTTTGCCGGCAACGAAATAACCAAACGCCTCGGGAAAGATTTCGTGGCGGATGGCAAGCTGATCCAGACCGGCGGTTCGCTCGACAACCTCCGCAAGCTCATGGCTGGCGAGGTCGATGTTGCGTTCGTCCAAAGCGATGTCTACCAGCAATTCGCGTTGGAAAATCCCTCGTCATTGACAGCCCTGGTGCCTTACAAGGTGATGTACGATGAGTATGTGCATCTCATCTGTCCGGTTGCAGCAAACTGGAGCCGTGTCACCCATGTCGGCAAGGCAAAGGACAGCAAAATTATAGTCGGGCCGAATGGCGGCGGAACGGCCGAAACATGGCGCATCCTCCGGTCGGCTGATACCGGGCTGTATGATCATGTCGAGCGTTTGCCGGATGCCCCGGACATTGAGGCACTGTCGCAGGTCAAGGACAGCACAAATACCTGCATGCTGTGGGTTTCCGGTCTGAACTCCGCCGACATGCGCGCCGCCAACATGCTGTCGGTCAACACGAAGGACCACAAGCCAGCCCTGACCCTGATCGACGTGGATGACCGGGACATGAAAAATCTCAAGGGGCAGAACGGCAAGCCGATGTACGAGATGCAGACCATCAATTGGGCTGCGCCATCGGGAGAAAGCGGCGGACAATATTCAAATCTCATGCAAAGCAGCAGCGTCAACGTGCCAACCGTGCATGCGCTGCTGGTCATGCGGGTCGATTACCGCGATGCCCTGAAGGCTGCCGGCAAATCCGGTCGGCTTGTTCAGGCGATTGAGGATGCCCTGCCGACGATCTGGGGACGGGTAAACCCGCCACAGAAATGAACTACTCCCGCCAAGCGTTAGGCGCTCTGGCGTGAGTTTCAGGCTTCGGTTCACACGTGGTGGATGCGTGCGCCCTCTTACCCACGGCCGGATTCCCGCCCGTCCTCTTGCGCGAGGAGCGTTTAGGCGTCGGTTCGACCAAGTGATACACACGCCCAAGCATATACCGTGCCGACGCGTCGTCGCGCGGTTCGGTATGGCCGCAGGCAGTGCACTGGTGCATCCGATCAGACAGTTCCTTTTTGCCGCGATGCCCGCATTTCGGGCAGTGCTGGCTGGGTGCTTTACGCCGGGGACGGGCGCGTTCACCTTCGGTGCCATCCACGCAACCGAAAGCCTGCTCCTGCATTCGTAAGCAGGACGGACACGCGGCGGGGAACAAGTCCCGCCGCGTGTCCTCAAAGTTCCAATCGCCAGAATCCCGGTCCGTAATGTCCGTCAATGCTCATGACCCACTCTTGATTCATCCACCTTAACTGTGCGCTGGTGTGCAGATTCAGCACGTATTGCGTGCCCTTGGCTGTCTTTGAATTGAACGAAACAGTCCAGGCACCATTCGCATATTGGATGATGTCATTGGCATAAGCTGTCAGGTTTGGCCAGATGACAGACGGTCCAATGTCATTGATAATCAGATATCGTACCCCCTCAACCGGCGCCGGTAGCAACACCCCGTCAGGA
>Ga0302320_10023270_pt1 | contig 12166 bp, 11 predicted proteins | sample Bog_T0_3_FD_202130 | JGI IMG/M metagenome (GOLD analysis project Ga0302320, IMG submission 202130) | Peat permafrost microbial communities from Stordalen Mire near Abisko, Sweden - Bog_T0_3 | ecosystem: Environmental > Terrestrial > Soil > Wetlands > Peat | place: Sweden: Abisko, Stordalen Mire...
GAGGCCTGCGGCAACCAGTGGAGCGACCCTCCCCCGAACCAAGCTTCAAGACCCTTTTGACCGGGAAAGGATGGGGCGTGAAAGCGGAAAGAGCCGCCCGGCAACAGGGCAGCTCTTTCCTTAGGGTGAATAGTTCCAACAGAGGCAAAGCCATCAGAACTTTCTGGCTGCATAGTAGGTGCGGGGGAAGGGAGTGTCAAGAACAAATCGGCGCTTAAATAAGTGTTTTATTATCTTACACTTACAAGATAATTGCTGGAGATGCGAATTGGTCTGTTTTCGATGGATGTTCGCCTCCGTGGCTTCGCGAATTACCGCGTTTTCATGGTCTTTCTTAGGGTTTGTGCCGAGTTTTCCACAGGTAAACCAGGCGCATTAACCCTTCGGATGCGGCCTGTCAATCCCCAGCGCTGGCCGGGACGCCGGATCGACCCATTCCTCCCGCAAATCGATACGGATGAACTCCGCCTCGTAGACCGACGAAACGGGTTTGCCGCGGGCAATCCGATAAAGAGCGCGGCCGCCGCCAAGGAAGAATCCCAGCAGAAGCGCGGCACTGACGCCGACAACCACGATGCCGGCGATGCCGAGGAGCAGCTTCGCCGTCTTCGCCACCTCCGTCTCGCCGCTGGGTTGGGCCATCGAAGTCACGTCCGCGTCGAAGTGCACCATGCCAAGCAGCTTGTGGCTCTCGTCCGGGACGGCGTCGCCGCTCACCAGGGCCACCAGCGGACCGCTGCGTCGCACTTCGAGCGAGGCCTGGTCGGAATCTTGAAGCGGCTTGGGCCACGCAGGCTGGGCCTGGCTGCCGGCCCGGATGTAAGCGCGTATGCGGGCTTCCTGCGCGGCTGCGAGTTGCGGGGTGGGGTAATCGATGAGGGTCAGAGTGGCAGGATTGGAACGCAGCGAATAGGTCGCGGTCACCGTCTCAGCTCCGCGATCGAAGCCGACCACTTCAGGAGGCAGGACGCCTCCCGAACCCACGTAGCCTGCGGGGCCGAGGGCGTAGTGAGTGGTTTGCGGGTCAAGCGAAGTTTGCGGCAGGTCGCTGAGAATGGGCGGCGCCAGCGACTTGGGACCGCCGGGAACAGGAAGTTCTTTGGCCAGTTCGCGGAGCTCGGAACCGGACATCGGTCCAATGTGGGAGAAAGTGGCGTCCACAACAATGTTGCCGATCCAGAAAAGAACGCGGTTGTGGTCCGATGTAGCGCCGGTGCCGATCTGTTCCTTCGGCCACCCGTCGTGGCGATAGAGCGTGTACGCGCCATAGGCGCCGCTGGCGTCGGCAAAGCGCAGCGCCTTGAGCGCGAGCGTTTCGCCGCCACGCTTGTAATTCGAGAGAGCTCCATCGCTGAAGCCGTATTCCTTGAGGGCCTCGGCTTGGGCGGAATCGGCCTGCGCACCGTTGGTGACGACTTGAGGGCCATCGGTCGCAACCCAGCCGGCAAACGCATCGGGCAACAGAGCCTTCGCTGGCGCTGCGGCCGGCGCGGGAGGAGCGGGTGTGGATGCCGGCGCCGCCTTGGCGGCAACGGCTTGCCCGTGCAGCAAATCCGCCGATCCAATCGCCAGCACCGAACACACTACAAAGAACAAACGACGCATGCAAAGACTCCAATGTTCAGGGTACACGGTGCTGAAGCAGCTGCGTCGCAAACGGCGGAAGTGCAACTGCGAGAGGGGAAAATTTGAGTCGGCGACCAACGCGGGGACGAAACACTCCCGGTTCGAACCCACATTGGGTTGGACACTGGCCACTGCGGAAAGGTTCCCGATCGACGCATCATTCTCGCGGACGCAGGTCATTGCGGGTCTTGCTGCTTCTGTTGACCTTCGCGTTCCGTCTGAAAACCGGATTGCCTCGGCAGCAGCAACCAGGTCGCAAGAGCCGCAACGATCACAAGAGCTACGGCAAGAAGCTCCCCATGGAGCCCGAAAATCTGCACAGCGATTGCGGTGGCCACGATGAAACATCCGCCCCACAGGCAGAAGCAAGCCATGGCGCGGATGAGCGACCCAAGCCAGGGAACGTCAGGCATGGCGCGCAGCGATTTGCGGAAGTATCCCGTCGGGTCGGCGTAGAACTTCCGTGCCATGTAAATGACGTACGCGCCAAGCGCCCCGCGGAGAGCGACGCCGACAAGCGGGTTGGAGAGTGGAAGCGATGGGATCGTCAAAGTCCTTCCCCCGATCGATGGACCTATGATTCCACATCGCCGTTGCCTGGCGCTGCTTGCGCGGTTTCAAGGTTGACGCTGGACTGAGGAGGAATGGGAGGGTTCCAGCAGGTTGCCCAGCGGTTTGTAGTGACCGCCATAGAAGTAAAGCGCATAGCTGCGCATGAACACGCCGATCGTCCCCGCGGAACTGACGGCGATTGCGCATCCGGCTGCGACTCCCAACAGAAGGAACAGGACATGCAAGGCCGTCAGCACAACAGCCCGCACTCCGCCCACGCCATCCAAAATGGCGTCAAATCCTGCTACGGACATCGACAGGAGGCTGAAGACCATCTCACCCGTGATCCAGGCGGCGAAACCGAGGATCGCGCCGCCCACGATCGGGATGCCGAAGCGCAGGATGAGGTAGGAAAGGAAGGTCTCCCGGTTTGCCGCCACCCGGGCGCGGACCTCCGCCCAGGCCTTCTGGAACGAAGTGCTCTCAATGGCCATGTGGGGCAGAATGAAGTCGTTGAGAACTACCTGCGCTGCGAAGGCCGCCAGCGACAGGACGAATACCACCAGAGCACACGGCACAAAGAGGATAAAAAAGTTACCCGGATCGAGCTTGCCCTCCGCCGTAGGCGTGGAGATGAGCGTAAAACCGGCAACCACGAAAAGCACCGCGGACAGTACACCCAGTACCAGGAAAGCCAGCGCCACCAGCGCGCTCGCCGTGAAGAAGCGCTCGGACTCGATGAGATACAGCCGAGCCGCCGGACGAAATTCCCGGGTGCGATGGACCAGGGTATGGAAAAAGGCGAAGCGCAGGTGCGTAATCAAGAATAGGCAGTAGATGCCGGCCAGGAGGAGTGCAATGACGCCCAGGACTGTGACAGGAAGAAAGTCCGGCGCCAGGAGAAACGACTTCAGCTGGCCCCAATCGAAATCAAAAGGCAATGTACCGCGAACATAGAACTTGAAGCTGACAAGAAAACCTTCACACAACGTGGCGACAGCAGCCAGTTTGAGGAATGATTTCCACTGGAAGGGATGAAAGAGATAGGAGTACGTCCGCATCACGGCGGGCCAGATAGCTTCTGAGGCCGAATAGACTCTCATTGCGCCTGCACCTGGGTTGCCAAGCCTGGCAAACATGCCTTCTTGGCTTGGTGGGTCGCAGGGCTCAGCCTCTCCGATGAATCACGCAGATTGTCGAGCAAGCTCACCTGCCCGCCGATTCGCATCTTCAAGGAGCCGCGATCGAGTGGCTGGACTCGGGACCGGTGACCCGGGACGGGAATCGAAAAGGTCTTTTGTCATGCTGGGCGGGAAACTTCCGGGTACAGCATCGCGCCCAGCGCTCGGTAACGCCCTCCGTAGAATACCAGCGCATACTCCCGCACGCCGGTGCTGACCGGTCCGCCAAGCCCGACGCCGACAAGCAAGGCGAATCCGAAGGCCAGCACACCCAGGAAGACCTGAACCAGCACACCCACCAGCGCGGAAGCTCCGGATGAACCGGCAAAGACTGAATGAATGCCAAGTTCCGCCGCGGCCACCGAGCCAGCCAGCGCAAGACCTGGGAGGAGCAGCAGGAAAAAGATCGCAACCATCGCCAGGAACGGCAGGACCAGCCGCAACAGTGCATATGCGATGAACTGCCGCTTTTCTGCGCGAACATGTGCCCACACCTGGGACCACGCCTCCCCGGCACTTGCGTCCTCAAGCGCATAATGCGGCATCATGCCGTCGCGCAAAACCAAGTCGGTGAGAACGCCTGCAACAACAAAAAGCAGCATGATTGGAATCAGCGGCAACACCAGAGACAGCAGCAAACCGAAGTCCATTCGTCCGCTTTGCTGGTTCTCATGAAACAGCCGCATAAAACCGTTCACAAACGGTAAGGCGGTCAGCCCCATCACCAGCAGAAAGCAGAATCCAACCGCCAGGTTGAGCCAGAAAAAGCGCGCCGCCTGGTCCCGATAAAGAAACCATCCGGACCGAATCTCCGAAGTACGGGTGACCAGGCAATGGAAGAAGGCAAAGCGCAGACGGGTGATCAGGTAGAAGATGAAACACGCCAGAATCGCCGCCAGCGCAAGCATCGCGATGGCCGCACACCAGGCAGCCGGGTTGTGAAAAGGCAACGAGCCCATTGACCCAGGCCCGGCATTCGGACCGCTATGCGATGAAGAATTCATGTTGCCGCTCAGGCCCTCGGTCACAATCGCCACCAGACTGAGCTTCAGGTAGGTTCCCCAACGGAAGGGTTGGAAGAGAAAGTCGCGGGTGCGTTGGAAGGCGAGCGGAACGGCGTCTGCAGCAGAGAGGGCAGGCATAGAAGACCTTTCCTGGGAAGGCACAGCGTACCACACGAACTACGACGATTTCAGGTGAGAAGTTCCGCGGCGCCATGAGAGATTTGCAGCCACCACGCGTCGAAGGCTTCCAGGGCGCGCTCGCAAACCATCCGGTGGCGCTCTTTTTTGTCGCGAACCTTCTTGCGCAGCTCTTCTTCAAGCGGCTCCAGCAGATCGAAGGTGATGTTGGCGGGCTGGAAGTCCTTGGGATCGGCGTGGGTAATGTAGTGCACCAGGGAGCCAAGCGCACTGGCGCGAGGAGCTGGCGGTGGCTCCTCGCCGCGCGCAAGAGCGGCCGCGTAGAGCCCCGCGAGCAAGCCGGTCGCGATGGACTCGGTATAGCCTTCGACGCCGCTCAACTGCCCGGCAAACAAGATGACCGGGCCTTCCTCACGCTTGAGGCGGAGGATTTCATCCAGCAGGAGCGGGGCCTGAATGTAAGTGTTGCGGTGAATCTGACCGTAACGGAGGAAGCGCGCGTTTTCCAGGCCGGGGATGAGGCGCAGCACGCGGGCCTGTTCGCCGAACTTGAGGTGATTCTGAAAGCCGACCAGGTTGTAGCTGTCGGCGCGGACGTTTTCCTTGCGCAACTGCACCACCGCCCACGGCGTCTTGCCGGTTCGGGGATCGCGCAGGCCGACAGGCTTCATGGGCCCGAACCGCAGCGTGTCGCGCCCGCGGCGGGCCAGCACCTCGATGGGCAGACAGCCCTCAAAATAGTCGAGCTTCTCCCACTCCTTGGATTCGGCAGCCTCGGCGGCCAGCAGCGCGTCGAGGAAGCGATCGAACTCCTCGCGGTCCATCGGGCAGTTGATGTAGTCGGCCGTTCCCTTGTCCCACCGCGCGGCCATGTATACGCGATTCATGTCGATGGTCTCCGCGTCGACAATCGGCGAGATCGAATCGTAGAACGCCAGGTGGCCGGAGCCGGTCATGCGCTCAATCTCGCGGCTGAGGGCTTCGGAGGTGAGCGGACCGGAGGCCAGGATCGTGATCCGCGGATCGTGCGGGTCGGGTTCGAGCGAGGTCACCTCTTCGCGAATGACGCGAATGCGCGGCTCCGCGGCAATGGCCGCTGCAATGCGCCGGGAAAACTCGACGCGATCGACCGCTAGGGCGTGGCCCGCTGGGACTGCGCATGCATCCGCAAGACGCAAAAGAGCGGAAGCTCCGCGGCGCATCTCCTGCTTGAGCAACCAAGGAGCCGTGTTGGGAGACTCGCTCTTCAGCGAGTTGGAGCAGACCAGTTCGCCGAATTCCGTGGTCTGGTGCGCGGGGGTGAGGCGTGGCTTGCCGTCCACCAGGGTGCGCATCTCGTAGAGATCCACGTCGCAGCCGAAACGGGCAGCGGTCAGCGCAGCCTCCGGACCAGCCAAACCGCCGCCAACCACTCGCACTCTCACTGGCCTTTCTCCTCATTCGGTCGCGCTGGGGGATCGATCCCGGCAAGGCGCCGCAACGCCTCTCCGGTAACGCGGACATTCCGCCACTCATCCAGGAACTCCGCGCCCATGGCGCGGTAGAAATCGATGGCCGGCGTGTTCCAGTCCAGCACCTCCCACTGGAGGCGGGGGCAGTTCTTCTCCACGGCAATCGCCGCGATGCGCTGCAGCAATGCCTTGCCGATGCCCAGGCCGCGAAACTCCGGGTCCACAAACAGGTCTTCAAGATAAAGGCCGGGACGGCCTGTCCAGGTGGAATAGTTGAAAAAGTAAAAGGCAAAGCCCGCGGGCCTTCCATCGCTCTCGGCGATCAGGCACGAATAAAAGGGGCTTTGTCCAAAACCGTCGCGAAGCAGATCCGCTTCGGTCGCAGTAACCGCGTCGGGTTCGTGCTCGTAGGCCGCCAGGGCGCGGATGAAGGTGAGAATCTGCGCAACATCGGCTGCCGTCGCCGGCCGAATCGTGAGTGCCATCTCTCCATTCTAGTGTGTGATCTACGCCACACTGCGAGGACGGCAATCTCCACTACCATCGAAAGGTCAGGCGAAGTCCGATCGGCGCCATCCAGGCATTTTTCGGCCTGCACTTTCACCGTGGAGCGGATGGCCTCCATCCGTTACGGCGAAAACCAGGGCAAGTGGCGCTGCCTGTCGCACATACTGCATCTTGCCCTTGTGTTCGGCGGTCGATTGGATTTACCTTTGGTCCTGCTGACGGAACAGCCTGCGGGTAAACATCCGCGCAGCGTCGAGCCGTCTCCGGATCAGACGATTTCCAGCCTTGGGCGTGTTCTGGAATCATGGCTGGAACATTAGTATTTGGATGAGAAGGCAAACTTGATGGGTCAAAGCCGGTTGGCTTCGTCCATTGCATGCCGTGCCCGATTTGAGATTTTTGAGCCTGCGAGCGCCTTGGTGCCTGCAGCTCCCAAGGAGAGAGAGAATGAATCGCAACCTTTCGCACTGGACTGGATTCCGGAGTGCCGTCGTGCTCGGAACGGGTCTGCTGGCATTGGCCATGGTGCCCGGGCTGGCCCAGGCTCCGACCCCCGCGGCACCCGCCCCACCCGCTGGCCCCACCGGCAAGATTCACGGCCACGTGACCAACCCCACCGGCGCCCCGCAGAACGGCGGGACCATCAGTCTGATTGGAGTCGGGCTGGCCTCGGGTCCGGGATTAACCGCTAAAACGAGCGACAAAGGGACCGTCACGGTCAGTGAAACCGGCGATTACTCCGCGGAAGTTGCCCCCGGTACGTACCGGCTGGTCTATCGCACGCCGGGGATGGCCGTCGACAAGGAAGCCGACCACGTGGAGACCGTGAAAGTGCTGCAAGGCCAGGACCTGCTCCAGGACATCGACATGTCCCGCAAGGAATATGTCGACGCTCTGCCCGCCGAGCAGCGGAAGCAGCTGGAGGACCTGAAAAAGCACAATTCGGAAGCTTTGAAGGCCAACGAGGTAATCAAGAACCTCAATGCCGATCTGCGCCTCGTCACGCAAGACATCAAGGACGCGGACGGCGCACGCGCAACCGCTGTGCAGCAGTTGGGCGCATCGGCTTCCAAGGCGGACATCGATGCCAAGGAACAAGAAATCAAAACGGCCAAGTATACCGAGATCCAAACTCTCATGACCAAGGACGCGCAAGCCAAGCCGGACGCGTCGGTTCTTTGGGCACAGCTCGGCCAGGCGCAGGTGGGCCTGAAGGAGTACGACCAAGCCGAAACCACCTACAAGAAAGTGATTGAGCTGGAAGCCGCCTCGAAGAAGCCGAATCCGGCCATTCAAGGCTTGGCCGAAAGCGGCCTGGGCGAAGTGTACGCGCGCACCGGGAAAGCTCAAGAGGCCAACGACGCCTACGATGCGGCCGCCAAGGCGAATCCGCCCCAGGCCGCCTTCTACTACAAGAACCAGGCCGTGATCTTCTTCCAGAGCAACCAGCCGGACGCCCAGGTTGCCGCAGCCGACAAGGCCATTGCTGCGGATCCAAGCCAGGCGCTGCTCTACTACCTCAAGGGCAACGGCCTGGTGGGCAAGACCACCATGGACGAAAAGACGCATAAGCTGGTTGCGCCGCCGGGGTGCATGGAGTCCTACCAGAAATATCTGCAACTAGCGCCGGATGGTCCCTATGCCGCCGAAGTGAAGGGCATTCTTGCCGGCTTCGATCAGAAGATCGATACCGGTTACAAGGCGACGCCGAAGAAGAAGTAGGCATATGCTGTTCTACTAAGGCAAGGGTGTTCGCTCCGGCGAACGCCCTTTGTTTTGGGGCCGGCGCCACCAGCCGAGCCTCCGGCGCACCCAACGCTCTACAATCCTTCCATGCAAGCTGACCTGCCCAGTTACGGCGAAGCCGCAGCCCTCGTCCGCACCTTTGCGGCTCGGCTTCTCGAGCAATCCACGGCGCGCGCTGGTCGTGAACGGGTTGCGCTCGGGGAGGCAGCCGGCCGGGTGCTCGCCCAGGCCATCTTCGCCGACCAGGATCAGCCGCCGTTTGCCCGGTCGACGCGCGACGGCTTTGCCTGCCGGGCGGCAGAGGCTTCGAAGCACATTCCCCTGCGCCTCGCCGGGTCGACGCGGGCTGGAGAGCCGCCTGCGGGCCCCCTGCCGGTTGGAGCGGCCTGGGAGATTATGACCGGCGGCGCGGTTCCTGAGGATGCCGATGCGGTTGCCATGCTGGAGCATGTCGAGCACGGCAATGGAACGATACGGCTGCTTCCATCCCGCCGCGTGAAGCCCGGTGAAAACATCGTTGCGCAGGGCGCCCAGGCGCGGCGCGGTGCACTCCTGCTCTCCGCCGGTGTTCCAATCACATTCGCCCAGGTCGCGCTGGCCGTTTCCTGCGGGGATTCAACCGTCGAGGTGTATGCCAGGCCACGCGTGGCCATCCTGGCAACGGGGGACGAACTAGTCGACGTAGACGCAGCCCCTCGGCCCGGCCAGATCCGCAATTCCAACGCTCCGATGCTGGCAGCCCTGGTGGCGGCCGCGGGCGCCGAACCGTGGATTCTGCCCCGCGCGGCGGACACCCCGGAAGCTTTGGATGAAGCGCTCGCCCACGCTGCTGCGGCCGATCTGCTGCTCATCTCCGGCGGCGTCTCGGCAGGAAAATTCGACCTGGTTGAGCCGGCGCTGGCGCGCCGGGGCGGGCGCTTTCATTTCACGGGCGTCCGCATCCAGCCCGGCAAGCCCCTGGTTTTTGGAGAAATGCCGTGTCCGTCGCGCTCGCATGCGAATCGGAAGGGGGCCAACCTGCCGTTCTTCGGCCTCCCCGGCAATCCCGTCTCATCGGCAGTCACCTTTCTGCTCTTCGGCGCCCCGGTAGTTGCCGCGCTCGCGGGTTCAACGGCACCCACCCCGCGCTTTGCGTCGGCGCAGCTCCAGGAGGCCACGGATCGGCGAACCAAGCCGGGGCTAACGCGCTTTCTCCCCGCAACCTGTAATTTCTCGATCCCCGCAGGCCGGCTTCCCCAAGTCAATGTGGTCCCATGGCAAGGATCGGGCGACCTGGCGGCGTTGGCCCTTTCCAACTGCTTTCTCGTCATTCCGGAGGAAGTGGGCGGCCTGGCTCCCGGCGAAAGGGCAACGGTCCTGCTGTATTGAGCAGCATCATCCAGAGACAACCGTGTTTCATTCGATGAAAAGGAGTTTCCGTGTCTGAACTTTCCCATTTCGACGCATCCGGTAAGGCCTCCATGGTGGACGTGAGCGGCAAGGTTGCCACGCGGCGGTCCGCCACGGCTTCTGCCTTCGTCGAGTTGTCGGCGGTGGTGCTGGCCGCCCTTCCTGCCAATCCCAAGGGCAATCCGTTGGAGGTGGCCCGCTTTGCCGGAATCCAGGCCGCCAAGCGCACCGCGGACCTGGTTCCCATGTGCCACCCCCTGCCCTTGACCTATGTGGATGTAAATGCCGAGGTTGTCGACGGGGGAGTGCGCATCTCCGCCACGGTGGCTACCACAGGCCCAACCGGTGTGGAGATGGAAGCTCTCACAGCCGCAGCCGTGGCGGCGCTCACGGTTTACGACATGACCAAGGCGCTGGATAAGGGCATCGTGATCCGGAACGTCCAGCTGGAAGCCAAGTCCGGCGGCATAAGCGGCGACTTTCGCCGCACCTGATTCGATTCAGCGAACAAGAGGGCACTGCCATGCCACAGGCAACTTATGCAGATTTCCGAGCCGAAACCCGCAACATTCTAAACCGACTTGAGGTTTATGCCGATAGAACGCGCAGCGAGTTTGCCATGAACAACCTCTCCAAATCGGAAGTGCCCATCAGCGAAGACGACCGGGCGGAAATTGTAGCGTTGTACATCGAGCTCTTGCGGGAGCGGAATCGCGTGGCGCAGAGCCTTGTCGAGAATCTGGAACTGCCATTTCATCCTCCCGCGCGAAATCTACAAGACCTTCGTTCCGAATGGGATATACCCTAGGAAGCGCGGACCAGGCCGCTCCCGATTCCCTGCTCCGGCTGTGCGTGTTTCCTTGCCAAATCCACCCGGTCTCCCCCTTTCCCCCAGAAGTTGCCGTGCAATTTCCCTCCGCCCAGAGGAATGTACTAGGATTCTCCTTCGGCCTGGAGGGATCCTCAATGAAGACCTGGGTGGTTTGCTGTACATTTTCCCTTTTCGCCATCTGCGCCACGACTGTGCCGGCGCAGTCGGTTGCGGTCTACCAGACCACCCCGGATCTGCTTGAGGCGCTCTCTCCGCGCGAAACCTTACACTTTGGTAAGGCCGACCCGGCTGCCCTCGCCCCGCTGATCACCGTGGAGGACGCGCAGCGGTTCCAGGAGATCGATGGCTTTGGCGCCTCGCTGACCGACTCGGCTGCATGGCTGTTCGCCACAAAGACACCCCCCGCGCAAACCGATGCTGCCTTCAAGACTCTTTTCAGCCGCAAGAACGGGATCGCCCTCGGCATTCTCCGGCAGCCCGTCGGTTCCTCCGACCTGGCCGTGACGTTTTACTCCTTCGACGACCTGTGCGCGCAAACTTCCAAGGCCTGCACCACACCGCCCGGCGCCGCCGATCCCACCCTCGAACACTTCTCGTTGCAGCACGAACAGGAATACATCCTGCCGCTGCTGAAGAAGGCGATCGCCCTGAACCCGGCCATGCACGTGATGTTGACCCCATGGAGCCCGCCCGGTTGGATGAAGACCTCCGGCTCCATGCTGGGGTCCACGCCTTCTTCAACTCCCGGCGGAAAGGACCAGCCTTCCCGTCTGAAGCCGGAGTTTTATCCGGCCTTCGCAAACTACCTTGTGAAGACCATCCAGGGCTACCAGGCTGCCGGCATTCCGGTGTGGGCACTGAGCGTGCAGAACGAACCGCTGTTTACACCGCCGACCTATGCCGGCATGCAGATGCTGCCTGTCGAACAAGCCTCCTTCTTCGGCGACGCGCTGTCCCCGGCCCTCGCTGCGGCCCACCTGAACCCCAAAGTCATGGCCTACGACCACAACTGGGACCGCCCCGACTACCCGGAGACTGTGCTGAAGGACCCCAAGGCTGGCGCGCTGGCTGCGGGAACGGCATGGCACCACTATGGGGGCGATCCCTCGGTCATGACCAAATTCCACAACCAGTTTCCCCAAAAGGACCAGTGGGTGACCGAATCAAGCGGGGGGACGTGGCAGACGGGGAACATCTTCGTCGAAGAGGCGGCCGAGCTCATCGCGGTGACCCGCAACTGGTCACGCAGCTATGTGCTGTGGGCTCTGGCCACCAACCAGAATCATGGCCCCGTGGTGGGTGGATGCGACACATGCCGGGGCCTCGTGACCATCGACCTCACCAACCCACAGAATGTAACCATCAAGCCGGAGCTCGACTACTACGTGCTGGGTCAGGCCAGCAAATTTTTGCTCCCCGGCGCGGTGCGCATTGGGTCCGATGAGCCGGCAGGCACCGAGCTCAAGGATGTCGCTTTCCAGAATCCCAATGGAACAGTCGTCCTCTACATGCTGAACGCAGGAACCACGAGCCAGGACCTGCGCATCGGCTTCAAGGGGAAGACGGTGGCCACCATGCTGCCCGCGGGAGCAGTGGCCACGTTCGTCTGGAGACCCTAGTGTACTGTCCAACAAATAACTAGACATATAATGTGATTCGTTTTATCCTTAGGTATGAGTTCTTGCATCGAGCTTTTGCCCGCCGAGCAACTGCAGATGCAGCAATGGGTGGCGGCTCATG
>Ga0302320_10023272_pt1 | contig 12166 bp, 12 predicted proteins | sample Bog_T0_3_FD_202130 | JGI IMG/M metagenome (GOLD analysis project Ga0302320, IMG submission 202130) | Peat permafrost microbial communities from Stordalen Mire near Abisko, Sweden - Bog_T0_3 | ecosystem: Environmental > Terrestrial > Soil > Wetlands > Peat | place: Sweden: Abisko, Stordalen Mire...
ATATAGTTGCGGCTGACGGTCGATTCGGCCGACATCGGCGGCATCGCTTCCAGCTTTTTCAGTTCTTGCGAAGCCTTCTCCAGCACGTCCTTCGGCATGCCGGCGACTTCAATCTTCTTGCGCAGCTCGTCGAATTCGCTCTTCTCGCCGCGGCCCAGTTCCTTCTGGATGGCCTTGATCTTTTCGTTCAGGTAATACTCTTTTTGCGCCCGCTCCATCTGCCGCTTCACGCGCGATTGTATGTTGCGATCGAGATCGAGCTTCTCGATTTCGATATCCAGCACGTCGGCGATGCGCGCCAGCCGCGAAGCCGGGTCGAAGATGGCCAGCAGTTCCTGCTTCTCTTCAATCCCCAGCTGCAGGTTGGCGGCAATCGTGTCGCTCAGCTTGGCCGGCTCATCCATGCGCACCGTGGCAATAATCGTCTCGTAATTCAGAGACTGCTGCAGCTTGACGTATTGCTCGAACAGCCCAGTCACCCGCTGCATCAATTGCTCAACGGCCGGCGTCATCTCGAACTGCGACTTGCCCACCCGCACCGTGGCCACAAAAAATCCATCGCGGTCGTTCACTTCCGTTGACTTGGCGCGCTCCACGCCTTCCACCAGCACTTTGATGTTGCCGTCCGGCATCTTCACGCTCTGCACAATGTTGCAGATCGAACCCACCTGGTAAATGTCCTTCGCCTTCGGCTCGTCGATCGACGCATCGTGCTGGGTGGCCAGAAAAATCTTGCGGTCGCCGGTAAGCGCTTCTTCCAGGGCGCGCACGCTCGACTCGCGGCCCACCACAAAAGGCGTCATCATGTACGGAAAAATGACCATGTCCCGAATGGGCATCATGGGCAGCTTGCGCGGCTCGTTCTTATCGCGTGTTGCGGTCATAGGGCCCCCTGGGGAATTGGACGTTTGAAACAAGCTCTCGCTTCAAGCCGGGTATGCAACTCATGTTGGGATTGTACAGCGGAACTGAACCATGCGAGATGTTGAGATCGTCGCAAATGAAGCATTTCATCCCGGAAGTACCTGAAATGAAACAGCGTGTCCGAAACAGTTGGTCCATCCGCACGAATCGCCCGGACTCCATGAACCCAGGGGCTTTCGCCTACCAGACCAGTCGCTCCCGGAGGGAGCTGTCGAGAATAGCCCAGGGCAACCCTGAACAGAGTGAAGGGGCCGCCCTGGGATCGCAGCCCCTAAAGACCTGATAAGCCCCGTAGGGGCTACCGACTTTCCCGCATTTGACCTTCGACGGAGCGAAGCGCAGTCGCCGCGGCGACCGGAGTCGAAGAATCCGCAGTTATTCATTTTTCAACCGCGCAATGCCCCCTCACATCGCCTCCGGACTCTCAATCCCCAGCCAGCCCAATACTTCAACCAGTTCGCGCAGCGCAACCGCCGCCGTCGCCAGCAGGAAGGCCTTCCGCCCGGGGTCTTCTTCGGTAAGAATGTGGTGCTTATGATAGAAGTTGTTAAACTCCTGCGCTAACTGAAATGCATGTTTGGCAAGATAAGCCGGCTCCGACGCACTTACACTCTGCTCCAGCACCAGTGACCTGCGTCCCGCCCGCAGCCACAGCGCCCAGATATCCTCATCCTCCGGCGCGTGCTGACTCGCTGACTCGCTGACTTGCTGACTTGCCAGCCGCGCTAACTCCGCTTCCGGCGTCGTGCCCCCCTTGCGAAAGATATTCCGCGCCCGCACCACGGCGTATTGAATGTACGGCCCGGTCTCACCCTCAAAACTCAGCGCATCTTTGAAGTCGAAGGCTATCACCGAATTCCGCGTGAACTTGAGCATGAAGTAACGCAGAGCGCCAATCGCGATCTGCTCTGCAATCCGCTGCCGCTCGGCTTCGTCGCGCCCGGTCTGTCGCGCGTCCACTTCAGCCCTCGCTGCCAAAATCAACTTGTCGATCAGGTCGTCGGCCTTCACGCCAAAGCCCTTGCGCCCGCTCACTTCAATGTAAGGCCGCGCCAGGTCCTCATCGGACACTTGATAGCCGAGTTCCTGCGCACACCGCGGTGTCAGCGCCACCATTTCGTAACTGAAGTGCGTGTAGTGGTCAGCCTGTTCCGCATATCCCATCCCGCGCAAAGCCTGAATGACGTTTGCCTGCGGGTCAGACTGGCGCGCATCGATCACGTTATAAATCGCCTGCGCTCCGCCAAATTGCGGATGAGTTACTTCGCCGTGCTCGGCAGATATCCAGCACTCATGATCCGGATAACTGAAAAACGGCTTGTAACCAAAGTCCTTGCCGAGCAATCCGAATTTCCATAAGTGGTAAGCAATATCCTTGCCCACATAAGTTACCGTGCCGTTCGACCGCACGATAACTTTGGCGTCTTCGTTAGTCTCACCTTCAGTAACATCGGCGCCGGGTCGAGTCATCACCCAGCAGCCTTTGTTCTTGCCTTCGATCTCAAAGTAAAGCACGCCAGTTTGTTTCAATTGCTCAAACGCGGCATCCCAGAACTTCAAGTGCAGAATCTCGCTCTCGCGGGGAAGAAAGTCGTATTCAATATCCAGCCGCAGCATGGTTTCAAGATGCCGCCGCAGCACCGCCGTTGAAATCAGCTCCGCAACCTCAGCCGTCTCATTCCCACCCTGCTCAATCTCATGCAGCGTCGCATAACGCAGTTTCTTCCGTGCCGCATTCTCCTCGTCGCTTCCCTGCTCGTACCATTGCGAGGTCTTCGCATACAGGTCCCAGCAGTAGTAGTCGATGCGCTCCCCTTTTTTCTTCAGATCCTCAAGCAATTGACCAACCTGACCCGCCGATCTCCCCTCCAGATGCAGAAACCCCACCACCACATCCGCCACTTGCACGCCGGTGTTGTCGATGTAATTCTGCACATCCACCTTTTGCCCCGCCGCGCGCAGCAGCCGCACAAATGTGTCGCCAAGAATCGCATTGCGAAGATGGCCAATGTGCGCAGCCTTGTTGGGATTGATGCTGGTGTGCTCCACCAGCGAATGAACACCCGACGACGCCTGCGGCCCGGTTCCGGTCGCGGCAATCGTGCGCACGCCGGCCGCGCGGTCCAGGCGCGCATTGATGTATCCGGCGCCGGCAACCTCGAACCCCGCGAAGCCCTCCAACGCGCCCAGCTCGGCCACCATTTCCTGCGCAATGATCTTCGGCGCTTTCCGCAGTTTGCGCGCCAGCTCAAAGGCAATCGGAGTCGACAACTCCCCAAACTTCAGGTCCGGCGGAATCTCCAGCGGAATGTTCTCCAACTCAAGATCGTACTTCCCCTTCAAAACTGTGCGCAGGTGCGCGCCGAGCTTCTTCTGCAATTCCAGATACACGTCGATATGCCTCAGAAATCCTTGATTTTCAAGCGCGATTCTACCATCTGAGATTAGGCTCGGCCTCGCCCGGTCCGATGCGGCCCCAAGGCAATCGCTTGAATCGAAACCCGGAACCCGTTACGCCTGCATAGCCCTGATTTGCTCCTGAACCGCATTGGGTCCCGGAGGGACCTGTCGAAAATAGCCCAGGGTGGAGCGTAGCGCAACCCTGGGAACACTGCAAAATCAATGATCGGCGCCCCGCAGGGCCGCCGCGAAACCAGCTCACGAACCTCCAAATGGATTCATGCAAATGCACTGGATGCGGCCCACGCGAGCCGATGGCGGTGTTTCCGATGCCGTAAGATGATAAGCGGATTGCCTGCTGGCCTATAGCCTGCATTTTGGGGCGGGGATTGGAGGCATCGACCCTCTCATGACCAACGAACCCAAACCCGCCTTGGGCCCAAACCGCTATTACCTCACCACGCCCATCTACTACGTGAATGCGCGCCCCCACCTGGGCCACGCCTACTCGACCATCGTGTGCGACGCCATTGCGCGGCGAAAAAGGGCGCTGGGCTTTGACACCTGGTTCCTCACCGGCACCGACGAGCACGGCCAGAAGATCGAGCGCTCCGCCGCCCTTGCCGGGCGCACGCCGGCGGAATTCGCCACCGCCATCTCGGCAGAATTTCGCGGCCTGTGGGATCAACTCGGCCTCACCTACGACGACTTCATCCGCACCACCGAAGACCGCCACAAGCTCGGTGTTCAAAAACTGTTTGCCGCCCTGCGCGATCGCGGCTTCGTCTACAAGGGCTCGTACACCGGCCAATATTGCGTTTCCGACGAGGCGTGGGTCGATGTGCCTCCCGGAACGCCTTGTCCGGATTGCGGACGCATGACGGAGACGGTGAGCGAAGAGAATTACTTCTTCAAGCTGTCGGCCTTTGAGCGCAAGCTGCTGGAGTTTTACGAGGCCAACCCCGGTTTCATGGGCCCGGAGTCGACGCGGCGCGAAGTCATCTCGTTTGTCCGCGGCGGATTGAGCGATGTCTCGATCAGCCGCACCGCCTTGAAGTGGGGCATCCCCGTTCCCGGCGACGAGCAGCACGTGATCTATGTCTGGTTTGACGCACTGGCCAACTACATCACCGCGCTGGGCTACGGATCGGACGATCCAGCCGAGCAGGCGCGCTTTCAAAAATTCTGGCCTGCCGACCTGCACTTGATCGGCAAGGAGATCAGCCGCTTCCACTGCGTCTACTGGCCAGCCTTCCTCATGGCTGCGGGGATCGCGCCGCCGCGCTCCGTGCAGGCCAACGGCTGGTTGCTCTTCGACCAGGGCAAAATGTCCAAATCGAAGGGCAACATTGTGCGTGCGGAAACCGTACAGGCCGTCTTGGGCGCCGATGCGCTGCGCTATTATCTGCTGCGCGAAATCCCCTTCGGCCAGGACGGCAATTTCTCTTTCGACGCATTAGTCCAGCGCTACAACGGCGACCTTGCCAACGGCTACGGCAACCTGGTCAGCCGCGTGGTGAACATGGTGCACAAATACTTCGGCGGCATCTTGCCAGAGTTTGGCGGTACAGAATTTCTCCTTGAAAGCCGAGCGGAGCATACGATCTTCACCTTCGCGGAAGCTTTTGATGATCTGAATTTTTCGGAAGCCCTTGCGACCCTCTGGGTTTTAGTAGCAGAGACCGATGGCTACCTCACTACCAACGCCCCCTGGAAACGCCCCGCCGACCGCTCCGAGGCCGACCACGCCTTGCTTCAGGCCCGCGTGCTGGCAACGGCGGCCGAAGCCATCCGCATCGTAACGGCACTGGTTTACCCCATCCTCCCGGATGCCGCCGCCAAGGTTTGGCGTCAACTCGGACAGGGCGAAATCAGCGACGCGGCGAAGAACTCGTTCCTCACCCATCTGGCGTGGGGCGGGTTGAAAGCCGGAACCAAATTCGGAGAGCCCGCGCCGCTATTCCCACGCGCAGAAAAGGACGCGACCGAGCGTATGCAAAACCTGGAAGAGGAAAACAACCGCACCGTCATCGAATCCGCCGCCGAGAAGACCAGCGCAGCACAATCTGCTCCCGAGGCGCCTCCCTCGGCTTTAGGGGTGTCCCCGGTGCCCGCACCGCCGGCGCCGACCGTTGCTCCGGCGCCCACCGACCCTTCCGCGGTTCCGCCCACGCTGCTCGCAGCAGATACGCCGGTCCCGCCCGCAGCAACGCCGCCGGTTGCCGAGCAGCCTAAGCACATCAATATCGACGACTTCGCCAAAGTCGACCTTCGCGTCGCGCAGATTCTCGTCGCAGAGCGCGTTCCCAAGGCTGACAAGCTCCTCCGCCTTGAAGTCGACCTTGGCTACGAGAAGCGACAAATTCTCGCCGGAATCGCGCAATACTACGAGCCGGAAAGACTCATCGGCCGCAAAATCGTCATCGTAGCCAATCTCGCCCCACGCAAAATGCGCGGCCTGGAATCGAACGGCATGCTTCTCGCCGCCTCGCTCCCCGACGGCGCACCGGTCCTCGCTGGCTTTTTGGAAGATGTACCGCTCGGTGCAAGGCTGAAGTAAGGTTCCAGCGATAAGCAAGGCCAGTTACCCTGACTGTAACTTCGGGATAAGTCACCGCTTACTGTCCTCCCATTCACGAAGGTTTTCCAACTTCGGTCGTGATTAGATTGCGCTTGCGCGGCCCATTCGCCGCAACCGTAAAACTGAAACCATAACTCGGTCTCCTGTGTGGTAAGAATTTCATGCTATATTGCGGAAAGGAGGGTAGCTTCCTTGATAACTGGAGAGTGTGAATTTCACAGACTTGCGATGGCCGTTCTTGGGGCTGAGTCGTGGGAAGGTCGGCAAGCCCACGACGGTTCTCCTTATGTTTACTTCAACAGAATTGGCGTTTCGGCAAAATTCTTCGCCCCGTCTCAGACGAATCCAAACGGTCGCATCGACTTCGAAGGAACGACCACTTGGGCCGGCACTCCCCAAAGGATGCGTTTGCTTTTTCAACCGAAAATTGAAGGCGCTAAGTTCGTCTGGCAAGTGATTGAAGCCAGGTTTGGATGGTCCGGCAGCAGGAGGGCGTGGACGAGTTGGGAGCGGGCGGTAAAAGAGGGACAAGGCGCATTGGAGGTTTTCACGAAACTTCAAATCTTCGCGGCGGAAGCCGAGCAACAATCTTGGCTATAGGAATATTACGGGGCGGACGAAGAACAGTAATGCTCAATAAAAATTAGATTTGACTGGACTTGATTATACACATAAATCATGCTATCCTTACACATCGGAAGGGCGGCCTATGCGAACGAACATCGACATCGACGACAAGCTGATGAAACAGGCGATGAAGGCGACGCGCACAGCCACCAAGAAGGCGACAGTTGAAGCGGCTTTGCGGCTCGCCGTCGAGATGCATCGCCAGGACAAGGCGCTCCAAGGGCTTTGGGGCATTGGCTGGCAGGGCGATCTCGATGCTTTGCGCGAAAATCCCCATCAGGATTGGGACAGAGACTGGAAGTCAGCAGAACCGGGTAAGCGCGACTCTGCCGCTTAAAACGCCACAAGCGAGAACCGATCATGGTCATTGTCGATACCTCGGTCTGGATCGATTTCCTGAATCGTAAGTCGACACCCGAGACGCTGTGGCTGCGCGATCGTCGCGGCGGGAATGCAATTGGGCTCACAACCCTTGTTCTGGTTGAGGTCCTTCAAGGAATCCGATTCGAGCGGCGATTTCGCGAGGCCGAGTCGCACTTTCGCTTGTTGCCCGTCTTCGACGGAGTTTCAACGCAAATCGCGCTTCAATCTGCACAGAACTATCGCACCCTGCGCGCGCTCGGCGTCACCATCCGCAGCACGGTCGATTGCCTGATTGCCACATTCTGCATTGAAAAGAGACACAGGCTCCTGCACCACGACAGCGACTTTAACCATTTTGAGCAGCATCTGGGACTGCTGGTAGTCGATCCCTCTGAAGACTCACGAAAATGACGATCTCAACTTCTGAGAGACCCTCATGCTGATCGATTCCCACGCCCACCTGGACAGCGAGCGCTACACCGACGACCGCGCGGCCATGCTCACACGCGCCTGGGAGGCCGGAATCGGCACTGTGCTCTCCATAGGCATCGGCGAGCACGCCTCGGGGATGGACGGCGCGCTGAAACTCTGCCGCGAGTTCAACCCGCAATCAGCTCAAGGCGCCAAACTCCCTCGCCTCTACGCCAGCGCCGGCATCTACCCCCACAACACGCCGGAAGGTGACGACGCTGTGCTGGCCAACCTCGACAGCCTGCTTGCCGAGCCGGAAGTCATCGCCTGCGGCGAGATTGGCCTCGACTACTACCACCAGGGCGCGCCGCACGACATTCAGCGTCAAGGCCTGATCGCACAACTTGAAATTGCCGCAGCCCGCAAGCGCCCCATCCTCATCCACTGCCGGGGAACCAGCGAGTCCGCCGACGCCTGGGACGACCTTCTCCTGATTCTCGAACAGCACTGGCGCCCCACCGGCCTGGGCGGCGTGATGCACTGCTTTGGCGGAGGCTGGGAGCAGGCCCGCCGCTCGCTGGACCTGGGCTTCCTGATCTCCTTTGCCGGAAATCTTACCTATCCCAAGGCCCAGCCGCTCCGCGATGTGGCCGCCCTGATCCCACTGGATGGGATGCTAGTAGAGACCGACGCGCCCTGGCTGGCTCCTGCGCCGGATCGCGGCAAGCGCAATGAACCCGCCTTTGTCGCGCGGACAGCCCATGCGCTGGCCGGCCTGCTGGGGGTTTCCAGCGAAGAAATTGCTTCCGCCACCACGAAAAACTTCCTCCGCCTGTTTCGTCTTGGGGCTGACGTGGGAAACTGAATACTGCGTATGCCGGACTTTGCATAAGCATTGCCTGCCGCAGCCTTTGTTTGAGGGAAGAGAAATGGCCCAGGAAAATTCATTCGACATCGTAAGCAAGATCGAGATCCAGGAAGTCCGCAACGCAATCGATCAGGCGGTCAAGGAAGTCCGCCAGCGCTTCGACCTGAAGGATTCGCGCTCGGAAATCAACCTTGCCGAAGGCGACAAGGAGATTCAACTCGCTTCCGACGGCGAGTACCATTTGGAGGCAGTCAAAGAAATCCTCGGCCAGAAGCTGGTGAAGCGGGGAGTTTCGCTCAAGAACCTGGTCTACGAGGATGTAGAGCAAGCCGCCGGCAAAAGCGTTCGGCAGAAGATCAAGCTGCAGCAGGGCATTCCCATTGAAAAGGCAAAGGAGATCGTTCGCCTGGTGAAGGACTCAAAAAAGAAGGCCCAGGCCAGCATCCAAGGCGATACAGTCAGAGTATCCAGTAAGGACCGCGACGAGCTGCAAGGGATCATTGCTTTGTTGCGGGGCAAAGATCTGGGCGTGGAATTGCAGTTCACCAACTACCGGACGAATTGAACGGAAACATTGCCGTCGCCGCCGCATCCGATAAGCTGGTTATGCATCGCGGGCAGAAGCAGCAAAGCAGCCTGTCGCAGAAGTTCGGTTTTTGAAAGAGCCTGTCGCAGAAGCTCGGTTTTGAAAGGGCACGACTTTAATCTGGTTTTGAAAGGCCATGACTTTAGCCCGGTTTTGAAAGGGCACGACTTTAGTCCGGTTTTGAAAAGGCACGACTTTAGTTTGGTTTTGAAAGGGCACGATTTTAGCCCGGTTTTGAAAGGGCACGACTTTAGTCTTGTTTTGAAAAGGCACGATTTTAGCCTGGTTTTGAAAGGGCACGACTTTAGTCTTGTTTTGAAAGGGCACGACTTTAGCCCGGTTTTGAAAGGGCACGACTTTAGTCGTGCCGCAAGTGCGGCAGAATCAGCTGGGCTTTAGCCCCTGAGGGATGTATTTCTTGAACCCTCGACCTTTGCCACAGGCTGATAGGGACCCCAACGGTACGAGAACCGGAGAGCATTGAGCACACTGGCGATAGCAACGGCGAGAGAAGTCTTCGATCTGCTGCGGGATGACCTGGTGGCCATCGAGCAGGAGCTGGGCCGCGATGCCGCTTCCAGCGTCAGCACCATCACCGAGATTGCGGAATATCTGCGCGGCGGCGGCGGCAAGCGCATTCGCCCCTCGCTGCTGCTGCTTTCCGCGCACCTGCTCGGTTACGCAGGCCACGGCTCCGTGCGGTTGGGCGCGGTGGTGGAAATGGTCCACACCGCAACCCTCGTCCACGACGACATTATCGACGGCGCAGACACGCGCCGCGGCCGTCCCTCCGCCAACACCACCTGGGGCAACGAGAAGTGCGTGCTGGCCGGCGACTGGCTTTACATGCAGGCCTTCAAGGTGGCTCTGGAAGAAAAGAACCTGCGCGTGCTCGACCTGCTCATCGGCCTCACCCAGCAAATGGTCGAGGGCGAGCTCTTGCAGATTCAAAAGCTGGGCAAGGCCGTCTCCGAGGCCGAATATTACGATCTGATCTTCCGCAAGACCGCCTGCCTGTTTGCTGTCTCCATGCGCCTTGGCGCGGTTCTGGCCGGAGCCACCGAGGCCGAGGAGACCAAGCTGGCAGCCTATGGCCGGGCCGTCGGTCTATCCTTTCAAATCGTCGACGACGTGCTCGACCTGACCGCCACCGAAGAAGTCCTCGGCAAGCCCGTGGCCAGCGACCTACGCGAAGGCAAGGCGACGCTTTCCGTGATTCACTCCATCGACCACGGCACCGCCGCTGACCGCCAGACCATCCAGCGCGTTCTGGACGACCGCAGCTTCGAGAATGTCAGCCGCCAGCAGATCCAGGAGATCCTCATCCGCAACGGCTCGGTCGAATACGCCATGGGCGTAGCCGACCGTTACGCCGAGCAGAGCCGCAAAGCCCTCGCCCCATTCCCCGACTCCGAATTCAAGCGCGCCCTGCTCTGGGTGCCGGATTTCGTCGTGGCGCGAGACAAATAGGCCACGCCTATGAAGTCCGCAGGCCAGACTGTGTGGACCAAGGTCGATCGCTACTTCGGCGATCTGCTCACACCCGCCGATCCCGCGCTCGACGCCGCTCTGAAAGCCAACCATCAGGCCGGGCTTCCTCCAATCGACGTAACCAGCCTGCAGGGCAAATTTCTTGACTTCCTGGTCCGCGTCTCCGGTGCGCGGCGCGTGCTTGAGATCGGAACGCTGGGCGGCTACAGCACCATCTGGCTCACCCGCGCGCTGCCTGAAAGCGGCCGCGTCGTCACGCTCGAATTGGACCCGCATCCTGCCCGCGTGGCCCGCGGCAATCTGCAAAATGCCGGGGTTCTGGATCGTGTCGATCTGCGCGTGGGCCCGGCGCTTGAAACCCTTTCCACTTTAGTAACGGAAAATGCGCAGCCATTCGACCTGATTTTCATCGACGCCGACAAGCAGTCATATCCGGAATATCTGCATTGGTCATTGCGGCTCTCTCGACCCGGGACCGTCATCGTTGCCGACAATGTAGTCCGCGAGGGAAAGGTCGTCGACCCCGACAGCGAAGATGCGAATGTTCAGGGCGTGCAGCGATTTACAGAGCTTTTAGCCGCCCAGCCGCGACTGAGCGCAACGGTACTTCAAACCGTCGGCGTCAAGGGCTACGACGGCTTTGCACTCGCTGTGGTTTTGAGCTGAGCCGCCAGGCTGCTCGTGAGAGTGACTTCACTCTGAAGAACGCAATGCGCATGCTAGCACCTTCGTGGCAGCCTCATTGCACTCGCTTTCTGCCGAACACGATTTTAGTTGTATTTCCCCTTCCATGAGAAAAGCCAATGATGCTATTGTGGGCAGACCACAAAAAGCCCCACAACGTATTGGAGAAATTCTCATGCATGCCACGGCCTCGGTTGTTCATGGGACTTATGACAGCACATGCAGCGCATCTTCCCAGTGGGATGCTCCCGCTTCCGCAGAGGAATTCGATCGGCTGGAAGGCGACAACGACTCCGACGGCAGCTTCGTAAAGGGCGCGTTCGTCGCTCTCGGGATTGAAGCAGCAACGGCCTTCATGGTCTGTAGCATCTGGCAGATTTGGCATCTCATCCCTTGATTAAGAACCCGTCTAAATACTCGGATTTTCCCACCTCGAGCCCGCCACAAACGCATCGTGCTCCATCCATTCGCGTTTTTTTGGAATGGGCGGGAGGCCACAAACCTCAACCGGCCATCCTTTGAACTCGGTTTTTAGACAGGTTCTAAGAGGTCGGCGTCAAGCAGCTTTCACGCGTCCTGTACAACCGTTCCCTGGTGGTAGAGGATCTTCCAGCCGTCGGGAGTCTTGCGCCAGATGGTCGCCCGCCGCGTAAGCCGGACGTGATTTTGCAGCAGCAAGTGAGTCAATAGGTAAGTATCCTCGCCTGGGCTGCGGCATTGGAATTCGCCGGTCTCCCAAACATCCTCATGCGGCGCGGCAAAGCGCTTCTCCAGTTCATCCAGCACCAATTGTCGCGAGTAGCGCCGGCCGGATGCGCCGGTCTCCCAGAATTCCTCCGCTGTCATCCGCTCGAAATCGGTGCGCGTCGTTCCAAATTCCGGGCGATCAAAGATGGGCTCGCGGCGAGACAACTCGGCAACGATGGCATCGAGTTCAGGCGCTATTTTGAGAGAGGGCTCCCTAGCATCGAGCTTAGAGCATCTTCAACTCAAGTGTTAACAGAATCCACCGTGCCCCATCCATTGTGCGTCCATTGCACAATGGGTGGGAGAGCACAGAAGCCGAGGCGGACAGTAAACAGTAAGAGCGAAAATGCTCTAGGGAACCCCTGATCAAGTCGCCGCTTTGAAAGGGCACGACTTCAGTCGTGCCGTAAAGGCAGCAAAATGAACGCGGGCTTTAGCCCCTGAGGGAATGTTTGCTTCACCGAGACACTTCTGCAGAGGTTCC
>Ga0302320_10023273_pt1 | contig 12166 bp, 8 predicted proteins | sample Bog_T0_3_FD_202130 | JGI IMG/M metagenome (GOLD analysis project Ga0302320, IMG submission 202130) | Peat permafrost microbial communities from Stordalen Mire near Abisko, Sweden - Bog_T0_3 | ecosystem: Environmental > Terrestrial > Soil > Wetlands > Peat | place: Sweden: Abisko, Stordalen Mire...
CGCGGAATCGGGCGCCCACTGGTAGTCAGCCACGCCAAAGCGGGCGCGGTTTTCGCGCTGCCGGTCGTCCTTCAGGTTGCTGGTGGGAGGCGTCAAGGCCGCCAGTTTGTCGGCTGCAATCAACTGCGCGCTCTGGCCGCTGGCGGGATCGAAGTAGTAGAGCGATTCCTGCTCGCCGCTGGCGCCGTGCTGAATGTAGGTGAGCTTGCTGCCATCCGGGCTCCACTGCAACCCCGCGGGCGGACGGCCGCTGGTAGCGGAGGTCGCATAGATTGCCTCCACGGTGTACTGCTTTTTGGCCGGCGCCTGCTGCGCCATGGCCGTCACGGTTACCAGCGCACACAGCGCCACAAGCCCTCTGCTTGTCTTCAAGGAAGTCCTCCGCCGGAGCCATCTGCCCCACAGGGGAAGGTAAATCCGAAGCGGCTGAACTTGCAAGGAAAGCCGTGCTGCATCCATGCGTCAAACTCCCTGGCGATAGCGGCAAGAAAACGCGGGCTGCCCTGACGTGTTAAAATTTCCTCTTCACGACCTTCCCGGGTGTTCATGCCAACCGATCTTGAAAAGCTCGTCGAATTGCAGGAAGTTGATCTCGAACTCGCACGCCTCAACGCACAGCTTGCCAAGGTGCCCAAACTGCTCGCGAGCATCGACGCGAAACTAGCGAACGCCCGCAAGCGCGTGGACGAAGCGCGCGCCGTAATCAAGGCCGGAGAGACCGCCAAGCGCCAGCATGAACAGGAGATTCAATCTCTGAACGAGAGAATTCTCAAGTTCCGCGGCCAGTCTTCCAGCATAAAAAACAACGAGCAGTACAAGGCGTTGCTCTCCGAGATCGCTCACGCCGAAGGCGAGATTGCCGGCCATGAGGAAAAGATTCTCGAGCTGATGATGAACGCCGATTCACTGCAATCGAAGTTGGCTGACTCCGAGGCGGCGCTCAAAACCGAGTCCGCCGAAGTGGAGCGCCAGAAGACGGAGGCCGAAAGTGTGGCCGTCGTGGAGCGAACTGCCGCCGCCAAAGCGCAGGCCAGGAGCCAGCATCTGCGCAAGGCGGTGGACGACACATTGCTTGCGACCTACGACCGCATTTTGAAATCGCGCGGCTATGCCGTGGCCGAGGTGCTGGAACATCGCTGCACCGCCTGCCAGGTGATGTTGCGCCCGCAGGTGCTGTCGAATATCCGCGCCGCGCAGGAAGTGGTGCACTGCGACTCCTGCGGGAGAATGCTCTACTACCTCCCGGAGCACAACGTAAAGAAGGAGTCCGCCAACGCCACCGGAATTGCGCACCAGGCGGAACGTGAGTGGATGTTCGTGCCGTCGATGGGCACCAGCGGCGCCTTTGTGGTGTTCATCAATCACAAGGGCAACGCCACCATGAAGGCCTACGACGCCGCGACCGGCGAGGCCATTGCGCGCCGCGTTGAGAAGAACGCCATCTGCCAGAAGATTTTTGCCAACGAGATTCGCGACGCCCGCAATCTGTTTGTGGACGAGCCGAACCTGGAAGAAAAGTACAAGGACCAGTTGCCCCCCGAGGTGCTGGACGATCTGCGGCATCAGCTTCCCGAGGCATAACGCGGGCACACTCGAAACCAAGCATGGCGTGCGCCCGGCGCACCTCTCCGCATGAAAGCGCAAAAGAAAACGAATCCGGCTCCGGTGGCGCGCGTCACCGTAAACGCACACGCGGTGGCGCGGCTGCGCAGCGGCCATCCGTGGATTTTCAAGTCCGACATCGAGCGCATCGATCAGGCTACGCCTGGCGCGCTGGTGCGGGTGGAAGATCAGCGTGGCAAACCGTTTGGCTCGGCGTTCTATAGTTCCAGCTCGCAGATCGCGCTGCGCATGATCGCGCCGAATCCGGTCGAGGCGGAGAAACTTCCCGACTTACTGCGCTACCGCATCCGTCAGGCGATTGCCTATCGGCAGCGCGTGGTGCGGGACGCGGATGCCTTCCGCGTGCTCTTCAGCGAAGCCGACCTCATGCCCGGCCTGATCGTGGACAAGTACAACGACATCCTCAGTTTTCAGGTGCTGACGCAGGCCATGGATGCGCCCTTCGCGCGCCAGATTTTCATCGAGGAACTGCAGACTGCATTTCAGCCTGAGACGATCCTGGAGCGCGTGGACGGGCGCATCCGTGAACTCGAAGGGCTGCCGCCGCGCGAGGATAGCATCGCGTATTCGCGGCTGAAAAAAACCAGAACCGCAACCGTCTTTCACCTGAACGGAATTGCATTCCACTACGACGGCAGCGCGGGACAAAAGACCGGAGCGTTTCTGGACCAGCGCGAAAACTATGCGGCCGCCGAGCGCTACGGACGCGGCCGGGCGCTGGAAATCTGCACCTACCAGGGCGGGTTCTCGCTGCACCTGAACCGCGTCTGCGAGCAGGTCACCGCGGTTGACATCTCCGCCGAAGCGTTGGCCGTAGCGGAGCGCAACCGCACGCTCAACGAGCAGAAGGCGATCGAATTCGTGGAGGCCGACGCGTTCGACTTGATGCGTCAGTATGCCGACGCCGAGCGCCGCTACGAGACCATCGTGCTGGACCCGCCGGCGTTTGCCAAGTCGAAGAAGAATGCCGAGGACGCGCTGCGCGGCTACAAGGAGCTGAATCTGCGCGCCCTGAAAATGCTGCGCAACGGCGGCGTGCTAGTCACCTGCTCATGCTCGTTCCATGTCAGCGAAGCGGATTTTCTGGCGATGCTCTCCAGCGCCGCGCTGGATGCGCGCCGCAATCTGCACATCGTGGAAAAGCGAATGCAGTCGGTGGACCATCCGGTGCTGCTGAATGTTCCGGAGACCCACTATCTGAAATGCATCGTCTGCTCGGTCTTCTAATAGAGTTGCCGCAGAGACGAACCGGCCGCCCAACTTCGGGCGGCCCCTTGCTTCCTGATGGAAATTGAACCTCGACCACCCGCGCCGATCGCGCGTTACCCGAGTTTCTCGTGATGGCGCGCCCGGCGCATCTGGTGGAACTTCACCAGTTGCTCGGGCGACAGAATGGTGGCCATCTGCGCCTTCGATGCCTGGCGAATCTGGCTGAGCTGCGCCTGCTTCTGGTCGTTGCTGAGCGCAGCGTTAGTGAGCACGGACTCGCGCTGCTGATGATTCGAGCGGGCAAGGTCTTTCAATTTGCCCTGCTGATCCGGAGTGAGTCCGAGCTTGGCGGCGAAGCGCGCTTTGCCTTCGGCGCGACGCTCGGCAAACGCGCTCTGCTGCTCGGGCGTCAGCACGGATTTCATTTGCGCGTGCGTGCCGGCACGCAGTTCGTGCAGCTTGCTCTGCTTCTGCGCGGCGGTCAGCGAGGGATCATTGCGGATGATCGCCGCCTGATCGCGCGAGGTCGCCCGCAGTTCGCCCAACTGCTGTTTCTGCGCCATGGTCAGGTGCAGTTTCCCGGATGCGGCGGCCGTGCTCTGGGTGGCCGCCTCCGGCGCCGGGGTCGTTGCCTGCTGGGCCAGCAATGCGGTCCCGCTCAGGGTCATGCCCAGCAACAGCACCGTGTTCTTGATCCAAGTTCCACGCATTTTCATTCTCTCCACTTCCAGTCTCCGAACCGAGGATCGCATTGGAAGATCGTCCTCGTATTCTTTCGAAACCCCGGCAGGCACCAGTAGTTTCGCCGGAGACCGGCACACGGGTGCACGCGGGAGACTGGAAGCGAAGATCGGATAAGTTGCGCGCCGCAGATTTTCGCGCCGCGTTCCTAGACTCGGCGGCCTGCCTGTGCTGCAATGGAGTTACTTCCTATGGTTGGCAAAATGTCAGAGGAGTTTGCAGCAGGCTGGTCGCCGGTGCCTTCGGGCGCACTGGTGGTGCCTGCGCTGGTGGAAGCGGAGAGCCTCGCGTTTTCGCTGGTGGTGCCCACGCGCAACGAGAGCCATAATCTCGCCGAACTGATTGGACGGCTGAAGCCGGCCATCGCCTCCGAGGTGGGGGATTCGTACGAGATCATCGTGGTGGACGACGACAGCCCAGACAAGACCTGGCAGGTTGCCGCCGCCATGGCCGCCGCAGACTCCCACGTGGTAGCCATGCGACGGATGGAGGAACGCGGACTGGCGACGGCCGTGGTACGCGGCTGGCAGGGGGCCCGCGGCAAACTGCTGGGGGTCATCGACGCCGATCTGCAACATCCTCCGGAAGTCACCGCGGAGCTGATTGCGGCCATGCGCAGCGGCGCCGATCTTGCGGTGGCCAGCCGCGAAGCCGAGGGCGGCGGCGTCAGCGACTGGAGCCTGCTGCGCCTGCTGATCTCGAGGGGATCGCGCGCCCTGGGCAAGCTGCTGCTGCCCGGCGTGCTGGGCCTGGTCTCCGACCCCATGACGGGATTCTTCGTGGTGCGGCGCAGCGCCGTGGAAGACCTAGTCATGGCGCCGTGCGGCTACAAGATCCTGGTGGAAGTGCTGGTGCGCTCGCGCATTGAGAACATCGTCGAGGTGGGATACGTTTTCCGTTCACGGCAGCGCGACCAGAGCAAGGCGTCGCTGCGGGTGTTTGTCGATTATGTACATCATCTCTTCCGGCTGCGTGGCAGCGCTCGCGCGCGCCGCGCAGAGTCGGCGCCTCCGAAGACACAACGCAAGACCGCCGCGACCGATAAGTGACGGGGCCAACGCCTGGCTGCCTCCGCTGCGATCCCGCACGCGGTTGAATCCTGTGCAACACGGGCGCGTGAGCCACTCATCCCGATGCCCTGCGAGATTCTCTGCAATGCCAAATCCGGCACCGGAATTGTCAGCGGGCCGCCGTGTTGGCGCTACTAACCGGCTGTGCGATACTGGGATTGCCCTCCTCTTGCCGGGATGGCGGAACTGGCAGACGCAGCGGACTCAAAATCCGCCGATCGCAAGGTCATGGGGGTTCGATTCCCCCTCCCGGCACCAAGAAATAACGCCACTGCAATGAATGGTTTACAGGATTCTTGGTGCGTTAGGCTGGGTGCGCTTGCACTTCGGTCAACTGGGCAGCGTGACCGTCTTCGTGACCATTGGCAATCACCGCGTCAGCCAAAGCCTCGTCCATACTTTTCTTGAAGAGCACGGAGCCTTACGGACTTTCCGCTATTGATCGGTCACCAAGGTTACGACTTGGGTTCTGACGGGAGAGGCCGATGCAGTTCTGCCGTCTTCTGAGCACTTGCCCTGGCCGGTCAGACCGGTTCCCTGAATTTTCGCAACTGCTTCCAGCAGGTCATCCGACTGCAATCATTCCGCGCGTAACAGTGAACATATTCTCATCAGACGATGAGCCGCCAGTTCAAGAATCTCTCCAACACTCCAACCGCAATCAGAGCCAGCGCTGCGGCAAGAAGCGCAAAGCGGAAGCGCGATTCCACCACACGCCCTGCATTCATGAACGCAGGGAAGATGAGCATCACGTAACGGCTCGTGCTTTCCAGTAAGGGCAAGGTCTGCTTACTCAGCACCACCCACAGGACACTGGCGGCAAAGAGTGAATATTCGAGCCGGCCAAGAAAAGCAAAAAGCAGAACCAGACAAAGCGCCAACATATTGAGTCCGCCAAATGGTGTTGGAATAACCAAGGCAACCCAGAATGTCTGCCATGGAGGACCGATGGTTGTTCCCCAATACGTCGCATACACTTGCTGCGCGGACATCCGGCCGGAGGCGTTGAGCCATAGTGCCATCGCGACCGGCGCACAGCCCGCAGCCAGGCCCGCAGCCAACACCCGCCACTTACTCTCTCGGATCGCAATGAACGCGATTGGAAGAAAAACCAACGCTCCCATGGACTTGGTCGCGCCCGCCAGCAGGGCCGTCAGAAGCGTACCCACCGCATTGCCGCTTCGCGCAAAATAGAGGGCCCAGACCACGCAACACAACAGCAGGCTTTCCGGGTACCCGGCAAACAGCATGAAGCCAGCCGGCCAGACCAGGTACAACACAAGCGCCCGTCCGCCCACGGCAGGCGAGTAATCGAGCATTACCAGCTTCTGAAATCCCCAGGCAAACAGAAAACTGGAGACCGTGGAAATCAGCAGAGCCGCAACCAGGGGAGGCATATGTGTGATTGCGATCAGCAGCGGATACAGCGGGTAGAAAACCAGTGCATCGGGACGGTCATACCCGGATTGCGCAATGTGTATGTACCATAACGTATCGAATCGTTCCCAAACGCCCAGCAGAGCGTACTTCCATCCCTCGCTTTGCGACATCAGGTTATAAGTAAGCCTATTCGAGTTGACGAAAGCAGGATCCACCCGCAGGGATGACGCATAGAGAGCTGCAATCAGCGAATACAACAACCGCCCCACAAGCACGAAGGCGACAGCCGTTTTGACCGGCGACTCCAGTATCCTGCGTGCGGCGCCCGCCAATTTGGCTCCTGTAACCACCGGTTCGGTTGAAGCACTCATTGTTCTGACACCATGAACTCAATCCCTCCAAAGCACCCAATACCTGTCAAGCTGGACCACGTGCGGAAAGCGAGCCAGAATGGCTCTTCCCACCTCTGGCGTAAGCGTTTTCCCCGCGAATGTAGACCGCACGTTAATCACGACAACCTTGAGCCCATCTGCCTGGATGGCCTTCAGTATCTCATCGGACCGCAGCCCGTTGTCGTTGCGCATCGGATTGCGCATACCGGACAGGAAGTAAACCTCCGGACACTCCGGAGTCGCCAGAACAGTCCCGTCGCCCGCATGCTGCCTAATCAGGTCAACCATAGACGCATACATTTCCGGCCTGTCTACCCTGATGCCTCCCGCTCTTGGCAGTTGAAGCTCGTGCCAGGGAGGTGGAGCGACAAACATCCAGTCAAAATACATGGCGTTGGCTTCGACTCTCCATACCGCAAATGCCGCGTAAAACAGAAGGATCGCCACAAAAATCGCAGCATTGTCAATGCGTTTACGAACGGAGATCAGTCCCACTGCCGCGAATATCGTCAGCGGCAAGGCATAGCAGAGGTAGATCGGAGCAGCAAACGGAAAGGATACGACGTTACAAACCGCGGCCAACGAGAGCAGCAACATGAGTTGCTGACCACGAAGTGGAGTAAGGCCGTCGGCAAACTGCGGCCGGCACATAAGAATCGCCGCGCCAAGCGTAACTACCGCCGGCATCAGAAAGTCCGCGGAACACCAGATAAGACTCCAAACTGGGACAGAGCGTACCAACAGCAGGGCCAGTAAACCAGCAGACACGACAACTGTCAAGGCGGGCATCGCCGCGCGCCGCCAGCAAGCGGTCGCTCCAAGCGCAAGCAAGGGAAAGACACACCAGACAAAACTCGTTGGCAAGGGACGCTGGCGGCTCATATCCTGTGCCGCATTCACAGCATGCCCGAACACTCCGCTCCAGAACGATGGCAAAGAGCCTGATAGAACATAAGGGACAAGGAACAGAGTAATCGGGAGCGCCACCCCTAAGACAAACGGCCAAGCCATTCGGAACAACGTGTTGAATCTGGCCCGGTCGCCATCGGCGCAAATCCGCGCATTGCGCCAGATCAGCAACGTTGCCAGAGTTGCCGACGGAAGGAGGTAGTGGATGAACTCGCGGTCATCAAACCGCGAACGCATGAGCCATACCAGCGCTGCCAGAAATGCCAGCAGCCCCGCAAGAGCGAATAGGTTATAACCCGGGGAGGAGCGATTTCGCTCCTTCTCGCTCGTATGGCTCAGTTCTTGTTCGCGAAAGACCATAAACAGAAAGACACCGGCTACATAGTACAGAGCTGTGACTTTGATGAGAAACGAAAGTCCTCCGACCAGGCCGGCCACAAACAGCCATCGCCTGCCATTCCGATCCAGATAACGTAATAGGGCGGCGGCACCAAAGGTCGCGAAAAACAGGTTGTACCAGGAAGGCATGGAAGCGGGATAGTTCGGAACGGACCAAACTACGGCAAGAACGGTTGCCGCCGCGGCGGCAACCGGGGGCACAAAGCGGCAAAGCACAAGGAAAACGGCAGGTACCCAAGCGAGAAAAAAAAACAAAAGGCAGATCCGCAAGCTGAGCAGGTTAATTCCAAAGATCCGGAAGCCCCCGGCATGGAGGTAACTAAGCCCTCCCGTATAGTTCTCGACAAAATCGCGATGTGGCAACTGACCTTGCATCACTCGATAAGCCGCTTGTGCAAGTGTGCCATCGTCCTGCGGCAGCCATCCTGTCCTGTAACACGAGAACATGTACGCGGCGCTGAGCAGGGCCGCAAGAGCGAATGCAAGTGGAAAGCGCACGCGTTGGCTCAGGGACACTGCTGTCCCGTCCCGGTTTTCCGGGGGATGGGATACCGAGTCCGCGATTTCGACGAGAGCTTTCCCTGTACCGGGATCGCTCGATTCACCGTATGCGTTCACGAAATTGCAAGCACCTGCACTCTCCTCGGAGGGAGTAACTTCTCCCGTATGCTAGCACGATGGATACCGCACATTCGCGTTTGGCACGTGCGGTCTAAACGTGTATTTTGTTCTGCACGCTGCGAGTGTGTTTAGCGCAAAGAGGAGATTCGTTCCCGCGCCCATTGCGCCGCGTCATGCCGCCCCTGACGATCGTACAAGTCAGCGAGCATCGTCCAGTCCTCCACCTTATTCGGCATGAGCCGGACGGCTTCTTCTGCGCAGGAAACCGCGCGATTCGCGTCGCCCAAAGCGACCCAGGCGACAGCCCGGCCGTGGGCCAGGTTGGAGCGGATCGGTTTGGTATCGTCTTCCGCTGCCGACTGCTGGGGCAAGCGGCTCGCTGCTTCCTCGAAAGACTGCAACGCGTCCTGCGGCCGGTGAACCTCCAGATAGGAATTTCCAAGAGAAAGCAGCGCAGGCGCAGAAGCGGAATAGGGAGCCAGCTCGACAACGTGTTTCCAAGCATCAATCTTCTCGGCGAGCCTGCCCTGCTGCCCATAAAACGTTGCCAAGGTTGCCCACGAGTACCCGGTGGGTTCGAGGTTATTTGCGACGATGTATTGTTGTTCGGCGGAAGCCACATCGCCGGCCTGAGCCAGCAGATTTCCCCTGAGTATATGGATCATGCCGCTGCCGGGAAAGATCGTCAGCGCCCTTGTGGTCGCCGCAAACGCCTCGGAATTTCGCCCCAGAACATACAAAACAGCAGACGCATTGGCCCACTGGTTGAAAGCCTTGCTATCGTTGCCCGCGGGAGCCACTGCCGGCAACGGAGCATTGGCGCAATCGATTTGCCGGCGCTGTATCAGGTCTTCAGTCTCCGGGCGCCGCCGCACGAATACGGCCGATACTTCATCGAGATACACTGGCCGCCATTCATCACTCGCGCAAAACTGCCTCAGGACCGGAAAGTACTGGAGCGCGTCATACCGAGCCAGGGGAATAATCATGGCATTGATGTCGTAACGCTCCGCCTCCTGCCGCCATTCCGGGGATCCCGGCGGAACCCTCATCAATAGGGCGCTCCGGTTGAACAACTCCGAGCCGAATGGGATGGCACGGCCATCGATGTAATCGCGGTACTTCCCCCCCAATCTCCAAACCACATAACCGCCTTCGTTGTAGCTGTTGAAGATCTGCCCGGGTATGTCCTCTCGATCGAGGAAGGCCGCCGCACCTTCAGGGAACCACCAGGATAACCCCGTGCCGAACGATCCCAGTTCGGTGCTGCTGGCAAGATAAGTTCGATCCGTAACAAGGTCAGCGGAACGCGCGCAGGCCAGCACCACCACCAGGCAAACGAGACCCGCTGCAAGGATGGACCGCGTGCGCTGATCTTTGATCTTCATTCCCAGGGCCGTCATCGCCGGCGTGAGGACTGCGCCCGCGATGACCACCACAATCAGACTGAACAAGGCCCCGAATCGTTCGTGCCGGAAGGCCAGCAGCGCCGCGCCGCAGAGCAGTACAGCGGCTCCGATTTGCCGGCGCCATAGAGCGAGCGGCACAGCCACCATGCTCACCAGCAAAAGAAGGAACAACGTGGCGCTTTTCGGGTCGCGCTGAGAAAGCGCGGCGGTTATTGCGGTCCAGTTCAGCCGTACCGAGGCCCACTCGTTAATCGCCTGGGAGTGGCTTGACATGGCGCTTTCCTGGCGAAGCAGAGCTTGGCAGATTCGCCATCCCCACGGGTTTGCCAATGGCGCTGCGAACGTGGCGATCAACCACGGCCACGAGTGCCGAAGGCGATCAATCGCCGCGTGCCGCCGCTCTGGCCACACCATTTCCAGGCCTTCGATCAGCACGTACATCACGACTAGCCCCAGGCCCGCCACGAACCCCAGGTGGAGGTTCACCCAGGCGACCATCAGGAGTGGCAGTAACCATAGCGGAGCGCGCCCGAGGGCCACAGGCCGCCCGGCCTTGGCCCGTTGGAGGGGAGAAGGCATTTCGTGCTGTTGCCAAAGCAGGGTAAGAAAAGCGGCAAATAGCACCACCGTGAACATGTCGGCGCGTGGCGTCGTGCGGTCTGCGATCACTGGGACCGCCAAAACGGCGAGTAGAGCAGAGACTGCGGAGCCTCTCCGCAACAGCAAAGCCACCGTCCCAACGCAGGCCACGGCGCCGAGCCAGGACAGCAGCGCATAGTTCCCGAGAACATAGGTAGCGTAGAAGAGCAGCCCCGAGCCCGCAGGGTAAATCCACGGCTCGCCTTGGGCCGTATACGAGAAGACGTCGGTCGAGGGGACAGCGTGATGCTGCGCCACCCAGCGCCCGGTCGCCAACTGCCACCCGAGGTCCCAGTCGGTCACGGTGTGCAGACCGGCAAGGAACGCGTACATGAGGGCGACCACACAAAGGATAGGTAGAAGAAGGGGACTCCATTCGGGGGCAGCGGGAAGCGGCGATTTCGCAGTCTTCATCATCATTCGTGGAGCCGCAACCCTGTCTTCTTCAAATACGGCTCGAACGCGGCCGTCATTGCCTGTGTGCAAACAGGATAGAGGATTCTCGGCGATTGAACGGTGACAAGTCTCACAAGAACATGATCGCACGGCGCTACGTTCAGATTGCACGTTGGCGCTGGCGTAGCAATCAAGACTCTCCATCGGCGCCGTCGCGGAACTGGAACGTAACCTTAGTATCAAGCGGGTCCGGGCCGGCATGCGACGCGCCAGGTTGGAGGGCCGGCAAATTGGCCGCGCCCCACTCGACATCGACCGCGCCGCCGTTCTCCGCGACCGCGGCATGAGCCTGACCGAGATCGCCACGGCTCACCGCATCAGCCGCGCAACGGTCAGCCGCGTGATCAAAGAGGCACGGGAAGCCAATAGCCCAAAAGGTGCGTTCCGCTGCGTCTGCAAACCGATGAAAACAGACCACCGATTAAGGTGGCCTGAGCTAGACCGAACGGAGTGGGCTATGAACCAGTGCTCGCGGTGCTAATTGTCACAGTCCACCAAACTGCTTGCATAAGCTCACTCTGGCCATTAAAGTTCGTTTGTCAATTGCCGTCAAAATGCGAGGCCCCATTGTCTATAACCCAGTCTCAGAGGTACCTCCCATTTCTCTTGGGCTTCTGTCTGTCATTCTTATGCATTGATACTGCCGCTTCTGCCTCCTCAACTCCCTGGGGCACCCCACACTTTACGATTGAACCGAAGGCTCTTTATACGCAAGCGTCGGAGGTTACTCCTGCTGAAGGCATAAGTCTGACCGTCCTCGCTGATGAGGAGAGCTATAGCTTTGATAGTGCCGGGCGCGTTTTGTTCACGCAGTACGCGGTTTACAAGGTTCGCACCCAAAGAATTCCGCAGGGTTGGGACACTATCTCTGCTCAGTGGGAGCCGTGGCATCAGGAGCGTCCAACGATCAGGGCAAGAGTGCTTGGTCCGGACGGTTCCGTCCACGAACTCGACACAAAGACCTTAGCTGATGAACCCGCACAGGAGCAGGGTTCCGACGTATTCAGTGATCGCCGCGTCATTCGCGGTCCGCTGCCGGCCGTTGAATCGGGGTCGGTCGTCGAGGAGGAGATTGCAATCCAGGAAACCGCGCCCGCCTTTGCTGCCGGAACTGTGGCGAGAGGATTCTTCGGACGCATCGCGGTTCCGGTCCAACACAGCCGTCTGACCGTGGACGCTCCCGCTGCCCTTCCGCTGCACTACATAACGCAGCTACTCCCTGATTTGCAACCGCAGCGCACAGAGAGCGATGGGCGGGTTCGTCTCGTCTTCGAGCATGGCCCTCTCGATGCTTTGGAGGACGCGGAAAGTAATCTTC
>Ga0302320_10023275_pt1 | contig 12166 bp, 6 predicted proteins | sample Bog_T0_3_FD_202130 | JGI IMG/M metagenome (GOLD analysis project Ga0302320, IMG submission 202130) | Peat permafrost microbial communities from Stordalen Mire near Abisko, Sweden - Bog_T0_3 | ecosystem: Environmental > Terrestrial > Soil > Wetlands > Peat | place: Sweden: Abisko, Stordalen Mire...
GAGAACAGTTCAGAATCCTGAAGGTAAGCTGTTAGCTTTGCTCAACTCGATCTCTCTCTTTCCCAAATACGTACTAAGAGGAGTGAAGAACCATCTGTTCTTTCCCGACGTGTATCTCTCCTCCAAAGCCTTCTTCACAGTCTTCTTGGCGTCTTCCCGTTGAGAAACCTCCTTGAATGTGTCTGCGGTGACAACTCCCTTCAATCCCTCCAGCTCAAGAGTGTATCGTGTGGGCATCAAGTGGTTGTAGTTGATGACCTTGATGAATGGCTTGACCTTGCTGCGCTTGGTTTGGCGGGCCTTGGACATACGGCGGGTGATTTGCGAAGGGTAACGCTCGATGCCGGCGACCAATGCGTGAGGGTATGGGTGCGACTTGTTTCCGGTATCTTGTGGTTGAATAATTACGACCTGTATTGTCCATCAGCATTCCATTCTCCATGTTTTTGTAGATATTCCCGATCCTCTTTCATCGTCTCCTAATCTCAATATTTGTTCCTCCTAGGCGTTCGCTCGTGGATGGTGGAGTTTACCTTCTTTCCGGCATATCTGCCACGAGTGATGATGGCAACTCGGCCGACCTTGAGGACTGTACATGGATTGAGTTAGAATAAACACCCCACGGCGATTTCAATACTGCGAAGTGTGAACTTACACTTCATCGTCGCGACTGTCGTTGGTGTCGATTAGTTTGTCGTGTGTCGTTGAATGGATTTCGAGATGTAACTTCGATAAAAAAAACCATAGTGGGAAGGCAGGGCTGTTTAAGCGACGATCACGTGAAAGCTGCGTCAACCTTTCGTCCCACTGCAACTCTATGTACCTTCTGCGGCATTGCGCATTGCGCATTGCGCTTTGAATGTTCTATGTTATCAGGAACATTGAGCATTAGGCATTAGATGTTTCTTATTTTCCTGGAAAAATCTAATTTTAATATTCCTCATCATTTGGAACTTCAAAAAAGGTAATCAGTGCTCTCTCGTTCCTCTCCAACTCAACCCAAGTGCTTCGCCAGTGGGTGACCAGATGGGCCACAATCCCCCGCTCTCGATACTACCAATTACCCTTTAATCGTTCGATGTTATTCGGGACATTGAGCTTTGAGTGTGTCTCATCTCCTGGAGAATTTGCCTGGAAAGCCTATTATTGTTATTATTATTATTATTTCCAAAGAGATAATTAACGGCGTATTGCAGTGGTGCATCAAATGTGACTACTACTGGGGCTTGGGCCGGATAAAGACCAAGAGTAAAGCAGATATCAGATATGTCCAATCCTAGCTGTTGTTTCTCTATCTCAGATGAGAGACAGATTTATTGATTCGTCAAAGATAGAAAGAAGGGTTGTCATTGCCGCTGTCATTGGATTGCCGTTCGTTGCCTTTTTGGAGAGCCATGATTTGCTTCCCCATAGACCCAATTGATCCCTGCAACTCGCGTTGCTCCGCACCGCTTATAATTGAAAGTAAATAAACAAGGCTGACCACGATCGACAATTATCTTCAAGCTCATTGTTGTCTGCAAATAATTGCTGTTCGTACCTGCTTTGCGTGCTTCCTTTTTCCCCCCCAGTTACTATTTGGCCTCGAGATCCTAACTTGAGATCCATCCTGCGGCTTGAAGCACCTCTTTGGTGTTCTTCATAAGTCAACATTCCACTCTGCATTCCACACCTACCCCAAGCCTAATCCTACCATAATGCCTTCCATGGAGAGAGAAACCTCGCGCGAGAGCGATGTCCGGGTGAAACATCAGCATTCTGCTTCCTCAGATTGCGGACGAGCACTTGTTCCTATGTGAGCATGCATTTGTACAGTCAAAGTCAACTCGATATGCTAATACAGAATGCCGCAGGTGGGACAGCTCAGATCCTGAACGCGCACCTCCTCCACTTCCCATGAACCCATCCTCTCCTAGTGTTGTTTCGCGACCTAATACCTCGAATGCTATCAAGTCAGCCCACGCAGCCCTAACAGAGAAGGCTCGTGAAAATGTCTACACCATAAACCCCATCACACCGCGCAGCGACACATCCCCTGAGCGCTCTTTAATCAAAGGAGCTGCCCATAAGCGAATGCAATCCATACAGACTGGAAATGTTAGAGACTTGAGCCATTTCATAGAAGGCGGATCGGCGTTTGGTTCTCCGAGGTCTCCAGAAAAGACAGCCAGCCGACCACCAACTCCTCATGCCAGTAAGGATTTTCCGCTGGTTGAGTCTAAGTCACCAGAGAAAGAATCCAATCGATCATCTACACCCACTCCAAGCCGAGACGATATGCCACGTCGAGACTCACTCCGAGACCCTCTTCGAGACTCACTTACCCTTCGACCTTCACTACGTCGACCCCCTCAAAGTATACTGGGAGAGAATACCCCTCCACAGTCAGCAACAATGCTAGCTTTACAAAATATGGCCAGCAGAGATGTGGAAGTACCACTCGCGTCTGTGACCAATGGCTCGACTGCGCTGGTTCGCACACCACAAACCTTTGACGCAATATCCAATCAAATCCTTAGTCTCACAAGTATCTGCACCAATCTCCAGAGAGAAATGGCCCAGTTGAGCAGGCGGAGCAAAGACAATGCTACGGACCTCGTCAGTCTTAAGGAAGCTACCAACTCTAGAGATGAGGACATTAGAAAGTCTCTTAGAGAGTTGGTCACGGGTCTGTCTGAGGCTGGTTCCAGATCATCAAGCAATCTTTATGGCGGTAATGGACTTTTCCTTGACAGCAAAGCTCACAACTCTCCTAAAAGTGTCAAACAATTTGTCCTACCTCGAATACCTAGCCCGAACAGTTTCGCTGCTTCGTTTGATCGAGAGTCCATGTCTACGCCCTCACTTCATTCGGATAGCACTGTTAGCATCGCCCTTCTGGAGAAGATTTTACGAGAAATGGGCACCAAAGAGGGTCAAGAGCAATTAGTTTCTCGACTTTCTGAGGTTGCCGATCGACTGGCTCGAGAGGGGATGTCAACAGCCAAAAAGCTGGAGGACTTGGTGCAGTTTATTAAAGACAATACTACATCACAAGAACTAATTGCTCGAAATGGTGGGGGATCCGGTAACATTGCAGCCCGAAAATTCAGCTTTGAGGAGCCTCCTAGGCTGGAGCTGGATTTCGAGGGACGACCAGGACCGATGGCGCAGAGAGTAGGACCACTCTTGGCATCTTCAGTAAATAAAGAGAACCGTAGAGACTTAAGCGTCCATTCTACCGACGTTTTAAGCGAGGACGTCCTTAAAATCATTAGAACTGTCAAAGACAGTGTTGCACAAGGCGGCGGTTTAACTGCAGAGGTCAAAGCCTTAGTTCGCGAACTTCGCGGGGAGGTTTTAGGAATGGGTCGGGAAATTGGACGAAAGTTGGATGAGGCCAGCAAGGAGGGCAACTCAAAAGACGAGGACAAGGAGCATGTGGCTCGAGTCGTTCAAGGCGGACTTGAGGAACTTAAAGAGCATTTTGACCGTGTTATGCGTGAAAATCGACGTCAGTCAGGGGCCTCAACTGTCTCCAGGAGTACCGTCGACTACCAAGAGGTTTACAATGCCGTTAGAGCTGCAGTCAACGAGAATACTGATTTATCGCAAAAGCAGGGCTTAGAGAAGGAAGATATCATTCAGGCCGTAAGAGAGGCATGGGAGAATTACAAACCTGATATCGAGCTACAGCATTTCGGTCTGGAGCGGGAGGAGCTCTTAGCATGTCTCAAGGAAGGAATCCAAGAATTCGCTCCACAAGACACTAGTCGCGACATTGGAGGAGCAACACGAGAGGAAGTGTTCACGGCTGTAGTCGAAGGTCTGAAACATTTCTCGCCCCCTAGAGTTGAAACAGAGGCCAGCATGTCACGAGATGAGATTCTTGATGCAGTTCGTGAATGCTTGGAGGAGTTTGAATTCCCATCAGCTCCACCACCAGAACCACGTGAGGCCGATATCACTCGAGATGACATGGTAGATGCCGTGAAGGAAGGCCTTCATTCTTTCGACTTTGGTGCATCAACAACAGCCTTGACACGAGAAGTCGGTGGTGAACAAAGCCTAAATCGGGACGATGTCTTTGAGGCTGTTAAGGCAGGGCTTGAGAGCGCGCCATTGCCGGCAGATGTTTTTGGAGAGGAACTACTACAACGCCTCCAAGAGATTATGGAAACAATGCGAAGTGAGTTCAAAGCTGTTTCAGAAGAGGCTAAGGAAAACGTAGCAGCTCATGGGCGAGATACCGAGCAGCTTCTCGATGCAACAAAAGATGGATTCGACAGACTTCGAGGGGATATCGAGTCTTATGTTGATCGTGTTGTCGACATTTCTGTCAAGGACGAAATATTGGACAGCGTTCAAGAAAGTTTCATCACACTTCGCTCTGAAATCGAAACACTTTTGTCTCGAGGTTCAGACGCTTCCATGGAGAAGGTCGAATATGAACTAGAACGTCTCCGAGAAACTATGTCTACATCGTTGGTTCCTGGAGGATCTAACATCGACAAGGACGAAATTATTGATGCTCTGAGGGAAGGATTGAATGTACTTCGTGCGGACATCGATCGACCACGAGACAACAATGACCTTGGAAAAGTTCAAGAAGAAATTGAACGTCTTCGGGAATCAATGTCTACATCGTTGGTTCCTGGCGGATCTAGCATTGATAAGGACGAAATCATCCATGCTTTGAGGGAGGGCTTAGATAGTCTCCGTGCTGACATTGAGCGACCACGAGACAGCAATGAAAGTGTTCTTTCGGGTACAGGCGAAATTCTCGACGCTGTGCACGATGGCCTTAACGGTTTGCGGGCAGAAGTAGAGAAGATTGGGAACAAACCTGTCGATATGACTGTTAACTACGAAATTCTTGACACGCTGAAGGCTGGCCTAGAATTTGTCCGAGCTGACATTGATCGATTGCGGGAGAATGGCATTGATCATGTTGAGAGCGACCGGGCAGTAGCACAAATCACCGACGGCGCAGTGGTGCCGGCTGATGGTCTCAAGAGGAATGATATCGAAAACCTCGAGGTACTTATTACCCAACTTCGTATCAAAGTCGAAGCATTGGAGTCGATACCACCTCCTCCCGCGGAACCTACTCCTGGATCTGTATCGAAAGACGACCTGGGAACGATTGAGGAAATGCTTCGAAATGTGCAAGAGTCAGTCATCGGTCTTTCTGAACGAGACCCTCTGCCCGATATCGAGGCTGCGACAAAAGAGGATATAGAAGCGATTGAGACCCTTCTCCTAAACACAAAGGCCAAACTTGACGAAATCAATCCTCAACAAATTTTGAGAAAGGAGGACCTTGATTCTGTTGAGGCTATCACCCTAGAAACAAAAGAAAGTATAAACGAAATGTCGACTCATCTTGAGGATGTATCCAAGCGCGATGACATCAATATTGTGGAGGCTCTGGTACGAGAAGTTATGATTGGACTTGCCGAACTGAAGGAGAAGGTTGACGAGGAGTCCAATAATGTCGAAAAGGCTACGAAGACGGATATTGAGGCAGTAGAGGCTGTGTGTCTCGAAGTCAAAGCTTCCATTGAGCAAACAGTTATTTCCGATATGGCTGCTTTGGCGTCCAAAGAAGATGTCCAGACCCTCGCGGAGATGGTAAAAGAGTTCAAAGGCCGAATCGAAACTCACGCAGAGACAAACGCAAAATCATTTGAGGAACGACAAGCTGAGACAGTAGGAGTTGGTGAACGCGTCTCTGAGATAAAGACCTTCCTAGAAGAATTCAGAGACGCTATCAAGGATAAGCTAGATGACGGTGCTAAAGGGGTTGAGTCTTTGGGAAAATTCTTAGCGAGTCTCGGAGAGACTATCAGTCAAAACGCCAATATCACCGATGACATTAAAAAGCTGTTCGAGGCCATGACAACAGAATTCGAGAAGTCCAATGCTGGCATCGTCGGATCAAAGCTGGAGACGGATGAAAAATTCCAGCAGACATGGGACAAGTTCGATTCCAAGCTTGAGGAGAAATTCGGCGAGCTCATTCTTAAGTACGACGATGCACAGATTGCAGCTGAGGCCAAGGCCAAATTGGCTGAGGAGAAGAGCGCCGAGACGGAGACTGCTATGCTAGAGACTAAACAGGTCACAGAAGATGTCCGACTACTCATCGATGCTTTGAATACAAATGTGACAGAATCTGTTGAGAAGCTGGATGAATCTTCGAAGACGGTCTTCAATCGGGTTGATGATACTTTTAACAAGGTCGAAGAAACCCGCGCTGAGGCTATGGTTGAACATCAATTGACGAGAGATGAAGTACTCAAAACATTGGGGGTTGTCGAAGGTGTGCAGGGGAATGTCACTGAATATAATCCCAAGATTCTAGAGTCTATCAAGGATGTGCTTCTGGTAGTCGGCCAACATTACGAGCATTCCAAGACTGCTGCCAGTACAATCCAGCAGAAGATCGAAGATATACCACCACCACCAGAGATGCCTGTCATAAAAGAAGCACCTGTAGTAGAAAAGTATGATGACACTAATGTACACGAGAAATTAGATAAGCTGGTCGACCATATGCATTCCGCTGGAAAGTCATTCGCTCAATTGGATATGCTGGACAAGATTCATCGGCAAGTCATGCAAACTGCAGCAGAAGTTTCCGAATTCGTTTCTATTCAGACCCAGCGCATCGCAGATGACCATGAAGACAAGGAAAAGGCATTAGAGGCTGCTACAATTGCTCTCGAAAAGCGTATCGCTCAAAAAGATTCTATCGAGTCAACTGTAGCAGGTCTTCGTGAGGAGGAAGAACACTTGAAAGCATCTGTTGCTCTGCTTAAAACAGAGCAGGAAGATCTTACCCACCAGAAAATGCGACTTTCAGCTGATGTATCAAGCCTCGAGACGGCTTTGCGAATTAGACGAGAAGAATTGCATGCAATGGAAGCACGTGCTGAGGGACTCGAGCGTCGCATTCTCGAAGGAGTTATTGACCACTCTCGGGCTCTTCTCATGTCTAAGGCCAACAAAGGCAAAGATGCCATGAGCCGAAAGCGTGTACCAAGCCATACTTCGACCGCTACTGGATCAGCGATATCTACTGCTACATCCCGAGCTTCTAACACAACTCAAAGCGCTATCAACATGGCTATGGGTGGCAATCGCGCAGCTGTCAATGTTCCGATCAACAATCCAACTAGCGCTTCAAGACGCATCCTTTCACTAAGTCAAATCAACAACAATATCCCGACTGGTGGCAACTTTAAACGTAGCCATAGTGTCAAAGCTCTCGGAAGCTCTGGTGCACTGAGGAAAACTAGTTGGGGTGGGTCGGTGAGCAACAAATATGGAGACCTGAATAAAGAGAATCTGGCATTGAATGAGAGTGAAGAGGACGAAGAAGATATAGATGATGGTGATGTGAGCGATAGCGGCACCATGAGGAGAAGCAGTCGTGGAACGACAATTATCTCAAACACAAACACAGGCGTTAGTGAGAGTATTGATGAAGGTGCAGAATGGACTGGCAGTGTCGATGGAGAGAGCGCTGTTGAGGACGGGGCTCCAGTAGTTCTTTATGAACCAGATGGAGAGGTAGCATAGTATATAGGTGAGTGTTTTTAGGTGGGCGGCTGGACTGTTCGATTCTTGTATCTTTCTTGAAATGGGTTTTGATGACGTGGAGTAGAGCGGCGATATTGGGAGTATTCGCTTATGGATGAAGCGAGATAACAGTATGGTTCTTAGGAACAGAGTCCTGTGATGATTTAATGATTAGCGATTAGCGAATTGAGCATTCTTGTCTATTGAGCAATACATACTCTGTTAACGTGAATATTTTATTCATCACAACTATATGTATACCTATTACAACCCCCCCCTATTCCCCTTAAGTATAAGTCATTCACTTCGTCTACTGTATATGTACTCTAAGAGATGTTATTTAGCTATAGCACGTAGTTGTAATTCAGATATAAATCGAACGGCTAATGCTTGCATTAAACGCCTACTTAAATTCTTATTGGCTTAACCCACCTATATTATTGTCCCAGTTCACAGGAAGCCGAATTACGCCTTCAGCTTAATAAATATATTATCCTATATATTAATTTACATAAAAAAGGTAGAGTATTCACTTAAGCCTTCCCACCCTTCGGCCCAATTACCTTTACACCCCCCATCCAGGGCCACAAACATTCCGGCACCCTCACCACACTCTCCTCCTCATCCCAGCCATTCTCCAACACCGCAGCCAGGACCCTCGGCACTGCCAACGCCGTCCCATTCACCGTCCAAGGAAACCCCATTTTCCCCCCTTTACTCTTCTCTGCCAATTTCGTCCCCAACCTCCTCGTCTGATAATCCGTGCAAATGCTTGTCGAAGTCACTTCTCCCCATCCTTCATCTTTGTCCCTCCTCGAAGGGAAGAAAGCTTCGATGTCTCGTTTGCGAGATGCCGAGGCCCCGAGATCCGTAGAGGGCATTTCGAGAATTCGGCAGTGTAGGTTCAGGGAGGTGAGGATGCGTGTTTGGATGGAGAGCATTTCGTCAAAGATGGTGGTGGAAGAGGAGAGAGAGGGAGAAGTGAAAGCGAACATTTCCACTTTAGTGAATTCATGCACGCGGTATAATCCCTTGGTGTCTACTCCCCGCGCACCCGCTTCAGCACGGTAACAGCGTGAGACGGCGACGTGTTTTAAAGGTAATTCATCTTCTATAATCGTCTGATTGGCTTTCATAGCCGCAAGAGGAATTTCCGCCGTTCCCGCAAGTGAGTATTCAGGTTTCTTCCCAACGTCAGAGGGTGCTTGGGCAATAGAATAGACTTGTTGCTCGCCGTTTTGATCACGAGGTTGGAAACCACACGCGGAAGAGATGTGGCTGTATATCATGGTTGGGGGGCTGACAATTCTCCATCCGTAGGACATAGCTACAGAAAGGGAATATTGGATGAGTGCTTGTTCGAGGAGCGCAGCTTCGTTTAAGAGATAATACCATCCCCAGCCGGATGTCGTAGCTGCGGAGGAGAAATCCAATAGGTTCAATTCGCTACCTATGTGTACGTGGGATCGCCATACGCGATCAGATGAAAAACCTCGTGGTTCCGGATGATTATTGATATATCCCACCACAGTTGGCACGTCGCCCCTCGGCGTCTCGTCACTGGTCAGATTCGGTAGTGCAGCAGCCAAATAATCGATTTCCTTTAATAATGCATCTTCTTTTTCTTCAATTTTGGAGATTTCCTCTTTGAGAGCTCGAGCTTCAGCTAATATGGCGAGCTTGGAAAGCGGTTGGATGGAGAGAGCGAGGGGGGATGTGTCGTTTTGTAAGGCGATGGGGTTGGCGAGGGCGAGTTTTAATTTGTTGTTTCGTTCGCGCAGGGTGCGGGCGGAGTGTTGATGGCGGTGCCATTGGGCGAAGAGAGTGTTGATGAGGGAGGGATAGGTGGATTGCAGAGTGTAGTTGCGCTCGAGACAGGTTTGCGTGTATAAAGAGGGGTTTTCGCGGATGTGTTTGGTGTTGATGGAGGGTTTGGGGGCGATGGAGGGAAGTTTAGGGGGGGAGGGAGAGGGAGTGCCAGAGAGAAGATCGCGGGCGGTATGTAGTTTTTGGGAGCGAGGGAGGAGCTTCTTTGTTATGCCGCATTGAAGGCATGTGAATCGTGAAGAATTTAGCATTTTTTTAGAGGTTGAGGAGAAATTTATATTTTGGGGCGAGGCTGAGGTTTGGGGAAAGCTTGAGCTCGGCTGTAGATCAGACCACTCCACAATCGCTGCTAATTAAGGAGACGAATTTACATACTTTTATAGATATGTGTATAAGTCTGATAATGAACCAGTTTCTACAATTGCCTTCTACTTGGTGGGAAAATGACATTAATTTATGCTTGGAAATCTTCGAGTGTGTTACGTATACGATTACCTATTGAGGCAAGGCTGAGAAAGTCTTAGATGATATGCAAAAGCCTGCTCTCGATATCGTTGCTGTCTTTTTTTCTAAGCAAGTCCAGAGTTCTCTCAACGGAATAAGAATATCATAACTCAAATTTTATCATCCTTCCCTATCTCATCAACCTGAATATCCCACGTCTGCTTAACCCTAATTTCCTGATACAGAGCTTTCGGGGGCCTCCTCAGAGTCTCCACCGTAGCACCGTTCAGAACACGCATCCCGATGGCTTCCTCTTCTCCTGCTATTAAGTCTTCATCGCTGCCCCATCGATTACCGGGTTTTGTCCTTGACCCTGTCTCGATTTTGGATAAAGAAGGATGTTTGAATTTGGACTTTTTGTAGCCTTTGTCAGAAAGGAGAGAGCCGAGGACAACGGCGTTCGACGTAAATGCTGTGAGTAGGATGCTGAAAGAAGCAAGGAGAGAGCGCTCTGGTTGTGCTCCGTGGTATTTGGTCGCGTTGAAGAGGTGGAATATCGTGTATCCTATGCCTAGCAAAGGGAGCGACATGCGGAGGAGGATGAAAAATTGTCTGGGTAGAAAGTCAGTTGGGTTTCAATCTAGTAGAAGGGAAAACATACTGTTTTTTGGGAAGAAAAGATGTCACGATTATAGAGATGGGGAATATGATAAGTGCGATATTCGTGATGATATCAGAGATTCCCATAGTGAAGAGAAATGCATAGCCTTGACGACATTGAGGACCTGGATCGGGAATTACTTGGTAGTAATGGGTAAATGGGTGGCATTCGCCGAGATCCCCAATGAGAGCTGCAAGGAAGGTGATTGCTAGTAAGATGTGTAGAGAGCTAAGTTTCCTGTGGTGGGACTGTGGAGAGATCTGGCCGGTCATGGCTCCTAGAAACATGCTGACGCTGTATTTCATTGTCCAGATACTGGTTGTTGCTTAGTCTACTTAAATTGACGAGCGGATAGGTCATTTAAAGACTCACCTTGCAGTAAACATTATCCGAGCAACTAAAGCTACCCGACTGCCAATTTCTCTTTGGCGAATCTCATCTGCTGTTAAACCTGAAGTAACAGTATTGTTTGTTCCGAAAAGTAGCACAATATGAACAAGAGCCGCTCTTGTAAGGAGTGGGACAATTGCCAGAATCATGATTCTATCGTCCTTAAATAGCCTTTCGGTCCTGACATAGCGACCAACGATGCGGAAGAGAATTACTGTGATGGAGAATAAAACACACCACCAGCTTATAATCAAAGTTGGCTTTACTTCAGGGAAGAGTTGCTGATCTGGAGCTTCAGTTGCCAATCGTCGAAAAAGATCCATTGTAATTACAAAATGATTAATAGAATTAAGAAAAAGAACTTCCCAAAGAGATCACAACTCGTTACCAGCAACTTTAAGAAATGGAATAATAGGAATTAGAAGAAAGTCTTAGCAATGAAGACGGGTCACTATTAGACATATTTCGACATCCCGCTCTTGTAACAAGGGCGTATCTGGAAAGATAACAAGTCTCAAGGGTTATTTTCCATATATAGAAGGTGCATCTTGAAACTTTTCGGAAGATTGTATAATTGTCAGGCTAGATTCTTCCCTCTCTTGCATTTTGCAGGCAGGCAGAGCATCCCAAACACGGGCCTTATCAGTGCCAATGGAGAGTACACTGCATAGGGTTGGAATCAAAAAGTGGAGATGGGGAAATCCGAAAGACGGCAGAGTGGCAGGCAGGGAGACACTTGCCAATTCCAATTGCGCAATGTTGCAGTTTTGGCGGGGAATTGAAAGCTGCGCCTCCAAGTTAGCCCTGCCGTGTTACCAAGGGTGAAGGAGTGAGTGTTCGAGAAGGCACATGGATGTTTTTTCTCTATCGCAAGGTTAGTGGCCGAGATTGATGACAGGAGGAGACAAGAGACAGTGTTGTGTTAGATGTTGTAGGGCGAGAGGCTGGAAAAGTCCCCCACATTTAGCGAGGATTAGCCTTGTTGACCTAGCAGATCCTTTCGATCCTTCAATGCCTTTGCAAAATACACAACATCAATATCGACATTCATCAAACGATTCGTCGGACGCGTTTACTTCCGGTGAGCAGCCCTTTTGTTAAGAGTTGTCATTGCGCTCAGAGGAGTTGCTATTTCCACATGTCATGCCATTCCAACGCCATCACTCCACTCTGACATGCAACCAACCTTTATCCGATCTTGTTCCTGCGTTCGTCACCCGTCTTGCAATCAAAGAGATCGGCCCGGAGAGCATGAACTTGTAAGCCTCGGCACCAGAG